>Ga0164320_10000102_pt1 | contig 23786 bp, 22 predicted proteins | sample GuaBasSediGuay11_FD_113736 | JGI IMG/M metagenome (GOLD analysis project Ga0164320, IMG submission 113736) | Subseafloor sediment microbial communities from Guaymas Basin, Gulf of California, Mexico - Guay11, Core 4567-28, 0-3 cm | ecosystem: Environmental > Aquatic > Marine > Hydrothermal...
ATTGCAAATAACTTTAACGACCCTCAATTACAAGCATGTTTTTTAAAATTATCGAAAAATCTTCACACATAACATTAATTCTCAGGCATTGCCTGCATAAATGAAATTCACACTTTCTATTCATCCTCAAAACTAACCAGTTCCCATGATTGTTCATTAGTAATTAGTTCACGTAGTAATGCATTGTTCAAAGCATGTCCTGATTTATACCCCTTGAATGCACCAATTAAACTATGACCAAGTAAATACAAATCACCAATCGCATCAAGAATTTTATGTTTCACACATTCGTCATCATATCTAAGACCATCTTCGTTAAGTACTCGATAGTCATCAACAACGACTGCATTATCCAGACTACCACCTAACACCAGATTTTTTTCGCGCAATAATTCAACATCACGCATAAATCCAAAAGTGCGAGCTCGACTGACTTCTTTAACAAAAGACGTCGTAGAAAAATCAATTTCTGCCTGACAATTCTTATCATTGAAAGCAGGGTGATCGAATTCAATAGTGAATCCAACTTTAAAACCATCAAAAGGTTCGAACATAGCCCATTTCTCATCATGCTCAACACGAACTTTTTCTTTTATCCTCAAGAATTGTTTTGCCGTATTTTGTTCCTCAACACCAGCAGATTGTATTAGAAAGACAAATGGACCTGCACTACCATCCATTATAGGTACTTCGTCCGCACTCAGATCAATATAAGCATTATCAATGCCAAAACCGGCCAAGGCTGAAAGGAGATGTTCAACCGTTGAAATTCGTACATTATCTTTGACTAATGTGGTTGATAAACTGGTATCACCAACGTATTCGGGGTTGGCGGGAATCTCCACAGCGGGATCTAAGTCAACACGACGAAAGTTAATACCGGAATTTGCAGGGGCTGGTCTTAAAGTCAAAAAGACCTTTTTACCTGTATGCAGACCTACCCCAGTAGCTCGGATCACATTTTTTAAAGTGCGTTGCCTAATCATTATTACTTATAAAACATACTCTCAATACGGAGCTATTATTCTTATCTATTTGTATTTATAGGCAATTACGGCGTCAGTAATAGGGTTTAACCCGGAATTCCCCAATCCCAGGATCTACTATATCACGTACAAACTTATTTTAGTCCGCTTGTCTCCTCAAAAATGCTGGAATATCAAGATAGTCCGCATCCCCTGCTACCGTGCCTTCTTCTGCCTCAGTTGTCTGATTTCGAATGACTGTAGGGCGTTCAAAATCTTTGTAATCAACACTGATACTGTCATTTTGAACCAATTTGACGCGAGATGCATCTTCTTTAATCATATTTCCGAGTCCAGTAGCAACAATTGTAACCCGGATATCTCCAGACATCTCGGGATCAATCACGGTACCCACGACTACCGTCGCATTATCAGAAGCAAATTGTTTAACTGTAGTACCAACTTCATCAAATTCACCGATAGACAGATCCATGCCGGCTGTAATATTCACCAGGATTCCTCTAGCACCGGAAAGATTCACATCTTCCAATAATGGACTTGAGATAGCAGCCTCAGCAGCGACTTTAGCACGTTCTTCTCCTTGCGCTTTGCCTGAGCCCATCATCGCCATACCCATCTCAGACATAACAGTTCTAACATCTGCAAAATCCACATTTATCAGACCAGGACAGGTTATTAATTCAGCAATACCCTGAACCGCACCCAACAATACATCATTTGCTGCACTAAACGCATTCAACAAACTTACATCCCTGCCTAGAACACTAAGTAATTTCTCATTAGGGATAGTAATTAAAGAATCAACAAACTGGCTTAATTCAACAATACCTTCGTCTGCAATTGCTGCACGTTTTTTACCTTCAAATGCAAATGGTCGAGTTACAACTGCAACAGTCAGGATGCCCATTTCTTTTGCAATCTGAGCAACAATCGGCGCAGCACCAGTACCGGTACCACCGCCCATACCCGCAGTAATAAAAACCATATCGGATCCATCGAGCACATCCATTAAGCGATCACGATCTTCCAGAGCTGCTTGTCGACCAATTTCCGGATCAGCACCTGCACCCAGACCCTTGGTAATATTACTTCCCAACTGTAACAATGTTTTTGCATTTGAGTTATTAAGTGCTTGTGAATCAGTATTAGCACATAAAAATTCAACGCCTTCTATATTAACCCCCAGCATATGCTGTACAGCATTGCCACCACCACCACCGACACCCATTACTTTTATAATAGCCGCCTGATTAGTTGCATCGACTAATTCAAACATGTTGTAACCTCCTACATTGCAAAAATTTTTATTAATTTAAAAATTACCCTGAAACCAACTCTTCATTCTTTCCAAAATACCTTTAACCCCGTCATTAATATGAATTTGCGTCATACCCTCCTGACTCTGCTTTTTTCCAAAGATTAACAAACCTACACCAGTTGCATAAATTGGACTTTTTACGACATCTGATAAACCTGAAACGTATTGAGGAATACCCAGACGAACTGGCATATGAAATATTTCTTCAGCCAATTCGATAACACCATCCATCTTTGAACTACCACCAGTAAGCACTATCCCTGCGGCAATCAAACTTTCATAGCCACTCCGTCTTAATTCTGCTTGCACTAGCGTGAATAATTCTTCATATCGTGGCTGTACAACTTCAGCCAAAGTCTGACGGGCAAGTCGACGTGAAGGACGATCACCCACGCCCGGCACCTCTATGCTTTCATCATGGTTTGCAAGTTGTGTAAGTGCGCACGCATATTGAACCTTGATATCTTCTGCATGCTGAGTGGGTGTACGTAATGCAACAGCAATATCATTAGTAACCTGATCACCTGCAATAGGAATAACAGCAGTATGATGAATTGCACCATCTTTAAAGACAGCAATATCTGTTGTGCCACCACCAATATCAATCATACAAACGCCAAGTTCTTTTTCATCTTCGGTCAAGACTGAATAGCTGGAAGCCAATTGTTCCAAAATAATATCGTCTACGTCCAAACCACATCGACGCACACACTTCACAATATTTTGTGCGGCACTAACGGCACCCGTGACCATATGTACTTTGGCTTCAAGTCGAACCCCAGACATACCAATGGGTTCTTTAACCCCTTCCTGACTATCGATAATGAATTCTTGCGGTAATATATGCAGTATTTTCTGATCGGCCGGGATTGCAACGGCCTTGGCGGCATCGATAACCCGATCAACATCACCATAATTAACTTCATTATCACGGATTGCAACGATGCCATGTGAGTTCAAACTACGTATATGGCTACCAGCAATTCCTGTATAAACAGAATGTATCTCGCAACCCGCCATCAACTCAGCTTCTTCAATTGCTCTTTGAATCGAATGTACTGTTGACTCAATATTTACAACCACGCCTTTTTTAAGACCACGTGATTGGTTTGAGCCAATACCAATTATCTCAATCTCATCATCAATTGAAATTTCGCCAACTATGGCGACCACCTTGGATGTACCAATATCCAGCCCAACAATAAGATTTTTGTCCACTTTCTTAACCATATTTTATCCGCCTGATATCAACGTGCAGAATTATTAATATTATTTTTTCCATAGAATTGAAAACCCATTTGTATAACGCATGTCTATTGATTCAGTCTGTTCAATGCGACCTGATATTGTTGTCGGTATTAACGTCAAAACGCGATTAAACCGATCTTCAAAATCACGCCGACCCAGAACGACCTTGATTCCGTTTTTAAGTTGAAATGACCATGCTCGTCTTTCGTTTAAAGTAATTGAGGCGATATTAAATCCAATAGCCTGAATTCGCTCTTGCATCATATTGAATCGATTTAGTAAATTGACCTCAGAACCAACAGGCCCCGACAACAACGGGAGGACTACAGGAATAGTTGTGATTTCAGGCGCAAAATATTCTCCAGCATAATTTAATAAACCTGAATTACCCCAACGAACAACGGGCACTTGTTCAATTACGATTACTCGTAGTGCATCTGGCCATATTCGTTTTACGGTTACTTCGCTCACCCAGGGTTCATCCAGTAACACAAGTCGGACGGCATCCACATCAAGATTGAAAAAACCACCGCGAACCTTATCAGTAACAAGCAGTTGTAAATCGACTGGTGATAAGCGAGTAAAGTCGCCTTCAATCCGTACCTGCTTAATTGGCAATGTATCTGGATCTGATAATGTCATTCCACCCCATACCAACAATGAGATAAATACTAAAACAACCAGGCTGCCAAATAATCTACCAGGATGAGGATGAGACCTGTGCTGTTTATCGAAATGAAGCTTGTCTGGATCAACTACCATATCGTTACTCATCAGTTTTGTAGCTCCTTTATGGCAGGTATCTCTGTACTAGTTGCCAGTATTTGAACTACTAATTGTTCGAAAGAGAGTCCCGCTTGCTTAGCAGCCATTGGTACCAGACTATGACTCGTCATGCCTGGGACTGTATTTACTTCAATAAACCACGACTGATTTGTGTCATCTATCATCAAGTCGACCCGACTCCAGCCACTAACACCTAATAATTGACTGGCTTGCAAAGACAATTCGCCCAAAGTTTTTTCAACATCATCATCAAGACCACATGGGCAAATATATTTTGTGTCTTTGTCCTCATATTTTGCTTTGTAGTCATAGAATTCGCGTGATGTTTCAAGCTTAATCATGGGTAAAACGGTGTCATTTAAAATTGCAATGGTATATTCATCACCATCAATCCAACTTTCAGCCATTACTCGATCATCGAATTCATTTGCCTGCATCCAGGCCGAAGACAACAATTCAGCTTGAGTAACCTTGGCTGCACCAATACTCGAACCTTCTCTGACAGGCTTTACCATTATCGGCAAACCTATTTGCTCTGCTATTTGATCCCAGTGACTTGTTTCTGTTAATTCAACTGTAGCAGGAGTTGGTATTCCGGCATCACGCCAAATAGCCTTACTTCGAATCTTGTCCATTGCCAGTGCAGAACCCAATACATCGCTGCCTGTATAGGGCATACCGATAGATTCCAATGCACCTTGTATCGTGCCATCCTCACCACCTCGACCATGTAATGCTATGAAAACACGATCAAAGCCATCATTGATTAATTGATGATATGTATTTTTATCAATATCTATTGCATGGGCATCTATACCTACATTGATCAACGCTGCATGAACTGCCTGCCCACTTTCCAGAGAAATTGTTCTTTCAGCCGACTGACCACCCATCAATACAGCGACCTTGCCAAAATCAGATACTTTATATTCAGGCGTGTGCATTACTGGCCTCTCCTGCTTTCACCAATAATTCTTACTTCAGGGATTAATTCCACTACGTGTTTTTCAAACACTGTTGCCTGAATCAATTCGATTAATTGTTCTATGTCTGATGAAGTCGCATTACCCGAGTTGATAATAAAATTGGCATGCTTTTCTGAAACAATTGCACCACCCACTTGTTTACCTTTTAGTCCACAATCATCAATTAACCTTGCGGCATGATCATCTGATGGATTTCTGAATACTGAGCCACAACTGTGTTGCCCCAGCGGTTGTGCTACTGCACGATCACTTAACATATTTGTAATACGTTGCTCGACGCTATCTTTATCTGAGATTTCTAAATCCAGATTACAAGCAACAAACCACTCATCCTCAGGAAGTGATACGCTACGATAACCAATCTCAAATTGATCCCTAGAGTAAACTTGGCGTTCCCCTTTGCGATTAATTGTTTCTGCCTGTTTTATATATTGCCAAACTTCACCACCATAGGCCCCGGCATTCATTGCCAAGGCACCACCTATGGTTCCGGGAATTCCTGCTAAAAACTCAATTCCTCCCAGTCCTTGTTGTGCAGCAAAACGTGCTGCTTTTGCACTAGGGACACCTGCACCTGCAATAATTTCTGTTTCATTGATTGTCTCAAGTTCATCAAGTACACCAACAACAGAAATAACAGCACCCGATAATCCACCATCACGCACTAACAAATTACTTCCAAAACCTATCCAGGTTATAGGCATATCAATCGGCAATCTGGACATAAATACTGATAGATCATCTATATCAGCTGCACGATAGTAATAATCAGCATCGCCCCCGGTTTTCCACGAAGTATGCCGTGACATAGGTTCTTGCTCTCGCAAATCACCACGTAACATTGATGTATCAATATCTACACTCATTCTGTTATTAAAATTCACCTGCTTATGTTGCATTTCATTTTGTACATTTAACAAAGTCTTATCCTTTAATGCACCGTTCCTGAGTAGTGTTGATAAAGTTGTCTTGAAATTGCACCTATATCTCCTGCTCCTAATGTAAGCAATAAATCGTTTTCTTCAACCATACTGGAAAGAACATCAAATACCGTTTCTTCATCGTCAACAAAAACCGGATCAACGTGTCCCCGCAATCTGATCGCACGAGATAAGAAATGGCTATCTGCACCCGCTATCGGTTTTTCACCTGCTGGATAGACATCAAGCATTAATAGGTTATCTGCCTGTGATAGAACCCGGCTAAAATCTTCTATTAAATCACGCAGTCGCGTAAATCGATGTGGTTGGTATATCACTACCAGACGTCGATTTGGCCACCCTGCTCTAATGGCTTCAAAGGTTGCTTCTATTTCTGTTGGATGATGAGCATAGTCATCAATCAATGTGACATTGAAATTATTTATCTTTATGTCACCACGAACATGACATCGACGTGATATGCCCTGAAAATGACGTAACGCATTAACGATATGTTTATCGCTAACACCTAATTCATGTGCTACAGCAATCGATGCCAGTGCATTTAGTAAATTGTGCTTGCCCGGCAGGTTAAGTTCGATCTCTAACCAGTCCTTTTTATCCTTACGTGAAACCTTGAACCAGGTTCTTGCCTTTTCCTGACGTAATAATTCAGCATTATAATCGGCTTCAAAGTCGACCCCGTAAGTAACAATTGGTTTAGTTACTTCCGGCAATATCTTTCTGATACTTTCATCATCTATACATAAAACGGCTAAGCCATAAAATGGTAATTGATGCAAGAATTCAACAAAATTATGTCGTAGATTTGTGAAATCACCAGCATAGGTATCAAGATGATCTGCATCAATATTTGTTATAACAGCAATAATTGGATGCAGGTGCAAGAAAGATGCATCGCTCTCATCGGCTTCAGCAACAATATACTTACCAGTTCCAAGTCGTGCATGTGTCCCCGAACTATTTAATAGTCCTCCAATGACGTAGGTGGGATCAAGCCCACCCTCTGTTAATACACTTGCTACCAGACTGGTGGTAGTTGTTTTACCATGGGTGCCCGCTATTGCTATGCCCTGACTGAACCGCATTAGTTCTGCCAACATTTCTGCACGACGCAATACCGGCACCCTGTTATTACGTGCAGCAAGCAACTCTTCATTCTCGTCATCAATTGCGCTAGTAACAACGACAACATCAGTATTGGCTATGTTTTCAGCCGCATGGCCGATTGCTATAGTAATTCCTAACGATTCCAGTCTTTGTGTAATTGCATTCTCTTTAATATCAGACCCGCTCACTTCATAACCGATATTTTTTAATACCTCAGCTATTCCGCCCATACCGATGCCACCTATTCCAACAAAGTGAATATGCTTTACCCGACCCATCGCATGTGACTGCATATCAGCCATGTGTCGCCTCCATACATAACCTTGCAACATCATCAGTTGCATGTGGTTTTGAAAGTGAGCGTGCCTTAATAGCCATTTGTATGAGCTGTTCAGGCGCATAACATAGTTTTAATAAAACATCCTTCAACCTCTCGGCATTTAATTGTGCTTCCTGAATCAGAATCGCAGCACCCTCAACTGACAGATATTTTGCATTCTCTGTTTGGTGATCATCGACTGCATGAGGAAAGGGAATAAGTATCGAACCGACACCGCATGCAGCCAGTTCAGCAATGGTCAACGCACCTGCTCGACAAATAACAATATCTGCCCACGCATATGCATCGGCCATATTATCAATGAATGACATTACCTTTGCGTTGATACCAAGTTCTTTATATGCTGCTTCTGTGATTGAATAATGTCGTTCACCACATTGGTGTTTAACTTCAAACTGATAATCACTCCTCAAGGCAAGCAGTGTTTCAGGTATTACTTCATTCAGCCTTTTCGCACCAAGACTCCCGCCAAGCACTAAAACTTTTAACGAATTGGTAACACGATTTGAATACCGTTTTTCAGGATCAGGCAAATTCACAATATCATTGCGTACAGGATTTCCCGTTATAGTCAGTTTTCCTGATTCCTTAAATGCGCCCGGGAAAGCAGCCATAACAGAAACAGAAAATGGTGCTAGAAGTCGGTTGGTAAGACCAGCTATCGCATTTTGCTCATGAATAAGAAGTGGGATACGCATCAACCATGCAGCAATACCGCCTGGCCCGCTTGCAAATCCGCCCATCCCTAATACAACTACCGGACGAACCTTAATCATAATTATTAAGGCCTGAAACAATGCAATCATGAGCATGATTGGTGCTAATACTAAACGTAGTACCCCTTTACCCCTTACCCCTGCAATGTTGATTTTTAATAAAGGATAACCATGTTTTGGAACAACGTTGGTTTCCAGACCCTTACTAGTTCCTAACCAGAATAATTTAAATCCTTGTTCTTTCAGATTGTCTGCGACTGCCAATGCTGGATAGACATGTCCACCTGTACCACCAGCCATAATAAGTATATTTTTATCACGCATAGGCAGGCACCACATTTTGAATAATATTGCGGGTATCCTGTCGATTCTCGTATTCAATCCGCAATAGAATACCCAGCAACATACAATAGACAATTAAACTATTACCACCATAACTCATCAGTGGCAGTGTCAATCCCTTGGTAGGTAGCACACCCATATTCACACCAATATTGATATAGGCCTGGATACCAATGATTAATCCAATACCGTACGCAAAATAGGCCGCAAAGTATTTCTCAACACGCTCGGCAATATGTCCAATGACAAAAGCGCGCCAGACGATGAAAGAATATAAAAGTATCATTGCAATACTACCGAATAGTCCAAGTTCTTCTGCAAGTACGGAAAACACAAAATCAGTATGTGCCTCTGGCAAATAAAAAAGTTTTTGTACACTGCTGCCAAGGCCAACACCAAGCCAGTCACCACGACCAAAAGCGATCAAGGCTTGCGTTAGCTGAAATCCGCTATCGTATGGATCTTTCCAGGGGTCAACAAAACTCATGAGGCGCTGCATACGATAGGGAGAAAGAATTGCCAAAGTAATTAATGCACTAACGGCGACGGACACCCAGGCACAAAAACGATTTAACGGCACTCCACCCATGAAGAGCATGCCCAATGCAGTAGCAAATAATACAACAGATGCACCAAAATCAGGTTCAAGCAATAACAATCCAGAAATAAATGTTAAAACGCCTATTGGTCGAATAAATCCTGCAAAATCTGTTTGCACAGTTTTACCATGACGAACCAGGTAACCGGCAAGATATGCAATGACACACAACTTTACTGGTTCAGATGCTTGTAGTGCGAATGGACCTAATTGTACCCAACGCATGCTGCCATTTACTTCCTTACCAATGCCTGGGATGAGGATGAGTATCAATAAAAAGATTGCCATCATCAATAACGGCACACTTACCGTTTCCCATAAGCTCATCGGAATTTTCAAGATTATCAACGCAAGGAACAAACCTATAACGACTGCAAAACCTTGACGCCAGAAATAATAAAGTGGGTCATTGAATTCCCTGGCTGATATTGAAATAGATGCGGAGGCAACCATAACCAAACCAATACAAATTATTAATAGAGAGACACCCATTAACCAAAGGTCATAACCTGCTATCAATTTATTCTTCACATGATAGTGTGAAGATAATGTTGCCTGTTGTTTATAGCGTGCAGACATCAACTAGTCTCCAATGCCTTAACCGCAGAAATGAAAGCATCACCACGATGCTGGTAATTTTTATACATATCCATACTGGCACAGGCAGGAGCAAGTAATACCAGGTCGCCAGGAGCTACAATATCATTTGCAATATTTACCGCTTCATCCATATCTGCAACAAATTCATGTGCGACTTCTGAACCAATAACATCTGCTATTTTTTTTGCATCAACGCCGAGCAATAAAACTTTTTTCACATATTGTTTCATAATCGGGCACAAGCTGGACAAATCTGCACCTTTACTATCACCACCTGCTATAAGAATGATTTCACCAAGATCACAAAGCCCTTTAATTGATGCGATACATGCTCCAACATTTGTCGCTTTCGAATCGTTATACCAACTAACCTTGTTAATTGTTGCAACCCACTGGCATCGATGATCCAGACCAGAAAAGTTTTTTAACGTTTCAATCATTACATCAATCGGCACATTGACTGAGCCCGCCAGTGCCATTGCAGCCAGGGCATTTGCAACATTATGTTCACCCTTGATTTCAAGCTCACTTTGCTTGATGATTTTGTTATCGCCCTGACATAACCAGAATTCATCATTGTCTTTAATTACGCCGAAGTTGTTCTCCTCCGGTTTACCAAGAGAAAAATTAATAATTTGTCTTGATTGATCTGCCAATGCACTAACGACTTCATCGTCCTGATTTATGACAATCAAACCACTACCTGAATAGATTTTTTTCTTTGCGTTAGCGTAATCTTCCAATCTCGTATAACGATCCATGTGATCAGGTGAAATATTTAATATCACGCTTGCATGTGCGCTCAACGAGAATGTGGTTTCCAATTGAAAACTTGATAACTCAAGCACATATAAGTCTGGAATATCCTCATTCAGTAATTCAAGTGCTGGAGTACCAATATTTCCACCAACGCATGTTTTCAATCCTGCTTGTCGAGTCATTTCCGCTAACAATGTTGTAACAGTGCTCTTTCCATTAGAACCTGATATTGCAATTATTGGCGCCTTTGCTTGCTGACAGAATAATTCAATGTCACCAAAGACCGGAATACCATTTGCAATAGCATGTTTAACAGCGACATTATCAAGTGGCACCCCAGGGCTCAGGATTATTTGTTCTGCTGCCAGCAGGATTTCCGCATTAATCTCCCCGAGATAAACAGGAACAGATGCGAATTCAGTTTTTAATGTCAACAGTTCCGACGGTTCAATGCGGTTATCTGTAACTGCAATATTCAAACCTTGATTGATTAGATAACGAACACACGAGATTCCCGTCTTGCCAAGACCAACGATTACTGCATCGTAATGTATGTTAGTTTCATCCATCGTTTTCATTTTTTCCGCAATGCAAAGCAAGTGACATCCCTCAGCGTATCTTTAAACTTGCAAGACCAATCAATACAAGAATGACCGTAATAATCCAGAACCGGACAATAACCCGTGGCTCCGGCCAACCTTTAAGTTCATAGTGGTGATGCAATGGCGCCATTCTAAAAATTCTTTTCCCGGTCAACTTATAAGAAGTAACCTGCAATATGACCGAGACGGTTTCCATTACAAAAACGCCGCCCATAATAAACAGTGCTAACTCTTGTCGAGTAACAACGGCAACAATGCCTAATGCGGCACCCAGCGATAAGGCGCCTATATCCCCCATAAACACCTGGGCAGGGTAGGTATTGAACCAGAGAAAACCTAAACCCGAGCCGACGATTGCTCCGCAAAATACCGCAACTTCACCAACGCCTGGGACATAAGGAATGCCCAGGTATTCTGCAAATCGAACATGCCCGGTGGCATAAGCAAAGATCGCCAGCGCACCGGCAACCATTACAGTTGGTAATATTGCTAAACCATCAAGTCCATCAGTCAAGTTAACCGCATTACTTGATCCTACGATGACAAAATATGCAAGCACGATATATAACCAGCCCAGATCAAAAACAAAGGCTTTAACAAATGGCACTATTAATTGCGTCTCAACTGGAAGAACGGCTGATTGATAAAGGTAGACTGCTGCACCTAGTCCAACGATTGACTGTGCAATATATTTATATTTCGCACTTATGCCTTTCGGATCGTTATTTATTACTTTTTTATAATCATCGATCAGACCGATAACACCAAATAAAAACGTAACTGACATGACAACCAATACATAACGATTAGTAATATTGGCCCAGCATAAAGTACTAAACATTATTGAGACCAGTATTAACAACCCACCCATAGTTGGTGTACCAGTTTTCTCAATGTGTGTTTCCGGACCATCGTCTCTTACACTTTGACCAATTTGTTTATTTGTTAAATAACGTATTAAATAAGGACCCAAAATCAATGAAATAAATAACGACGTCAGCACACCAAATATCGTTCTTAATGTTAAATACCTGAAAACGCCAAAGCCACTATCAAGCTGGGTAAGATATTCTGTCAACCAGAGTAACATTTAATCTTGTTCCTCTATAAGAACATTTACGACACGTTCCATTTGCATGGCACGAGAACCTTTAACCAGGATAGTGGCATCGTTATTCAAAATATTAATTAATGCCTTAGACAATGCATCATAAGAATCAAAGTGAATAGCATTCGAACCAAAAGCCTGCATGGCATTAATACTCAATTCACCAATCGTAAACAGTCCATCGATTCCGGCTTGCCTTGCTGATTCACCTGCATCTTTATGAAGTTGTACTGCTGTATCACCCAATTCACCCATATCACCAAGCACAAGGTAATGTGCACCTTCATAATTACTTAATACATTTAAAGCTGCACTGAGCGATGCAGGGTTTGCGTTATAGGTATCATCAATAATTCGCGCGCCTTGCTTGCCCGCTTTTACTTGCAAGCGCCCCTTAACAGGCAATATATTTTCAAGCCCGCTTTTTATTGTGGTTAATGGCACATCAAGACTTAAACAGCATGCGCAAGCTGCCAATGCATTCATTACATTATGCTTACCAGATAGAGGCAAACAAATATCGATCGAACCACTTGTGCAGATTAATTCAAATTGCGTAGTTGCAACTTTTGTAGACATTTCAATAATATTTGCACGCACATCTGCATGTGCAGAATCAATACCAAAGGTAAGTTGACTTAAAAGTCCGCATGATTCACTCCAGAAATCTGCATATGCATCATCTGCATTTATTATCGCGATACCAGAAGACTGTAATCCTGAATATATTTCTGCTTTCGCTTTAGCTACACTTTCAAGACTTCCAAACCCTTCAAGATGTGCTGGTGCACACTGGGTGATTACTGCAACGTTTGGCCGTGCAACTGCACTTAACCATTCAATTTCACCTGGATGGTTTGCACCTATTTCAATCACTGCAAATTGATGTTTTTTATCAAGACCGAATAAGGTCAATGGAACACCGATATCATTATTCAGGTTGCCTGAAGTTGCGTGCACCTCGGCGACTTCAGACAGAATACCAGTTACCATCTCTTTTACTGTGGTCTTGCCATTACTACCGGTGATTGCTACCAGGGAAATAGTCATTTCTTCGCGCCAGGATCTTGCCAATAGCCCCATTGCCTTTCGTGTATCTTTCACATGTAAAACAGGCTTTGAATGACTTACTTCTTGTTCAACCAATAAAGAAGAAGCGCCTTTTTCTTCCGCGATTGAGATATATTCATGACCATCAAAATATTCACCCTTTAATGCGATAAACAAGTTTCCCTTTTCGATGGTTCGACTGTCAGTACTGCACCCGGAAAAAATAATATCCTCGCCATTATAAATTGATTCAATTGCTGCGGCTGCTCTCGAAAGCGTCATATTGATCATGCTCTGTCTTCCGTTAAGCGTCTTGCCAGTTCACGATCACTAAACGGTAATAACGTTGGCCCAATTTGTTGTGTTGTTTCATGACCTTTACCGGCAATCAATATCACATCATCTTTATTGGCACACAAAAAGGTATTTATAATTGCATCGGATCGATCATACTTAATCGTTATTCGAGACTTGTCTTTAACGCCTGCAAGAATATTTTCAACAATCTTCTCTTGTGATTCATTCCGCGGGTTATCATTGGTTAGCACAATTTGATCAGACAATAATTCAGCAATGGATCCCATTTGGGATCGTTTACCAACATCACGATCACCACCACAGCCAAATACACAGTGCAACTTGCCACTACAATAAGGTCGTAATGCTGTTAACGCTTTTTCAAGTGCATCGGGTGTATGGGCATAATCAACAACGAGTAATGGTCCATCCTCAGCAGCAAAATATTCCATTCTGCCAGGAATACCAGTAAACCCGGATAATGTTGCAGCAACTTTTTCAACAGCGAATCCAGATACACAAAGAGTTGAAAATGCTGCAAGAATATTTTCGCTATTAAATTCCCCCAACAAACTCGTATGTATAGTTGCCTGTCCCCAGGGACTCTGCACTGTTAATTCTGTTTTTAGAGCATCAATTTCACTTTTTTCGCAATAAACAAACGAAACGTCTTTGTTATCTGACTCAGGTTGATTTGATTTAGTCGAGTAGGCAACGATATTCAAAGCACCCGGTAGACTATCTACGAGTTGAGCACCATAGGCATCATCAACATTTATGATGGCATGCTTAAGTCCCGGAGATTCAAATAACTGAAATTTTGCATCAGCATAATCTTCAAATGTTTTATGATAATCAAGATGATCGCGACTTAAGTTAGTAAAAATTGCAATATCAAATGCAGTTCCCGTTACCCTGCCCTGGTCGAGTGCATGGGATGAAACTTCCATCGCAACAAAATCAACTTCGTCCCTCCAGCTAGAAAATAAAGAATGTAACTTGACAGGATCGGGGGTCGTAACTGTTCCTGTTTCTATTTGTCTGAATCGGCCATAACCAAGAGTTCCTGCAACAGCAGAGTTTTTTCCTAGCACATATAAAGCATAGGCAACCATATAAGATACAGTTGTCTTACCGTTGGTCCCGGTAACACCTATAACTTGCATCTCTTTTGATGGTTCATCAAAGAATCGACTTATAATAAGACCAGCTTGCTTGCGTAAGTCGGGTACCCTGACTGTTGTTACAGAAATTGATTTCAAATTAATTTCTTCATCTTCATCAATCGCAATTGCAACTGCGCCTGACTGTATCGCATCATCTATATAATCGGTGCCATTGCATTGCGAACCACGGTAAGCCATAAACAAATCACCTGGTTTAACTTCTCTGCTATCGATAGCAATACCTGATATATCGATTGATACATCAACTGCAGTAAAATCCATTAATAGATCGTTAAGCGATTTTGTAATAGTAATTTTCTCAGCAGCCATCATTAGTCAAACCCTTGTAATTGATCAGGTTTCTGTCTATTAGCCATAATCGGGCTGGTAAATGCAGGCAAATCATCAGGTGGAATATTCAATATTCGAAACGTACCTTCCATAACTCTTGAAAAAACCGGGGCTGCAACAACACCACCATAATGATGATCACCACCAGGTTCATCGATCAACACCACCATAGCGAATCGAGGTTCGCTTGCAGGCGCGATACCGGCAAACAAGGAAAGATAACGATCATCAGAATAACCACCGCGAACATATTTATACACAGTGCCAGTCTTACCGATGACACGATACCCTCTAATCGCTGCACGTTTACCTGTGCCATTTGCCGACACAACAGTTTCCAACATCTTTCTAACTTGTCGTGCAATATTTTCCGGTATAACTCGCTTGCCCGAAACAGAACCGTTAACCTTGATAAACGAAACCGGCAACATCACACCGCCAGTCGCTAAAACAGAATAGGCCTGCGCGAGTTGTAACGGCGTTACCGAGATACCATAGCCAAATGACAAGGTTGCCATTTCAACATCAGACCAGGTATTAAACGGACTTAAGATACCTGAGGATTCACCAGGGAAGCCACTCCCAGTGGATTGACCAAAACCGAATCGGGATAAGGCATCCCAATATTGCTCTGGCTCCAGCGATAAAGCAATTTTGCTTGCACCAACATTGCTTGATTTCGTAATAACGGTTGAAACGTCAATGTGCCCATAATTACGCATATCTCGAATTGTGTGATCACCAACTTTTAAATAACCCGGTGATGTATTTATTGCTGTATGTGGTTTATACATTCCGGATTCTAATCCAGCAGCAACGGTAAATGGCTTCATTGTTGAACCAGGTTCAAATACATCTGTTACCGCGCGGTTACGATAAAAGTGACTTTTTAATCCATTTCGGTTATTCGGGTTATAGGAGGGTTGCCCAACCATCGCCATAATTTCACCCGTTTTAATATCCAGCATTACTAGTGAACCACCTTTTGCCTTGTGGTACTTGACAGCTTTAGCTAATTCACGATAAGCAAGATATTGAACGCGTCTATCAATACTCAAACTGAGGTCTTTGCCTGGCTCAGAGGATTCGATACTTTCGATATTTTGGACAATTCGATTTAAACGATCTTTCAGGACACGTTTTTTTCCAGGTTTACCACTCAACCATTTGTCATAAGCCAACTCCAATCCTTCCTGACCCTGATCATCAATATTGGTAAAACCAATGAAATGTGAGGTAACTTCAGCCGCCGGATAGTAGCGTTTATATTCACGTTGCGTTGATACGCCTCTTATCCCCAGATTTCTAACTTCCTCAACCAAATCCGGGTTCGCATGACGTTTTAAATAAATAAATTCTCGACTAATCCGATCACGCAGAATCTCGTGCAAATCTTTAACCGTCATATCCATAACCTTGGCTAAATCAGGTAAACGTTCTACGTCCTCTAACACTTTCCTTGGTGTAACCCATATTGAATCTACCGGTGTACTCATTGCCAGTTGTTCACCATTTCGATCTGTAATAACACCACGATGTGCTTGGATCTCTACGACACGAATTGATCTCGCATCGCCATGCTCTTTAAGAAAATCATTATTTAAAAGCTGCAAGTAAACAGCTCGCGATGAAAGCACGGCCACGGCACAGAAAAAAAGACCCAATATCAGCCAGCGGCGTACGGGGTATTGAGGTTGTATCGTTCGTAGCTTCATTTTGCTAAAAGAACCACCGAACTGCGTTCTGGCATTTTCATACTGAGTTTTGTTCGGGCAAATATTTCGATCCTGTCATTAATAGCCCATGTACTTTGCTCAAGTTGCAATCGCCCCCATTCTTCATTCAGTTCATCTTGTGTTCGTTCCAGGGCTTGTAGTTCGACAAATAATCGACGCGTTTCATGACGAGCAATCACAACTTGCAACGCTGACAGAAGGATTGCGATATAAAGTCCGCAATGCATTAATATCTTCATTATCAACAACGCTCCGCGACACGCAACGTTGCACTACGTGCTCGAGGGTTAAGATTTATTTCCGCTTCAGCAGCTCGAATTTTTTTACCAATTAATTTTAATTTCACATCACTGTCATCTGTAATAATGGGTAACTCAGGCGGATATTCCTTTGGCATCGATTGCTCACGCATAAAACGTTTAACAATTCGATCTTCCAATGAGTGAAAACTTATCGCTGCAAATCGACCACCCGGACATAAGACATCAACTGCTTGTGGCAACACCTCTTTAATCTCTTCGAGTTCTCGATTGATGAAGATACGTAAAGCCTGGAATGTCTTGGTTGCAGGATGTATATCGCTTATTTTTTTGGTGTTTTTCTTATTTCGACTTTTCCTGGATGGCACTGCATCACGAACAAGTTCCGCAAGTTGGGTTGTTGTCATCACCGGATTTTCAGCGCGGACATTTACAATAGCTTTAGCTATACGCCTTGACGCCCTTTCTTCACCATATTCATAGATCACATCTGCAATGTCGGTTTCACTCGCCCTATTCAACCACTCGGCAACACTTTGTCCTTCATCAGGGTTCATGCGCATATCAAGTGGGGCATCAAATCTGAAACTAAAACCACGTTCAGCGTCATCAAGCTGGGGGGAAGAAACACCAAAATCGAATAGCACGCCTGCAACCTTTGCTTCGACTTCGTGTCGTTTAACATGCTGCATCAACATAGTGAATGAACCCTTGATGATCTCGAAACGCTCATCCTGGACAAGATCAATACCGACTGACATAACAGCATCCGGATCCTTATCAAAAACAAGCAAACGACCTTCTGGGCCAAGTCGTTTAATAATTTCACGACTATGTCCACCGCGACCAAACGTACCATCAATGTAAAAGCCATCTGCACGGATATTGAGTGCCTCAATAACCTCATCTAATAAGACTGGTTTATGACCATTGCTCAATGTGTTGTATCACCTAACGTCAATAAAACGTTACAATGACAGCGACTTTAATGATTCTGGTGTTGGGACCGAATCATTATCTACTGAATCCAACCACTCATCACGTCGAGCTTCCCAGGCCTTTTCATTCCAGATTTCGAATTTATTACCTTGCCCAAGAATGACAGCAGGCCCAGCGAGTTCGGCATAGGAACGTAATTCCTTGGGAATAAGGATGCGACCCTGGCTATCCAGCTGGCAATCAGTGGCATAACCACGCATCATCTGCTTGGTTCGTCTGCTTTGTTTATCGAAATCTGAAAGAGCGGCCAATTTATCTTCGATCACGTCCCACTCCGGCAGGGGATATAGCCAAAGAGAACGATCGAGTGGGTTCAGTGTAATAACAAGGTTATTCTCGGCTTGCACAGAAATAAGATCACGATAACGACTGGGAACCGCTAATCGCCCCTTGTTATCAATACTAATTTTATTGAAGCCTCGAAACACAATGTCATCCCCGTATTGCTAGTAAATTCCACTTTTACCCACAATTCCCCACTTCGTGAACTATAGGGATTTCGAGTCTTCTATGTCAAGGATTCTTTGCGTTTTATTTTATAAAATCTGTCTGTGTAACAGTAACTTAGCGTCTATAATTTGAAAAAGACTATGATAATTTGAATGGTCTAATTATTAATGTTATTTAATTCATTATCTTAGATTGATTACTTAATAATCTATTTTAAGTATTAGTATAATTAGTAGGGGTAAACTATTTTTTGTAGATATATGACGTAAATTACTCAAATCACTCGAATTCAACACCCATATCATGGGCAAATTGAAGGTATTTTCGACTCACATCTTCATTCTTTTCAACATTTGCCATGCCATCTTGATACAAAAGGCCTAGATTATGAGCTGCGACGGCATCCCCCAGCTCGACTGCTTTTTGCAGTAATTCAACCGCTTTTATGCCATCAGATTCCACGCCAGCACCGGTTTTATACGCCAAACCCAACATGCCAATGGCCTCTGCTATCCCGGCATCAGCCAACGGCCTTAACAACGTTAACGCAGTACCATAATCTTTATCCGAAAATGCCTGGCTGACGATCTCTATTGCCTTGTTTACCTCATCCATATCAGGCACTAATGACGTACTTTAATGTTTCAACAACCTGTTCAGGTGTTTGCGCCCAGGCCATTGCAGCGGCATCAACTTCCTTTAGAGGATGGATAATGTCTTCATCATGTAAAGTAATATAAGGCTTACCCAGCGCGGCACAACACCCCGCATCGAATGCAGCATTCCATTGCTTATACTTGTCACCGAATCGTATAACTGCAATATCGCATATTTCGATCAGGTTTTTGGTACGAATAGCGTTGACCTTGGCTGACTTATGGTCGCGCCAGAAATTATTGTCCTCCTTACCCAGATGATCTCCCGCCGCATCACTGGCTGCGTGATCTGTAACAGCAGACATATAGGTAATTGGTAAACCGAGTTTTTCAGTACCCTGTTTTATTTGTTCGCGCCAATCCGTATGTATTTCTCCTGATAGATAAATAGTCCAATGCATGCTGAAACCTCTGCTGTATTTGTATGAAAAATAAAAAAGAGTCGGCCGATAAGCCGGGTTCTGTCTTGGGCAATCATTCATCTGGGATGCACGTCACCATGCACCTCAAGCAACCTACCCGGAAACAGTGCGAGCCACACCATTGTTTCCCTATTTGGTCTTGCTCCAGGTGGGGTTTACCCTGCCACTGCTATTACTAACAGCGCGGTGCGCTCTTACCGCACCATTTCACCCTTACCTGCCGAAACAGGCGGTATATTTTCTGTGGCACTTTCCATCGACTCACGCCGCCCAGAAGTTATCTGGCACCTCGCCCTGTGGAGCCCGGACTTTCCTCTATTGAAACAAGTTCAACAGCGATTGCCTGGCCGACTCTGGAGGTTAGTTTATTGGGAGGGGGATTTGTTGCAAGGGATAATACAATTCTTTTCAAAATTGGGTGCGCTTATTACTGTATTTCTTAATAGGTCATGGCCCTTTAAGATGATCCCCGGCGGAACAACAAATAGATTAAACATGGCGTGAATAGTAAATGGAAATCAAGTCCACCAGAACGGAAATTGAAAGCAGTCGTTATGCTTGTTCCTCAAAATCATTTTTTGTCTTTATAAGAATAAATACTGAATTAATAACAATATTAAAGATAGCTATGCCAGCCACGATCGCCGGGGCTTTTCCCCATTCAGCAATAAGAACACTGATTAATAACAATAGAAACATCGAATTCAATATCATTACACCTACTTTCATACAAATACTCCTTCCGACTTAAACTGTTTCAAGAAACCACCATGGACCTTGTAGTGGCGCAGTATTTCCGTACATCTTAATAGGTTATTCTAAACGGCCTCAGCTCGTGTTGTTGAAGATACTATCTATCGTTGCTGTCTGGCAATTGATATCCGATAACTCTTTTTAGGTAGTCTCGATGCTGGCTTTTACAAAAAAAGGGCTTTATCTAAATCAATTAGTCTATTTCTCTACCGATTCAAGTGTTAATTTATACACTTCATTTTTTTTCTTACCTGTTATCTTTGCAGTTAAGCCAGCAGCATCTTTAGGGGAGAGTTTTTCTGACAAGATTTGGTTGATACGCAGTGCTTCTGTATCGGCTACTGAAACTTCTTGAGCTCCTTCTAAAATAACAACGAACTCGCCTTTGATTTTTATCTCGCCATTTTCAAGCTTTGCGTTTATTTCCGACACACTGTCACGCACGATCTGTTCGAATTGTTTGGTGAGTTCGCGACCGATAGTCACTCGTCGTTCAGATCCAAAGACATCTTGCATCGCCTGCATTGTTTCCAGGATACGATGCGGGGCTTCGTAAAAGATCAGTGTTCGTGATTCGGACATCAATTCCAACAAGCATTTTTTTCGTGCTTCGCTTTTTACGGGTAGATAGCCTTCAAAGATAAATTTACTGGTAGGCAGGCCGGAGGCAGACAAGGCAGTAATGATCGCAGAAGGTCCCGGGATCGGCACCACCTGAATACCATTATCATGGGCGGCGGCGACCAGTTTGTAACCCGGATCATTTATCAACGGTGTTCCGGCGTCGGAAATCAACGCAATTGATTCACCACCCATTAATTTCTGTATCAATTGTGAGGTGAGTTGATCTTCATTATGCTCATGATAGGCACGAACCTTGGTTGATATGGCAAAACGATCTAACAAGGTCTTGCTATGACGTGTATCTTCAGCAGCAATCAAATCGACCTGTTTCAGTATTTCAACCGCACGCTCGCTAATATCGCCCAGATTACCGATGGGTGTGGCTACTATGTAAAGATTTCCTGCCAATTTTTACTCCTAAAACAAGGTGTTAATTACCGAGTTAATGTTACACAATATACCCATGCGATTTTTAATATTTTTTCTTTTTTCACTGTCCTTGTTGACCGCCTGTGGACCTACCCGTGATTCCAGTCAACAGGCGCAGGTCGATCCTGAGGAGAGTGCCCGTTCATTGATGCAATCAGGCGACTATTCTGCTGCTGCGGTTGAATATATAGAGCTTGCAACAAAAGACAAACAGAACTCTGCGGTTTATCGTCTTAAGGCCGTAGCCGCATACGTTGAGGCCGGGCATTACAGTGAAGCAGAAAAAATATTAAGTGAAACGGCAATTTCTGAAAATGATTCTCTACAAAATCTAAGAAGCCGTATTCTAGGCGCCCGTCTTGAATTGGAGTTCGGACAGCCTGGCAAAGCACTAAACCAGCTTTATGAGATATCCGAGTCGGAAATTCCACAAAGCCTGAGAAATTCTTATCACGACATTCTTGCCAAGGCCTATCTGGCACATGGTGATTATCTTAAGGCCGCTACAGAACGGTTACGCCTGACAAGTTATTTGACTACATCAACCGAGACGGAACAAAACCATCAATCATTATGGAAAATATTTGAAGCTATTCCCGAATCTGAACTTGAAGATTTACGCATTATCGCTCCAGATGAATTAATAAGTTGGTTTGAGCTGGCATCAATCTACCAAACATTTCAATATCAACCGGACAGGCTGAAAAATGCAATTGATGGCTGGAACCAGCGTTACCCGGGACATCCGGCTTATTTATCTATCGCTCCACAACTGATTAGTAGAAGCAGTGATTTTGTTCAACGACCGTCAAAAATAGGATTGTTATTACCTTTTTCAGGGCAATATAAAAAATCATCCACAGCGATACGTGATGGTTTTCTGGCAGCCTGGTATCTGGATAAACAGAAAAAATCAGCTATTGAAATCTATGATGCGAATGCATTAAACATCATGGACGTTTATCAACAAGCAGTAAGTGATGGTGTTGATTATATTGTTGGTCCATTGGAAAAAGAAGCCATCAATCAATTAGTTGATTATGATCAACTTCCGGTACAAGTACTTGCGCTAAATCGCCAGGATCTTAAAAGCGAACAAGCTATTAATAATAAAGTCGTCCAGTTTGGTTTATCTCCTGAAGATGAAGCCATTCAAGTTGCCGAAACTGCAATGTCCGATGGTCACAGGCTGGCATTAATAATGACTCCGGAGATACCTTGGGGTGATCGTATTGCAGATGCGTTTATAAAACGCTGGGTGGAGTTGGGTGGAGGTGTACTTGAACATTCTCGTTTTCAAAGTAATGCAAAAGACTTCGGATCTCCGGTTAAGGAGCTTTTAAATATAGATAGTAGCGAACAACGCGGCCAGGAACTACGCAACAAACTTAATATTAAAATAAATAATGTAGAACGTCGTCGACAGGATGCGGACTTTATATTTACTGCTGCTGTACCAGGAGACGCACGTCAATTATTTCCACAGTTTCGTTTCCATCGTGCTGGTGATTTACCTGTGTATTCAACATCTCATGTCTTCACGGGCATAGTTGATGATGCCAAAGATAGTGATTTGAATGATGTGATGTTCATTGATATGCCCTGGATATTGGATACATCACGACAACTTTCAATTATTCAGGATGCGCTTAATAGAAACTGGTCACAGGAAAAATCGCAATATCGCCGTTTATACGCACTTGGTATAGATGCTTACCATTTAATCCCTGAGCTTGGCCGTTTAAGTGCTGAAAGGAACAGTTACCTGACTGGTGAAACAGGCGATCTGACCATAAATTCAAATAATATTGTGAAACGTAAATTACGCCGAGCTCAATTTGTAGAAGGAAAACCGGTTTTGTTGAATTAAACTTCGGATTATCAAGGATGATAATAAAACCAAAGTCTGCAAACCAGTATGGTAAAATCGCTGAAGAATTTGCTGCAAACTATCTCATCAGACAGGGTTTAAAGCTGATTGCCCGGAATTTCCATTGCCGATTTGGCGAAATTGATTTGGTCGGGCTTGAACAGGATACGTTAATCTTCACCGAAGTGCGCTATCGGAAGAATGAAAAATATTTAGCTGTAATTGAAACAATTGATCAGCGTAAATGCAGAAAACTTATTATTACCAGTAAATACTTTTTAAA
>Ga0164320_10000103_pt1 | contig 23595 bp, 18 predicted proteins | sample GuaBasSediGuay11_FD_113736 | JGI IMG/M metagenome (GOLD analysis project Ga0164320, IMG submission 113736) | Subseafloor sediment microbial communities from Guaymas Basin, Gulf of California, Mexico - Guay11, Core 4567-28, 0-3 cm | ecosystem: Environmental > Aquatic > Marine > Hydrothermal...
TCATGTCGATGGCATGACACGAGACGCGGCCATGAATCTCATGATTGAAGGCGGCTTTCAAGAGGAGCGTGAGGCTGCCGGTAAATGGGTACGCGCACAACTCAGTTCGGCCCAGCTATCGACATATTTTGTGGGTTATCAAGAACACATTAAAATGCGAGCTGCTGTTCAGGAAGCCTGGGGCGATGAATTCACGCTTCGACGCTACCACGATCAGGCGCTGTCCTACGGTTCACCGCCCGTCAAATTCGTCCGTGCGCTTATGCTCAATGAGCCGATCCCAAGGCAATGACGTCAAATACATCCGAGCACTCATGCTCGACGAGCCGAATCCGAGCATTCGCAACACTAGAACATGGGTGTTCCTGATGTTACTTTAGCGCTCCAAATCAAATGATTGACCGGACGACTGTTATGACCGAATCAAATGCTGACGCTGATCAAGAAGCGTTAGAATCCTGGTACAAGCCTTTGCTGGATAACACGGTAAAGGAAATGGTCAGGATCAAGGCAGTTACCGGTGTTGCGGTACAGGCTTCTCCAGCTTGGGTGCTGCCCCACGAAATACTCATTGCCAAGGTCTGGGGAATCAACCAGGAAAGTGATTTTGTCTGGTCAATTTCAATCGACAAGTTTATTGCGGATTATGTTGCAGGAACTGTAGCCCCCACCCCCAGAGAGGCGGCGAGACACTTTTCCCTGAAGTGGCAAATGGATGCGGATCGATTGCTCGGTATGGAGGACGTCAAGGCGCCAGTCGCGAAACCTGACTTAGACCTGAAAGCCTATTCAAAACAGCTAATTCAGCATGCAGAGACCCTCTATGATCTGGCCAACCGCGACGATGCTTGGGAGCAACTGCAAACATCTGGTGGTTGAAATGCAAGTGATCGCGAAGGACTTTATAAACAATCCGTCTTTTCTGGCATATAAATTCAATTTCGAGACAGAAAGCGTTGCGTTCTTGCCGATAGAACGTGATGAAATTCGTCGAGTAAAAAGTCTCAAACGGGACTATATAGACCCATGTCGACAGCTCACTGAAGTACCTCTTTCTGAATTGGTCGAGCTGCTGGATTGCCCAAACCATGACTTGATCAATAACCCACCGCGATTCATCTTTCATACTGCATTTTGTGCATCTACATTTTTATCCCGTTGTCTGGATGTAGACGGCGTCAGCATCAGTCTCCGGGAACCGCAACTTCTTCTTGATGCAGCAAATGCGAAACGACTACAGTGGCGTTCAAAATCAACCAGTCTGGATTATCGTCAATTGCCAAAATTGGCCTTAATGCTGTTGCAGAAACACGCGACAGCGTCTGAGAAACTGGTCATTAAGCCCATTAATTCTGTCAATAACATCATTCCTGAGTTGTTGCAGATTTCACGGTCGAGCCAGTCTCTGATGCTTTACACAGATGCCAAAAACTTTATTCTGTCGACACTAAGCAAAGGTGAAGGAGGCAAGCAAACCATTAGATCGATGTTTGATTTGCTACGTTGTGATTTTCAGCATCTGTCAAATCTGCAATTGACGCATACTATTCATATGACCGATCTGCGAGTGATCATGACACTCTGGAGACTGCAGCTTGAACAGGCAGAACAAGCTCTTCAGCAATATTCACCAGACAATGTCATGGCTTCCCTGTACGGAGAAAAATTGATCCGCAATCCCCTGGAAGCTCTACAGGCTGTCAATAAGTTCCTGAAACTCGGCATTTCAACCGAGCAAATCTCCGCTATCGCAAACAGTGACGACCGCCGCAGTGATGCAAAGAACGAGGGGCAACAATTCAGCCTGGAAAAACGGAAAGAGGTGTACGATCGACTAGAGGGTTTTTACGGCGATGATTTGAACGACGGGCTTCAATGGTTAATTCGAAATAGCCCCGGCACCAAATTGCACCCTGAGCTAAGCGGAGCTCTGCAGATATAAAACGGGTCGGAGGAACCTGCGTTAGCTACCTTGTAACTCATCGAGCATGGGCCCCAGGAACTGCTGATACTTCTCCCATAAGCGGACCGAACTGGTATACATCGGCTGTCGGACCTGAAAAGCACTTGCAGTTTTTACTACGGCATCAGTCTTCTCAAAATTTACACAACTTTCCTGGAATTCAAGACCGCAGGCGGATAGCAGTTCTCGAATTTCATGTTCGGGGTTTTGAGTAAGTGATTCATAGCTAACATCATAGATCGTGCCTGGCATGCTTTCATGCCAGTGCTTCATCAGCTTCGTGTACTCATTGTGAAATTGAGCCACGGTTTTCAGGTTATAAGCGAAACGATAATTACCGGTTGTGAAGTTCTGCTTGAAAATTGACAGACAAGTATCTTTTGCATCCCTGACACAGTGAATAATTTTCGCATTGGGCAGTGCGATTCTAATGAGCCCTATCATCATCATATTGAATGGCATCTTGTCAGTGACGCGAATAGCCTGATTGTCCAACAACGCGATTTGTTCAAGATAGGACTTACCCACCATTTCGAACGTACTCTCCGCATAGGAATCCAGAGGCTGGTATTCATAGTTACCAATTTCCGCCAGAAAGCAACTCGTACCCAGAGCAAACATAGTTTCAAGTTCCCCAGCACCGTAAACGTCAGAATGACTGGCTATGATCTTTTCCACCAGCGATGTTCCGGAACGGGGCATACCGACAATAAATATGGGTCTGTTCGAACTCTCCGCGTGGATTCGCAATTTCGATATAGCTTCCTTGCTAAAAATCCGGATGATATTTTGGATCAGCGCCTTATCGCTTTCGATATCGTAATTAAACTCCTCGAACCTGAGATCGTTTCCCGACTTCAGGTATTCAAATGCCTGTCGGTAATCGCCGATATCTTCATGCGCCTTTGCCAAAGCGAAAGCGAGATGGATTCTGCTTTCGATATTCAGAGTATCTTTTTGATATAGCGTAAGCATCGATCCGATATGCGGATCGGATCTATCTTTGTACTTATGGATTCCGGAATAGGTGAAATGAGCTTGGGTATAGTCCGGTTTCTGGGCCATTGCCTGCTGATAAAAAGCCGATGCCTCCTCAAGTTTTCCCTGTGATTTCAATATATTACCCAACATGTATATCGCAATAACAAAATCTTGGTGATCAGATATAACGCGTCGATAAACCTTGCCGGCCCGCTCAATATCACCGGCCAGCTGGTAGCTGTCAGCCAGGTTCATTTGCGCTTCAAGAAACGTCGGATCGATCTCCAGCGTTTTTTTCCAAAGACCATCGGCCTCTTTCCGTCGACCTGACTGGGCACAAATTTGAGCCAAACTGCAATAGAGTTGGGGCGTCCGTACATTTGCAACGATCAAAGAACGATACTCTGCTTCAGCAAACGCAAGGTTACCCGTTGATTGAGCCTGTATGGCTCGTTGCAGTCGGGTATTCTGCTGCGTGGAAATGACGTGTTTGGATGTGGCCGATTTTTTAGATTTCTTTCTTGCTTTGTGTTTTTTGTTACTCATTGTCAGCAACTCTACTCAAGCGGAAAACCCGAACAAAGCATCCTAACTCGCCGGCGAAAGGTCATGAATTTTGAGCTCTTTCTTTAGTGGCGAGAGGAACTCGTCGTAGTTTTTCCAGTGCTCGAGTGCATTAGTATAGATTGGCTGGCGAACCTGCTCTGAGCTGGGTGTTGCCACGGCACGATCATTCAAATGAAAGCTAAGACATTCGTCTTCAAATGCCAATCCACAATACTGCAGCAGAGTTCCAACAGTAGCGGGCAAGTCGCTAACCAGATCCTCGTACTTAATAGTCAGAATTTTCTCCGGCAGCACCCTGTGCCAGTGATCCATCAAGGCAATGTAGTCATTGTAATATTTTCCAATCGTTTCCAGGTCGTAGGAAAACTGAAAGCTGTCTGCGAAGAATTGCCGGTAAATACTCCAGCCACTCGCCATCGGATTACGTCTGATATCGATGATCCTGGCATTGGGGAAAAGCGTCTTGATCAGACCAATATGATGAAAATTGCGAGGTGCCTTATCAACAAAAAAGGGAGCTTGTTTTCTATATGGCTGCGCGTAGTCCAGATATCGCTGCGCGAGGTCCCGAACCTGTTTCTCGCTCAAGTGTCCCAAGGACTGCGGATACTGCCCCTGCTTTGGCTGATTGGGATCATTCAACGCCCGGGCAATCGAAACTATCTCGTCAAGCTCCTGCGTCGCATCAACCATACTATGGCTAGACAAGATCTGTTCCACCAAGGTCGAACCGCTACGCGGCAAACCGACAACGAATATAGGAGCGTCGGAAGTATTGCCATAATTTTCTCTGGAGAAAAAATATTCCGTCGTAAAAAATGTTTCGAAGCTGTCGTTCTGGCTGGAATAGTGAGGTGGCTGGATCGCCATATAACCACTGTTCGCCGATTGGTAATAGCGGAAGCTTTCTACGTATTTTCGAGCATCTTCAAGTGCCTTGCCCAGGGCGAACTCAACGAGAACTCTGCTCAGAGCCGAGATCTCGCCGTCTTCCAACAGCTTCTCCATCGTCATAATCTCTGCATCTGAAAACCGGTAGATTTTTAGATCTGCCAGCTCCCAATAAGCTTGACCCAATGCCGGTTCAGCTTCTATCGCCCGCTGGTAACAAGTCGTCGCTTCTGCTACCTCACCTACGGTCTTTAACACCTTACCCAAGTACAACAAACTCAATGCGCGTTTTTCCGGCACCTCTGATAGTTTGCGATAGATCTCAATTGCTTCCTCATATTGACCCAGAAGGAAAAAGACCTCTGCCTTGAGGTTGTACGTTTCAAAGATTTCAGGGGCAAGCTGGATTAACGTTTCGCATTGCTCAAGCGCTTCTTGATACATTCTGCCGCTAAGCAGCGAATACACATACTCAAGACCCAGAGCAACATCGCCGGGCCGTGTTTCGACGCAACGGGCAAGGGTAGAGGTGCTGAATTCATAGTGGCCAAACTGCCTGGCGATCTTGGCCAGTAGCCTGAGCGTGCGCACTTCATTGGGCACCAGTTGCAGCAGTGGTCGGCATATTTCGTCTGCTGTTTTGAAATCAGCGCTTGCAAATGCTTGCTCTGCAATTTGCAATTTTTCATTATACGCCTTGATCATATCGTACTGTTTCAACGCGTTTTGACTTTCTTCAATTTGTTCATTCTGTTGGAACGTTTCGCTTAGCAATTGCCAGTTCTCAATTATCTCAGGCCTGGCGCTTGTCGCCTCCGTCAGGAGCCTGGTCGCCTCTTGAAAATCGTTGTCCCTGGAAAGAATCTTTGCCAATTCAACTTTTGTTGAAACATGATCTGGATCATGTTTCAGCAAGGTTTCAAGTATGCGTTTTGCTTCGCTCAGTTCATCAGAAAGCAAATGACAACGGGCCAGCACCAACATCGCATGTTTATTGAGAGGGTACTCTTCAAGCAAGCCGATCAGCTCTTGCTTAACCTGCGCAACACCGTTTGGAAGTTGCGCTTCTAGCGCTTTTATATGTTTATCTTTTAAATAGGCTTTAAGCATGTGTTTCATATATTGTGTCATGTCAATCGGGCGATTGTACTTGCGTCTACGACAATAAACCAACCTCCAGGTGGCACGGCCAGGATCTCTGCTCCACTTCGTCCAAGTACTGGTCTCGGAAGCTGTCTGCTAGACTGGAAGCGTTCATATACTGACAGAACCTGTTTCTGGATTGCCTGAATTGACGCAATCTCGTCGTCGCTGCAAAAAGGTTCAAACTCGCGTGTGTACTTGGAAGGCAAACATGAAACGCATCAAGAACGGGGCGTCCCTTTTGTTTTTGACGATTGTCTTTCTAACGGCCTGCGCTACCCCAACAATAGCACCGGAAAGCTATTCCCTCTCAGACGAGGTTTTGTTAAGAGCTAAACCACTGGCAGGGGAGACTGACGTACCAGAGCTGAATGATACCAATGTTCTGGCATTGGATCAGGGCATGCAGATGTTCCTGGATGAACATGTAAACCGGGCACACGGGCGCACACTGAAGTTGCACGAACTGCTCCACGCAATTATTACAGAGGGCAGCTTTGGCCTCGAATACGACGAGATTACCCGCACGGCACAGGAGACGTTCAATGCACGTCTGGGCAATTGCCTGTCATTCACCAACATGTTTGTTGCGATGGCACGAGAAGTCGGAATCGAGGTTACCTATCAGGAGGTCGAAATCCCCCCTAGTTGGTCTCGGGAAGTTCATACTTATGTATTGAGCCGGCATGTGAATATAAATGTCGATTTGGGGGCTGGTGGGAGCAGGGAGGTTGATTTCAATATCGACGATTTCCAGAGCAGCTATGACCGGCGACTCATATCAGATGAGCGAGCTCTGGCCCATTATTATTCCAACATTGGTGTAGAGTATCTGCAGAATAACAACCCTCTCGAGGCATTGCGTTACTTCCGAAAAGCAATGACCAGTGATAATGAATTCGCACCAGCGTGGAGCAACCTGGGGGCACTCTTCTCGCAGGCAGGGCACTTCAGATACGCCGAGGCTGCGTATATACGAGCACTGAGAATCAACCCGAGGGAATTGGTTGCCATGAGCAATCTTGGCCAGCTATACGATCATCTGGGGCAGACTGAACTGGCTGATTGGTACAACAGGCAGAGTAACCGGCACCGCATGCGCAATCCCTACTATCGATATCATCTGGCACGCAGCGCTTTCCTTGCCAAAGACTATGACACAGCAATCGGGCACCTCAAGTATGCGGTGAGGAAAAAGAAAAGTGAGGATACTTTTTATTTCCTGATCGGGCTGAGCTATCTGAAAAAAGGCGATGACTCGACTGCTCGCCGGTGGCTGGAAAAAGCCGAACGGATGGCTGAAGATGATGGCCTGAAACGCAATTACCACAACAAGCTGGAAAGGCTGCTTGACGCTCGATAGTGGTCTGCCCGGTGATGACTGGCGGCCTGGCAACTAGTACGGTATTTTCCTCATGGACGAAGGATAAAATCGCTATCACTCACTCCAAAGATTGAGGCAATCAGAATTCTTTATGACTCAGCAACTGAAAATCAGTCCCGATCATGATCTGGAGGCACTTGGCCAGATTCTGCAACAAGATGGTCGATTGCAGGTGCCTGACTTTTTCACGGCGGATACAGCCGACTACCTTTACAAAATACACGTAGAGAATAAGGACTGGAACCTGGCCTATAACGATGGCAACAACTATTACGAGAGTTCCATCGAACAATTACAGGCCGTGACTCGCAAACAACACCAACAATTCATGAACAGTATTTATGCCAGGGCCCGTACTCAGTTTCAATATGTGTTCTACCAGTACTACATTACCCAGGCGATCAAGCTAAAGGAACAGCCGGGGCATCCCATGCACCACGTCCATGAGTTCATGAACAGCGAAGAAGTTTTGAACCTGATGAGAACACTGACCGGAGAAAAAGCCATCCGCAAGGCGGACAGTTATGCATCTAATTACGCGCCCGGCCACTTTCTAACGGCGCATGATGACCGGCATGATAGTCATGACAGGGTGGCAGCTTATGTGTTTACCATGACCAAAACCTGGGACAAGAACTGGGGTGGGCATCTGGCATTCTTCGATGACGCCGGCAATATCACCGAAGCGCTCATTCCCAGCTTCAATACACTGAATATCTTCCTGGTCCCGCAAATACATTCGGTTCAGCTAGTATCGCCTTTTGCCGGCGGAAACCGCAGCAGCTATTTGGGCTGGTTGCATCGCTGAACCGGGCAGCGCCCCCAATGCAAGAAACGCCATTTACACTAAAGCGTCTTGTTAATCTATTGCCGCTTGACTCGAAAAGAAGGTGACAAGCACATCATCCAGCAGCGGCCCCCAGTTTTGCCAGTCATGTCCCTTTCGCACAGTGGTATAGGTTAGATCATAACCCTTGCTTTCCAATACACGTCTGAAACGTTTGGTGGCAGCCAGATTGTCGTTTTTCGTACCAACACTCAGAAATATCTTGAGCGGCAGGACTTCCATTTTTTCATACAATGCACGCACAATATCCAAATGATCACCGCTTGCGGGCGACTGCATTGCAACTCCAGAAAATACATTCGAGAGCATTAAACCAAAGCACGCGCTGTTCAGACCGCCAAACGAAAGGCCGAGAATAACCCGGTCGTTGCTTGACACACTGACTGGCTGCTCCCGGCTAATAGTTGGAATCAATTCAGTTGCAAAGAAAGTGGCAAAATCAGTGCTGCACATAAATTGTTCGGTACGGCGATTCTCTTCCAGCTGGTCGGGGTTACGACTGTCCAGGAACACAACCAGCACTGGTTTTATGGCCCCGGTACTAATGGCCCTGTCCAAGACGGATTTAAAGCGCCCTTTCTCCAGATATGACTGGCCGTCTGTCACATAAAGACTCGGTAATTTGTCGTCAGCAGTTGTCGACCCTGGCAAGTATATTCTGTACTGCAAGTCATAGCCGAGTTGAGCGCTGGATATGCGCTGATATTCACCCAAAATGCCATCGGCAGCAACGGTGGTACAAGAAAGCAAAAGTGCGATTTGCAGCATGCCAATCTGCCAAACCAGGTAAGGCATCTGTGCCACTATTCACCGCACACGTTTAACACGCGCTGACTTGCCACCTTCAGTGACAAGAAAAAAGGAACCCATCAGGCCCCCTTTGATCTCAGCCTGAAACGGTACCTTCAAATTCCAACTTCCCCTGCCGGAGTGTTTCCAGACCTTTCCATCAGCGGTATGGAAATAATTTATCCCATTGGCACCTTTTTGCACGCGCACGATGGTAACGGTTAGTTCATCAACGGAAATATCCGATTGCTTTTCTCTACTTCCAAAATTCTCTTTCTGAACCTGTTGCAACTGTTGAAGGTTATACACACCGCCATCAGCAACTGTGTCATAACATAGCAATCGCTCCGCCTCGGACGCGATCGACCGGCAATCATTGATGTCACTCACATTTATGAAGTCGTCGGCCAATAAAGTTTGCGTGAGCATTTGCGATACTAGCAGTACCGATAAAACTCTTTGGTATGGCGATCTATTCATAAGTATTCTTCCTGAAATTTACCGGGCATTTTTCGCAACAACGCCTTGTTTCAATGGCGATGAACAGGCAAGATGACGCAGATATCAATGTTATCAAATACTCAAGCCATGATCAGCGGCCTCTGCGCCAAAGCGAAGCTTTATGGTTGACCGACTGATTGAGACCAGCCCCCTATAATGTGTGTTCTCAAGACGAAACTTGTGCTGTAATTGGACATTACTTCGAGAAACTATCATGACGAAATACATTGGTACGACGATACTGGTTTTTTGCGGGTTTTTGACGCTGTGCGGAGCAGTCAATGCCGACGAACCCGCTGTACCTGAGCCTTTTCAGCGGTACGACGATAGTTCCAAATATACGATCAATTATGATGATCTGACTGCCCTGTTAAAGACGGTGGTGGTTGATGTTGGGCGTTCAACTCGGCGCGTCGCCCAAGAAGCCCCGGATGTTACCGGCACCCGCATGAAATCCAAGGTCAAGAGGACCGCGAATGAGGGTAACCGCTTCTATTTTGAAACATTTAAGGATGAAGAGGAGGCTCGGGAATATCTTCGCAGTATCCAGGACAGCCTTGAACAGTTACCGGCAGAAGCGCCACTCGAGTTTTTCTCGCGCGATGAGCAATTAGCCTATTGGCTAAACCTGTATAACGTCACTGTATTGAATGAAGTTATTGCGGTGTACCCGAAAAAGAATCTCAAGAAACTATTTCGAGGGAAGAACTCCATTTTCTCGAGAAAGCTGCTCACGGTTGCCGGAGTTTCTCTGAGCCTCAACGATATTCAATTTACCATTCTGAAACAGAATTATGATAACAATCCGCTAATTATTTATGGCCTTTACCAGGGTATTATAGGCGGCCCAAATATTCGCAAGACCGCCTATTCTGGTGCTGACGTATATCGCGCACTGAAAAACAATGCCTCTGAATTTGTCAATTCCAACCGTGGCACATTCAGTAGAGATGAAAGAACTTTCCGAGTGTCGAGTTTGTATGACCGCAATCGGGCGTATTTCCCCCAATTTGATTCGGATCTGCCCGAACACCTGTTGAACTATCTTGAAGGTAAGGAGCGAACAGCGATTCAGGCGGCGAGCAGGATAAAGGCCGATATTGACGACTGGTCGGTGACCGACCTGGGTGGATCCCACCAAAGGATTGGCGGCAGCTTTGCTCATAATAGGGCAGCTTTGCTGGACTCGGTTAAGAGTACTGTACCGGCTGATGGTGGTGGTGTTATTGCCACAGCTTCCGGATACGGCTCTGCGACGATGGCATCAAAAGGCAAGCAGTTGAGTCGCTTTGAACCGGAGCTTCTCGCAATCTTGCATGAACTCAATGAGAAACGAAATGCGGAAAACCAGCGGAATGCCGCTGTCTCGATAGAGGATTTAGAGGAATCCCCGGTCGAGTCAATTCCTGATAGCGGCGCCGACCAAGAAGAGAATTAATATTGAACTCTGCGCAACCGATAGCCTCTAAGGTTTGAGTGCGTAAAGTCATTCACTTGGTCACCTAACTGGACAGGTGTGCAATGTGATGGGGGAGCTATCATGACGAAATACATTAGTACTACGATACTAATTTTTTGTGGGTTTTTGCCGCTGTGCCAAGTGGCCGATGCCATCGAGCCAGCAGTGCCTCAACCTTTCCAGCGCTTTGACAACACTTCCAAATACACGATCGATTATGATGATCTGACTGCCCTGCTAAGAACAGTGGTGGTTGATGTAGGACGATCGAACCGGCAGATATCCCAACCCGTTCAGGACATTACCGGCACCCGTATGAAGACCAAGGTAAAGAAATTTACCGCCAATGAGGGTAATCGATTTCACTACGAAGCGTTCAATGACAATGAAGCGGGTAAGCAGTACCTTCGAAACATCCAGAATAGCCTTGAACATTTGCCTGCCGAAGCACCGCTAGAGAAGTTTTCGCGCGACGAGCAATTAGCCTACTGGTTGAACCTGTACAACGTCACCGTATTGAACGAAATCATTGCGGTGTACCCGAAACGGACTCTCGAGGGATTATCTCTCGGAAAAAATTCCATCTTTTCAACGAAACTGCTCACGGTTGCCGGGGTTTCTCTGAGTCTCAACGATATTCAATTTATCATTCTGGAAGAAAATTATGATAACAATCCGCTGATCATGTATGGCCTTTACCAGGGAATAGTCGGTGGGCCAAATATTCGTACGTCAGCTTATACCGGCGATGATGTGTATCGTGCCCTGGAAGAAAATGCCGATGAGTTCATCAATTCCAATCGCGGCACATTCAGTAAGGGCCGAGGTGATGGGGTTTTCCAGGTATCTAGTCTGTATGGTCGAAACCTGGGGCACTTCCCGGAGTTTGATGCAGATTTATCGCAGCACTTGCTGCAGTACCTGGAAGGAGATGAGAGAGATGCTTTGCAGGCTGCAAGCACACTTAAGCCTGACATTGATGACTGGACGGTGACCGACCTTGGTGGAACCCGCCATCAGGTCGGCCGCAGCCTTGCTCATAACAATGCTGCTCTATTGGACTCTTACAAGAGCAATAGACGAAACATCGACGGTAGCATCAGGGCTGCATCTCTCAAAGTGAAACGAGAGAAGAAAGCTCCGCGAGAAGATGATGAAGTCAGCATTGAAAGCCTGGAGGATTTTCCTGTCGTTGGCGCAAGCGTAGAGAAAATCGCGATAGAGGAAATGGAGCCGACCGAATAACAATCTCTCAGTCGCCCAGTTCAGCGCCGAATACATCGACAAATTGCTGCTGGTAGTTCTTCCAGCGACCGACCGACTTTTGGTGGAGCGGTTCCCTCACCTGCCAAACACTGGCCGTTTTTACACTGTTCCTCAATTCATGAAAAGCAAGACAACGCTCATCCCAGTCTTCTCCGAGCCAATCTAACAGATCAGTTACCGTTCGTTGCGGTTGCAGGACCAAATCTTCGTAGTGAACTCGTATCAAATCGGAGCCCATCGCGGTTTCCCAGTGATTGATAAGTTCAGTCTGAAGCCCGATGTAATGACGAATATTTTCAAGACTTGTCGCATAAGTTTGACTCGGCCCGAGTCGCACGGAGTAAATTGAGGTGGCGACATCACGCCAGTCACGCTCTATGACCACAAATTTCGCCGAGGGAAGAACCGCTTTTATCAGACCGATGTACAAGAAATTATCGGGACGCTTATCAGTAGGTCTGGATGATTTTCCAAACAACTTCGTTGACTGCTCTTCGTACAGTTTTTGCCAATGGCGAAGAGTCCCAATCGAAACCCCTTCCAGCCCCTGTGGGTAATCAGGAAACTCCCTTGATACCAGGCGCGGGAAGAACTCACTTTCCCCTCCGGCAGTGAACGCCGGGTGCGAGGCAAGCATCTGCTCCAGCAATGTAGAGCCGCTGCGAAACATCCCGCATATGAAAACGGGCTCGCGAGACAATCCCTCGTTGTACTGCTCGCACCAATCGCGATCACACTGCGTCATTATGCCGTTGAAATAAGACTCCGTATGCTCCTTGCTGTAGGGAGGTATTACTCGTTTGTCCAGCAAATTGCCGTTCGAAAATTGCTCCCAGGCCATGTCGTAATCGCCCAACTGCTCGTACGCTCTTCCGGTTGCAAGGTGTACGTCGCTGTCCTTGCTATGCTGTGCGGTTTCAACAAGGCTGACCAATATTGGGTCATCCTGCTCGACAAACTTTTGCGTGTCTGCAAGACGAGCAAGGGCGGCTTCATTGGCTGGATCTGTTTCCATGCTCTTCCGGAAGTTCCGGCTCGCCTCCTCACGATTGCCTTCCTGTTCTGCCAGGTTGCCCAAATTGTAATACGCGCTTGAATACGCGGGATTCAACGCCAGGGCTTTTTCCAAATGCACTCTTGCCGCGTCGTAGGCGTGCAAATGATCCATGTGGATATTGGCTATGTTGAGATGTACTTCCTCCGGCGTGTCAATTCCAAGCCCGAGTGCACGATCGTACTTTTGAATCGCCGCTTCAAACTGCGCGTCCCTGGCAAGATTGTAGGCATAGTTGAACGCAGCAATTGCAGAATCGGGCTGGTGCGCAAGATACTTCTCGTAGGCCCGCAATATGTGTTTCAAGGGATACCGCCGCTGGCGCATATGTTCGGCAACGCGGTCAATGACGGGCAAGTCTTTCCTGACGTGAATCAGAAGCAGGCGCAGCTGTTCCAATGCCCTGTCTGTGTCTTTCTGGTTCTCCAGACTTCGTATCAGCAGCCAGCGAGCTTGCGCATGGTTTGGCTGGTCGTCGAGAAGCCGGGACAGCAGCGCATTTGCTTCGTCAAACTGCAGCCTCTTGATGGCAGTCATTGCCTGCTGTAAATCCGGATTAGTCGCCATTAAGCCAAGTGGATTCCTTGTGAAATTCCGGCAAGAGTACGTTTTCTATCGCGCAAAAGAAAGCGGGCCCTGAGGCCCGCTTTCGGTACTACAAATGGTTTCTAAAAAATCTTAGAAACGCATGGTTGCCTTGGCGAACATGAAACGACCCAGTGTGTCGTAGAAACCTGCATACGTGTTGGCGTTGGTTGTCAGAGTACCACCGACCATAGGTGGCTCTTCATCCAGAACATTGTTAACACCAATCGTTATGTCACTATTTTCCATGAATTGGAAAACACCGTTCAGGTCAAAGTAGCTCTGCGACTCGGACATATTTGCCTGTGCGATCGTGTCTGTTGCACCGTCATAGTCAACACCACCGAAGTAACGCCAGCGAGCTTCAACACTCCACCACTCGTTGGAATCGTACGACAGCGATGCCGTATGACGCCAATCAGGAGTCGGGAAGCAGCGTGTGCTGACAGTACCAACACAGTCATAGGCTGACTCAGGAGATGCCGGCAACGGCGTGGTTTCCTTGGTCATCATATAGGTACCGATCAGGTTTGCTGACCAGGTACCACCCGCCCCTTCGAAGTCGAAGTTGGCGGCAAGGTCGACACCTTCCCATTTGGCCTCACCGATATTCACCGTCGTATCGATAACGAAACCCTGGGTACCCTGCCAGAGGCTGCCACCGGCATTACGGACTACCTGGTCACACAGAACGCCGTTCAGGCCACATTGCTCGAGAATCGTCGTCTCACCAACAGTGCTGATGGTGTCAGAGATCTCGATGCTCCAGTAGTCAACTGAAATTGTCATGGTGTCCATCGGATCGATGACGAAACCAAGCGTAAGCGTATCAGCTTCCTCAGGGTTGAGGGCCGGGTTACCACCGGCAATATTGTTGTACTGACCAGCTGGACTCGCGGTGATGTTTCCGTACTGCCCAGCAGAAACGCCCATGTTGGCACATTGTGCTGCCGTGTATACCGGCGTATCCGTGGCGCAAGGGTCAACACCCGACCAGAGGCCAAGCGACTGCGTCGAGAAGAGTTCAGCTACGTTCGGCGCACGTACTGCACGATTGTAGCCGGCACGCATGCGAATCAACTCGGCCGGCTGCCAATCCAGACCGACACGGTATGTGTTGGCTCCGCCACTCGTGCTGTAGTCAGAATAACGGTAAGCAACGTCAAGAGTAAGATTCTCAGCCCCGGACACACCTTGTAGCAGCGGAATATTCGCTTCAGTAAAGAGTTCCGTAACGGAATAGCCACCTTCTACGCCCGGCGTCGGTCCGCCCTGGCCAAGCAGTGATCCTTGCGCGAAAACGGAATCCACAACACGCCGATATTTCTCGGTGCGGTGTTCGAAACCGGCAACCATCATTACGGAATCATCTGCGCCTGGGAAGTTCCAACCCAGATCGCCAGATGCGAAGGCGTTGACCACCTCGGTGGAGGTCTTGCCCATCTGGATGGCTGTGCCCAGCATATTGCCGGCCGCCTCTGGTGTGACGCCCTGGTAGGTAAATACTTCGTAAGGAATACAGCTTGCGTCTGCAGCACACGCATCACCGTCAACTGCGGTCCTGATCAGGGGCGCGAAGAAGTCGTTGACGTACGCCATGCTGGACGACGTTTCGCCATACAGGAACGAGGCATCGTAATCCCAGTTGTCGTTGATGGCGCCTTTGACACCCGTTACAACGCGGAATGCGTCATGCTGGAAGTTACTGGAACGCGGTCCACCTTCAACATTACGTTTACCGATGTACACACCGTACTCGTCAAACGGGACAAATACCCCAGTAGTCGGATCATCCGGATCCTGAAAATAGAGATCGTCACCATATCCGGCCATTAGCGTACCGACCGAAGCATCGCCGTCGCCGTTGAACAGGGGGTCGTCATTAATGTCGGTGCACACGTTTGGGTTGGAAATAGGGGCGCCTAAGTCATCCAAACCTGTCCAAGTCGCGGGACAGTATTGGTTATCGAAGTAAGCCGTCAAATCATCCTGGAACTGCTGTGGGAACAGGCTGTTGTCGAGCGGCAGGAAGTATTCTTCCGCGAAGAAGGTGCCGGACTCTGCGATCTGACCAATTGTCTTGTTATTGGCAAAATTCGCCTCGAAGTAAACCGTGGCGCGCTCACTTAGCTCAAAGTCGACCAAACCGCCGAATGAATAGCGAGTATCAGGACGCATGAAATGGTTGACCGGTGCGTAATTGTAACGGTTCGTGCCATCCCACGGCGTCATCGCTCCGCCTGTCCCCATGCTCAGAAACAACGAACGGCTGTAATCCGATGCACCGTCGGCAGCAGGAGCGATAAAGAAGTTCGGAACGATAGCGTTGGCAGAACCACCACAAGACGTGGCGTCGTTGCTCAATGCACAGCTTCCGTAATCGCGTTCGGCCTGCAGCATTTCGACGTTCTCGCGCCAGGTTGCGTAAGCGGTTGCATTACCCCGGCCATCAGCGAAATCGGAGCCGATAACGAAGTCAATATTGTACGCCTCACCACCAAGACCTGAACCACCCGAAGGATACTCAAATCCGCGGGCATCCATCAGCGGCGTCACAAAACTGTTGCTATTGTCGTGCTGGTAACCACTTGCACCGATGCTGAGTTCAACACCGTCCACACGGCGCATGATGAAGTTGACAACACCTGCGACAGCGTCCGCACCGTACGTTGCCGATGCACCGCCGGTCAGCACTTCTACACGCTCGATCATAGCGGAAGGAATCTGGTTAACGTCTACAGAGGTTGCGGCGACGCCACCGGGCTGCATACGACGACCGTTCATCAGTACCAGGGTTCGGAAGGACCCAAGTCCACGCAAGTCAATTGACGCAGTACCCGAAATACCGTTGGCATCGAATGAATGTAATGCCGTCTCAACAGAAGGCAGGCTATTCAAGACGTCTTCAACGCGAGTAAGGCCGAGTTTCGCAATGTTATCCGCTGTCATCACGGTCACTGGACTGGTTCGGCCAAAGCCGTCTTCAGTCACAATTCGCGAACCGGTTGTTATGATTTCTTCAATGGGCTCGTCATTCTCGTCAACATCCTGCGCGAATGCCGCATTGCCCGGAATGCCCCCAAAGGACGACAATCCTAGTGCAGTCGCCACTGCTACTGCCACTGGCTTACGTTTTAACATGGTTATCCCCTAAAAAAATGTTTGGAAGCCTGAACTTCCAGAAATCTATCCTTAAGCCTTTTCTCCACGCACAAACACCACGTGGCAAAAACGCCTCAGATAGGTTGTGAGTGATGCTATCTCACTACGGTGAAAAGCTCAACTGAATGTAACTAAATTGACACAAACATTTTCTTATAATAAATATATGTTTAATAAACAGATAGTTAGATTGTTGCTTTTTGTCTACTCCTGCAAATAAGGGGGGGGTTCACGACTGAATCCGGCCTCTAATCTTGCGAATCCGTCGAAATCCAGCAGTCGGAGCCTGGCCGACAGACCTCTATTCACCACTCGCATGGTGCGACATTTGGCTTGCGCTGCGACCAGTACGATTGTATTTGTCGTACTTCCGGTGCAAGGTTCTGGTTGCAGGCAAACCTTCTGAAACCTGAATCGGTCATGCGCCGGGTAACTGACAATGAACCCAACGAGCAATAAATATGCATTCGCGCTGCATGGTGGCGCCGGTGCCATAGCGGGCCGCAATTACGATTCGGTCGAACAGCACCTGCATGATCTGACCAGGGCATGCGAAGCATTGATTGCAAGTGGTCGCAGTGCGCTCGATGTCGTTGAATTCGCGGTCATGAAACTGGAAAGCAGTGGTTTGTATGTCGCCGGTCGTGGGTCTGCACCCAACTCGGCCGGGTACATCGAACTGGATGCCTCGATCATGTATGGACCCACGCGCGAAGCTGGTGCTGTGGCTGCACTACGCGACTTTGAGAGCCCGATCCACATCGCACGTGGCGTAATGGAAAAAACACCTCATGTCTTGCTTGCAGGAACCGGAGCGCAGGCATTTGCACGCGACAATGATTACCGCGAGGTAGTCAATCCCGACAACTATTACGTGCTTCCGGTCGGCGTTACCAAGGACGAACTGATGCGCGGCAGTGCGCACGGCACGGTCGGTGCAGTCGCCCTGGACCAGTCGGGCGCACTTGCGGCCGCAACGTCGACCGGCGGGACCTTCGGAAAACTCGAAGGCCGCGTTGGCGATACCCCACTCGTCGGCCCGGGAACCTGGGCCGATGATGACGTCGCCATATCGTGTACAGGGACTGGCGAACACATCATTCGTGCTGGTGGCGCCATATCAATAGCCTGCGCCTTCAAATCGGGGGTGAAACTCGATAAGGCTATCAACAACATGCTCGATGAGGTAAAACGACTTGGCGGCAACGCCGGAGTCATTGCCGTTACCCGGAACCTGGAAATAGCAAGCCTGTACAACTCCGAAGGCATGAAGCGAGCATCCGTCTCGACCAAACAGGCCCTTCAGGTCGCTACGTTCAGCGTCAGCTAAATAGGCAACGCCGTTGTGTGTTTGATATCGGACAACACAATGCTTGAGGTGACTTCCTGGATGCCTGGTAGCTGCGACAGTTTTTCGAAGAAGAACTGTTCGTAGGCCTTGATGTCTTCGGTGACGATGCGCAACAGGAAGTCGACACTGCCGAGCACCACGTAGCAGTCCATCACTTCAGGATAGCGCTTCACATCTTCAGCGAACGTCGACAGGTTGCTGCGGCCGTGTGATGTCAGCTTGACGTGCGCAAATACCATTGTCGTCAGGCCAACCTTCTCGCGATCCAGAATAACGGCCTGATCACGGATTACGCCCTCGTCTCGCATACGCTGAATTCGGCGCCAGCAGGCTGACTGCGAAAGACCTATGCGTTCGCCGATTGCGGTGGCATTAATACCGGCATTCGTCTGCAGCAAATCGAGGATTTTACGGTCCGTGTGATCGAGTGAAACGCTTTGCATGATTTAGTCGTCCTGAATTCTATATTGCATTGATTATGCGCGCTTTTGAACTTACGTAAAAGGTTTTGCATGTTTTATGGCCTAATTTCGCGATATATTAGTCAATCTATGCACAGCTCACAGGGGAGACGCATGGCCGTCTTTGACCACACCGAATTCGACAACCACGAATCGCTGCATTTCATTAACGATGAGACAACCGGGCTACGCACCATCATCGCTGTGCATTCAACGGCCCTCGGTCCTGCAGCCGGTGGATGCCGCCGTTGGTCCTACGCCAGTGACACAGAAGCATTAACCGACGCACTGCGTCTATCCCGCGGCATGACCTACAAGAATGCCGTAGCTGAGCTGCCCTTTGGTGGCGGCAAGGCCGTCATTCTTGGCAGCGACGCCGCGCCGAAAACCCCGGAATTACTTGCCGCTTTCGGACGTGCCGTTAATTCTCTGGGTGGCAAATACGTGACAGCCGAAGATGTTGGCATGTCCGTTGAAGACATGCGGCATGTACAGCAGCAGACCGAGTACGTATCCGGGCTACCACAAAGTGGAGAAAGTGCAGGTGGTGACCCGTCACCGTGGACAGCACTCGGCGTGTTCCTGGGGATAGAAGCCGCCGTCAAAGTAAGACTTGAAAAGGACTCGCTGGACGGCTTGACGGTCGCCGTTCAGGGAGTGGGTCATGTCGGCGTACACCTATGTAAATTGCTGCACGATGCCGGTGCCAGGCTTATTGTCGCGGACGTGAATGGGGACAATCTAAAGGCCATTAGCGAAAGCTTTCCGGTCGAGGTTGTCTCACCCGCGGAAATTCTGTACGCCAACGCTGAAATTCTTGCCCCCTGCGCGCTTGGTAATGTCCTGACGTCGGCGACGATTCCTCAAATCAAAGCCAAAATAATCGCCGGCGCCGCGAACAACCAGCTGTCCACACTTGAGGACGGCGCTCGACTTTCGGCGCTGGATATTTTGTATGCGCCCGACTACGTCATTAACGCCGGTGGCATAATCAATGTTTCACACGAGTATTATGGTGGCAGCTCGGACGACAAAGTGCGCGTGGATGTAGAAAAAATTCCCGCACGACTACAGTCATTATTTGCCGAAGCAAACGAAACTGGCCGACCGACAAACGAGCTCGCGGATGAATCCGCGCGTCGCCTGATCGCCGCCGGCAAGAAATAACAGGAAGCACGCATGATTACGAAATCGCGATTGCAAATTCCGAGACCCACCGCGAGGCCGGGCGAAGAACCGGACTTCAGTTACCTCGATCTCTCGCCGGCCGGCAGTGTGGAGAAACCACCGCTTGATGCCCGCACCCGGGATATCCAGCACTTAAGTGGCGGCCTGATTCGTGTGCTCGATGATGACCACACAGCAAAAGGTCCCTGGGATCCGGGTTTTGACAAAGCACAGCTGCAAATCGGTTTGCGCTGGATGTTGATGAATCGGGTGTTTGACGAACGCATGTGGCAGATCCAGCGCCAGGGCCGCATCTCGTTCTACATGCAGGCACTGGGCGAGGAAGCCATTTCGATCGCGCAGGGCATGGCATTGCGTTCGGGCGACATGTGTTTCCCTTCCTATCGAAATCAGGGCCTGTACATGTATCGCGGCGTAAAGCTGGTCGACATGATGTGTCAGTGCCTGTCGAATACTCGCGATATGTGCCTGGGCCGGCAGCTACCGATCATGTATCACAGCAAGAGTGGCAACATGTTCTCGATCTCCGGCAACCTCGGCACGCAATACCCGCACGCCGTGGGCTGGGCGATGGCATCGGCGATCAAGGGCGAAGACCACATCGCTGCATCCTGGGTGGGTGACGGCACGACCTCGGAGGCGGACTTCCATCACGCACTGACGTTCGCTGCCATTTATCAAGCACCTGTCATCCTTAACATCGTCAATAACCAGTGGGCGATCTCCACGTTTCAGGGCACTGCGGCCGGACAACGGCGAGCGTTTGCCGCCCGCGGTCTTGGCCTGGGCATTCCCGGCCTGCGCGTCGACGGCAATGACTTTCTCGCCATTTATTCGGCAACTTTGTGGGCGGCCGATCGAGCACGCCGTGGCACCGGTCCGACGCTCATCGAGCTAGTGACCTATCGGGGTGGCGCACACTCTACGAGTGATGACCCGTCAAAGTATCGGCCCAAAGATGAGTGGAAGTCATTCCCGCTGGGTGACCCGATCGAGCGACTCAAGCAGTACATGATTGCCGAGGGTTACTGGTCTGATACAAAGCATGAAAGCCTGATAGACGAACTGCGAACCGAAGTCACTGCTGCCTGGAAGGAAGCTCAGAAGCACGGCACGATGACCGAAGGGCCCTGGCTCGATCCTGCAACGATGTTTGATGATGTTTACGCCGAGATGCCAAAGCATCTCGAGTCACAACGTCGTCGCATGCTTGAAGTTGAGAGGGGCGAGTAATGGCGCGTATGAATATGATCGAGGCGATTCGCTCCGCCCATGACGTTGTCATGGATAAAGATCCGAGCGTTGTTGTACTGGGGGAGGACGTTGGCTACTTCGGCGGTGTCTTCCGTTGCACGGATGGACTGCAACGCAAATTCGGCGAACATCGTGTTATCGATGCACCTATTTCCGAGGGTGGCATTATTGGCGCAGCAATTGGCATGGGGCTCAACGGTCTGCGGCCTGTTGCCGAGATCCAGTTTGCTGATTACATTTATCCGGGATTCGACCAGATCGTCAGCGAACTCGCGAAAATACGGTATCGATCCGGCGGTGAGTTTTTCTCACCCGTGACCATTCGCACACCCTGCGGCGGCGGTATCCGCGGTGGCCAGACGCACTCCCAGTCACCCGAAGGAATCTTCACCCACGTCAGCGGTATCAAGGTTGTCATGCCGTCCAACCCCTACGATGCCAAGGGGCTACTCATCAGTGCGATCGAATCTGACGATCCAGTGGTATTCTTTGAACCCAAGCGAATTTACAACGGTCCGTTTGACGGTGACCCTGAAAAACCGGCGGTCTCATGGAATGCACATCCAAAGGGCGAGGTTCCGGAAGGTTATTACACGGTGCCGCTTGGGCAAGCCGACATTGCGCGCGCTGGCGATGAGCTGACAATAGTCACTTATGGCACGCTCGTACACGTGGCGATTGCAGCCGCGAAAGAGACGGGGGTTGACTGTGAGATCATCGATGTTCGTACGCTGGCACCCCTGGACATCACAACATTAGCGGAATCGGTCAAGAAGACCGGGCGATGTTTGATCGCACACGAAGCAACTCGCTTCGGTGGCTACGGCGCTGAACTTGCCGCAACGATTCAAAAAGAATGTTTTTACCATCTTGAAGCGCCCATCTCTCGTGTGGCTGGCTGGGACACACCCTACCCGCACGCGTTCGAGTGGCAGTATTTCCCCGGACTGAAGCGTATGTCGGCCGGAATCCGAAGAGTGATGGAGTCGGAATGAGCGAACATATTTTCAAACTGCCAGACCTCGGTGAAGGCACGGTCGAATCCGAAATTGGCGAATGGTTTATCAAGGCCGGCGACTTCGTCGAGGAAGAAACCATCATCGGCACCATGATGACCGATAAGGCTGCGGTTGAGTTGGCCTCACCGGTCAGCGGCACCGTCGTGAAGCTTGCCGGCGAACCTGGCGACATTGTTGCGGTTGGCGCGGCGTTGGTCGTCTACGAAACTGACGGCGAAGCCGCCCCCGCTGCGGAAGAAAAAGTTGCAGCACCAAAGCCTGTATCAAATTCCGCCTCAGAGCCAACGCAGACAACCGAACCCGCTGCAGCACCCGCGGCTACGGATCCGCTCGCCCGCGTCATGACATCACCGGCTGTGCGCCGTCGTGCCAAAGAAGCGGGTATCGACCTAAGCCTGGTTCCTGGCACCGGCCCTGGCGGTCGGATTCAACGCAAAGACTTCGATAACTACCTGAAGTCGCAAGCAACGGGCACACCGATGGTGTCGTCGGCAACACCATCAACAGCGGTGAAAGAAATCAAGGTGATCGGTCTGCGCCGCATCATTGCCGAGCGTATGTCGAAAGCAAAGCAAGAGATTCCACACTTCGCTTATATCGAAGAAATCGATATCACCGAGCTTGAGGCGTTACGCAAGCATCTCAACGGCCGAAGAGGCGACTCGTCAGAACGATTGACGTTACTACCGTTTCTTGGACTTGCCTTGATCCGGGCATTGAAAGAGTTCCCGCAATGCAATTCGACCTATGACAAAGACCGAAACATGCTGTTGCAACACGAGGCCGTGCATCTGGGTGTCGCCACTCAAACGCCGGATGGACTCAAGGTTCCTGTGATCAAGCACGCCGAGATGCAAGATATTGATGGTCTGGCCGCCGAGATTCGGCGCCTGACTCTGGCCGCGCGTGACAACAGCGCTACCAAGAGTGACCTGACCGGCGGCACCATCACCATTACCAGCCTCGGTAAACTCGGCGGTATTGCGTCAACACCCGTAATCAACTTGCCGGAGGTTGGCATCATCGGTGTGAATCGGGCGGTTGAACGGCCAATGGTTTTCAACGGCCAAATTGCCGTGCGCCTGATGATGAATCTGTCTTCATCATTTGATCACCGCTTTGTCGATGGTTACGACGCGGCAGCGATGATTCAACGCATCAAGGAAATGTTGGAGCACCCGGCGACGATTTTTTTGGCCGATTGATCGGCTATTGATCGGCTATTCGTCAACGATTGATCTATGATCGATCCAGATGCAAATAACAAGAATCAGCCTTGAAGCGCCTTACCTGATTTACCTCGGCGACGTCCCCGACCTGCACCACGCTAAAACGGGCGCGGGAGTAGCCTACTGGCGACCAGAGCGCTGTATCGGACAAATGCGCCTGCCCGGGTGCCCCGTCGATCTCGACCTGCCTGATATGACAGTGCAAGAAGCGCGGGACGCCGGTGTAAAGACAGTCATTGTTGGTGTTGCTCCCAAAGGTGGACAGATCCCGGAACACTGGATTCCACAGCTTGCCGAACTTGCAGGTGCTGGTCTCGACATCGCGGCAGGACTGCACACGAAACTTTCTGACACGGCCGATCTGGTGACTGCTGCTGCAAAGAGCGGTGCCAAACTTATCGACGTGCGGATGCCGCCTGCAGACCTTCCCGTGGCTGACGGCCGACCACGAACCGGAAAACGCGTTCTGATGGTGGGCACTGATTGCGCGGTCGGCAAGAA
>Ga0164320_10000104_pt1 | contig 23374 bp, 17 predicted proteins | sample GuaBasSediGuay11_FD_113736 | JGI IMG/M metagenome (GOLD analysis project Ga0164320, IMG submission 113736) | Subseafloor sediment microbial communities from Guaymas Basin, Gulf of California, Mexico - Guay11, Core 4567-28, 0-3 cm | ecosystem: Environmental > Aquatic > Marine > Hydrothermal...
CTGCTCGGGTGGGCCGTTCTTCGAATTACGTGTCATTGCGTCACCTCGCTTGTTGTTCTTTTTCGATGGCCCTACATGGACGGGCTGCGACATTCCTCCAGGTCACTCTCCGCTATACCAAGATCCTTGGCGGCCGACTTCAGGTCGGACGCCGTCGCGTCCACCGCATAAATATCGGACGATACCCTGGCGAGATCCTGCATTGCGCCGGAACCGCCCAATTGCGTCGCGGTTCGGGTCACGGCTCTCATGAGGCTCCCAAACCCGCGTTTTTTCTTCTGGGATGACTGCGCGGCTGCGATCTTTTCTTGCAGACACTGTTGCTGGGCCGCCTGCAGGGCAGCAGGGTCCGGTGGCGCCGATGCACTGGGGCTATTCTTCTTACTGATAGTTGCCTTGATGATGCCAGCAAGCTGCGGGCTCGGCGTCCCGGTGACTTCGAGGTTGTATTCGGCCTGGAATTTTGAAATCGCGACGATGGTGTCCGTCGACAATTCACCGCTGATGTTGCCCGGATCGTATCCAAGGGCAACGAGGTCTTTCTGCACGATTTCGGTGAGTTCATCCGCCAATGCGATCGGTGCCGTAAAGGCCACGAGAAACGCAATCAGAGCTAGCGTCCTGGTCATCAGGTCGTCCTCCATTTTTGTTATCCGACGATCGGCGCACAACGGTTTGTTTTTGATTATTGCTGTCGTTGTTGCTCGGGGCGCTGAGCGCGGGGCAACGTGCCTTGATCAGGTGACGTCGCACGACCGATCAGTATTCATTGTGCGCCTATTGGCGCCTGATGTGAAATTGGTAGTTGAGCGCTCGGACAGTTTTAGCACAATGATGATTCGCGACTTCGAAAGCGTGGAAGTGCTGGACTCGTGTTGATCTCTATTCTAGAGTGAAGCCCATCCTGAGGGGTGGCTTCGGCCTGAGATGTTTTTCTTCGAATTAACAAACCCTTCGAACCTGACCCAGTTAGTACTGGCGTAGGAATAGGATTACTGAATTCTCAAGTTCAGCTCTATCTCTCCGTAATGTACTGACTGTTTGATTCTATTGAACGGTGCACGGAGCTAGTCATGAAACCCCTCAGCTTAATTGGACTTGGTTTTATTGCCTTGAGTCCAATGGCAAACGCACAAGATGATTCGGCGGAAGAGATCGAGGAAGTGGTCGTCACCGCAGACTACCGGCAGGGATCAATCAATGATATTTCCGCCAGTATTACGGTGCTCGACAACGAACTAATACAACGAAAAGGTGCCAGGCATCTTGAAGACTTATTGCTTGACGCAGCGAACGTAAATTTCTCTTCAGGCGCATCCCGAGCGCGTTTTTATCAGATCCGTGGCATCGGTGAACGGGGTCAGTTTTCGGAACCTCTGAATCCATCGGTTGGAGTAATTATTGACGGTGTGGATTTTTCCGGCATTGGTAACGCGGCCACGCTCTATGACGTCGAACAGGTCGAAATACTGATGGGGCCGCAGGGCACTCGATACGGTTCCAATGCACTGGCTGGCCTGATCAACCTGAAAACCAAAGCGCCGACCGATAAATTCGTCTATGGCCTGCAAGCAGACATCGCGAACCACGATGGCAAAGGGATTGCCGGTTACGTGTCTGGGCCGATGTCCGACAACTTGCTCTACAGGCTGTCAGTACAGACCCTGAGGAGTGATGGATTTAGTGACAATCTATTCCTTGGTAGACCCACCAACAAGCGTAAGGAAACAACATTCAGAGGCAAGATCAGTTGGTTGCTCACCGATGAGATATCTCTGGATTTCAATGCTGCCATCATTGAACTTGATAACGGTTACGATGCGTTTTCCCTGGATAACCTTCGCGACACTCTCTCTGACGAGCCGGGTTTTGATCGTCAAAAGTCAAAGCTACTGAATACAAAGCTTACCGCCGATAATTTCGAAAACTTTTCACTGGAAGCGATAGTTGGTTTTGCCAACTCCGATATCGAATACGGCTACGATGAGGACTGGGTCCACACCGGCTTCCACCCCTGGGAGTATTCTTCAACGGACCAGTACCTGAGAGAACGTGACACGTTAAGCGGTGAAGTAAGACTGGTTTCCAATGATAATGGCGCCCTGTTTTCGGGCACCACCAACTGGGTAGTAGGCATTTATTCCCTGCAACAGAGCGTTGATCTAAATCGCATCTACACTTATCTGCCAGCAGACTTCACCAGTTCATATGATATCGACAGGCTCTCTGTCTTCGCCGAAACCAATACGGCACTAGGTGATAACTGGTCATTCGATCTGGGCCTGCGCGCCGAGCGTTTTGATGCAAGCTACCAGGACAGTGACCTTTCCAGCTTTGAGCCGGAAGACGATCTCTATGGCGGCAAGATCGCGCTGAACTACCGTACAGGCAATGACAATCTGCTCTATGTCAGTGCGTCCCGTGGTTACAAAACAGGCGGGTTCAATATTGATGGGTCTCTCGATGAAGACCTGCGAGAATTTGATGCTGAGTTGCTCTGGAATTATGAGCTTGGTTTTAAGGGCGCTTCGTTCAACGACAAATTACAGACCCAGCTTGCCATGTTCTACATGGATCGGGACGATGTCCAGATCAGCAGTTCCACGCTCAGGTTGAGACCCGATGGCAGCACTGAGTTCATTGAATATGTTGGAAATGCCGCAGCTGGCGCCAACTATGGACTGGAAGTCACTTCAAGCTGGCAGGCAAACGATGGTTGGACCGTTTATGGATCCCTCGGCTTACTGGAGAGCGAATATCAGGATTTCACAAATTCCGCCGGAGAGAATCTTGACGGTCGGGAACAGGCACATGCACCCAACTACCAATTTACCCTGGGTACCGATTTTTCCATCACGCCGCGCTTACTTCTGAATCTAAATATTCAGGGCAAGGACGAGTTCTATTTTTCAGACAGCCACGGTATCAAGTCTGATGCCTATGAGTTGGTCAACGCGAGTTTGATCTATTCTGTCGATCAGTACTCGGTGACGCTCTGGGGCAGAAACCTTACGGATAAAGACTACTACGTAAGAGGGTTTTTCTTTGGCAATGATCCCAGGGATGGATATACGGCCAAAGGGTATACGCAGCTGGGCGAGCCCCTGCGGGTTGGTTTGACCTTTAATATGGGTTTCTAGCTCTTCTTTCGCGGCGGCAACCCCGTGTGCTGCGACAATATCCTTCCCTTACGGATGCGCTTCGAATGCGCCGACGCAGTATTTTTTCGACGGGCTGAACCGTACTGATTCGGGTCAGCTGGTTGGTCGACCGGTACCAGCTGGTCATCACCCGATCCGATCAGTTCGCCAAGACCCATTTCCGTCAGAGCTTCTCGAATCGTCGGCCAGTTGTGCGGGTCGTGATATCGCAGCAACGACTTATGCAGGCGACGCTTTTCGGGACTCTTGACTGAAGCAACGCCATCACTCTTATAGGCCACCTTGCGCAGCGGGTTCTTACCAGAGTGATACATCGCCGTGGCTGTCGCCATCGGTGATGGATAAAACGCCTGCACCTGGTCTGCGCGGAAGTTGTTCTTCTTCAGCCACAACGCCAGGTTAACCATGTCTTCATCGGTGGTACCGGGATGGGCGGCGATGAAGTAGGGGATTAAGTACTGCTCCTTGTCCGCTTCCTTTGAGAAATGTTCGAACATTTCCTTGAACCGGTCGTAGGATCCAATTCCCGGCTTCATCATCTTGTCGAGCGGCCCGTTCTCGGTATGTTCCGGAGCGATCTTGAGGTAGCCACCGACGTGGTGGGTAACCAGTTCTTTCACGTATTCGGGATCTTCTACGGCCAGGTCCTAGCGCAGACCGGATGCAATGCGCACTTTTTTAACGCCGGGAAGTTCACGCGCTTTGCGGTAGAGGCCGGTCAACGCAGAATGGTCTGTGTTGAGGTTGCTGCAAATACCGGGGAAGACGCAGCTCGGAAGCCTGCACGCGGCTTCGATCTCGCGGCTCTTACAGGCGAGCCGTTACATGTTCGCAGTGGGCCCGCCGAGATCCGAGATAACGCCGGTGAAGCCAGGCACCGTATCGCGTATTTTCTCGATCTCCCCAAGGATCGATTCCTCCGAGCGATTCTGGATAATGCGACCTTCGTGTTCGGTTATGGAACAAAACGTACAGCCGCCGAAACAGCCACGCATGATATTGACCGAAAAACGAATCATCTCGTACGCTGGGATGTTCGCGTCTCCGTAAGCGCTGTGTGGCACACGCGTAAACGGCATGCCGAAGACGTAGTCCATTTCTTCGGTGCTCAATGGCTGTGCTGGCGGGTTCATCCAGAGATCCCGACCATCGTGCGCCTGCACCAGCGCCCGTGCATTTCCCGGGTTGGTCTCCAGATGCAGTACGCGGTTCGCGTGCGCGTATAAGATTGCGTCATTCCGGACTTTCTCAAACGACGGTAAGCGAATAACTGTACGGCTTCGATTCCGCTTGGCGTCAGGCACGAAACGCAACACGTTTTCGCCGGCGACGGGTTCAGCTTGCTTGGTCTCACACGCCGAGCTTTCCTGCGTGTTGACGTAAGGATTCACGACCTGGTCGATGCGGCCTGGTCGATCAATTCGTGTGGAGTCAATCTCCCACCAATCCTTCGGCGTGTCGTCCCTTACAAAAGCGGTGCCACGGATATCTTTGATGTCACTGACGGGCTCGCCACGGGCGATGCGGTGAGATAGTTCGACGATCGCTCGTTCGGCGTTACCGTAGAGCAACATGTCCGCACTTGCGTCCATGAGGATGGAACGTCGCACGCTGTCTTGCCAGTAGTCGTAGTGGGCGATTCTTCTTAAGGAAGCTTCGATGCCGCCGAGCACAACAGGCACATCGTTGAAGGCCTCTTTGCAGCGCTGCGAGTACACGAGCGAGCATCGGTCAGGACGCTGCCCTCCGGCGCCGTTCGGCGTATAGGCATCATCGTTCCGGACTTTCTTGTCCGCCGTGTAACGATTGATCATCGAATCCATGTTGCCGGCGGCAACACCGAAATACAGATTCGGGCGCCCGAGACGCTCGAATGCATCTTTCGATCGCCAGTCTGGCTGCGCGATGATGCCTACGCGAAAGCCGTTGGCCTCAAGCAGGCGCCCGATGATCGCCATGCCAAACGAAGGATGATCGACGTAGGCATCACCCGTGACGATGATGATGTCGCAGGAATCCCAGCCTAGCGCGTCCATTTCCTCACGTGACATGGGCAACTCCGGCGCAGTGCCGAAGCATTCAGCCCAGTAGCTGTTGTAGCCGTAGAGTGCAGTGGAGGGTGAGCGCATTGATCAGTATTGGTCAGACGGTCGACTAGTATAACCGTTCGTCTAACTCAACATGTGATTTGGCCGGATCGCCGTGACGGCCCCAACAAAAAAAGGGCACCTCAATCGGTGCCCTTGATGTTGGCGACTGGATACAGTCGATTCGCAACTTTCGCAATACCCTCTGTTTCCAGAACGCGCAGGACCTCATCCAAATCCTTGTAGACGTGTCCACACTCATCCAACGGCGTACGTCGCGTGTTGCCGACGATACCTTGTACTTCAACGCCACCCAGCGTGCGCTTGATGTAACGCATTTCTGCATCAATATCGTCCTGCAGCTCGGCCAGCTCCCGCTTGGCCTGGCCACGCGCCATCACACGACCGGATCCGTGGTTCACAGAACATCCTGACTGATACGCACCACTCAATGGGTACAGAATGGCTGCGCCATCCAGCATTGAACCGGGAATCAGGCAGGGATGACCCGTCGTTTCCCACTTCGTGCCGACAAGGTCGGGATGTCCGGCCGGAAACGCGCGCGTTGCGCCCTTGCGGTGAACAAATCCTTTCTTTGTCGTGCCATTCGGCAGAACCAATGTTTCCTCCTGCACCAGGTTGTGCGAGATCTCATAGAAGACCTCACCCGTTGCGTTGTAAACATTCTCAAGCGCCTTCTGCACACCGCGAACGATGATGTGACGGTTGGCTACCGCGTAGTTCGCTGCCGAGTTGTGATGTGCCCAGTACTCGCGCCCCAATGGCTCATCCACTCGAAGCCATGACTCCTCGCGGCGGTTCTTGGCAAGACCACGCAACTCCGCTCCTTCATAGAAGTAGTGGTTTGCAGTTTGCCAGCCGTAACCACGGCTACCGCAGTGAATCATCACCCACACAGAGCCATCGTTGACGTCCACCTGCATTTCTACGAAGTGGTTACCGCCACCGACAGACCCCATCTGCGGGCTCGCCTTGTCACGGGCACGCTTGATTCGGTCAGTATCCAGAGCCGCTTCATCGACTTCGATGTACTGCCGCTCACAGACATCTGCATGTACGCCAATGGCCTTCGCACCGTATCGAAAAATGTCCTCGATTTTGGTATCAGCCAGACGCGGCATATGCTTCGGACGCTTGCTTCCCACGCCCGTTGCAATGCGCAGCTCAACGTCATCAATCCAACGTCGCCGTGTATCCCAGTCAACAATGTCCGCTGCAGTCAGATCGGGTCCTTGCAGGTACACGACGCCGCAAGAAATGTCATAGCCGCTACCGGCCTGAATAATGACATCCTCTGTTACTGCAACACCGCCCACGGGAATGCCGTATCCCAAGTGTGTATCGGGCATTAGGTAGAAGCCGATAATGCCGGGGTAAGCAGCAGCCTGTGCGGCCTGGCGCCACAACGCCTCATCCGTCTGGTCGAACAGCGTCTCTGAAAGAAACGCATGCACGTCCACCTTCATATCGCCGATTTGAGGCAACACGTAATGTGCGTCAGACACTTTTTGTACTTCGTTTCGGTATGACATTTTATTTACCTTCCTTCTTCATGCTACACGCAGTCGGCTACCAGAGCCGATGCGCGTGCGTAGAAATTCCATTTGATCAGTGAAAATACGTCGGTTCTCCAGGATCAGTCCCTCCGCACGGTTAGGTGCGTAAGGAATAGCCAGGAGACGCATGTCGATGTTTTCCAGCAGCTTGTTGTCTTTTCTCTGGTTGCAGGCTCTGCAAGCAGTTACAACGTTGCCCCACTCGTCACGACCACCGCGAGAGACCGGAATAACGTGGTCTCGGGTCAGTAGTCGCTGAGGCAGGCATTCGCCACAGTAGAGACACATGAAGTCGTCCCGTCGAAACAGACGCGGGTTCGTAAGTGCTGGCGTTCCAGCCCAGGCATCAGCCGCTTTATCAACAGCCGTAGTTGCAACAATAGAATTGACACGCAGCATAGAACGCAGACCGGTGAGTCGTGAGAAGCCACCCCGAAGAACAACTTCCTCGGAACCGGCTTCCCACGCGACCTGGTCACGGCAGTACAGCAGTGCGCCTTCCTCTCGCGTAATCCACGCAACAGGTCGGCCACCAACATCAAGTTTTAGAATTTGTACGTTCATTGTCTTGCCTCAAAATAAAAGACAATGCGAATTGTGTAGACAGGATTTGGTAGCCGCCCTCGGAGTCGAACCGAGAAGCACCTGTTTCTAAGACAGGTAGGTATGCCTGTTCCCGTCAGACGGCCGTTATTTGGATCAGCGCCGTGGACTCGAACCACGATCTCGAAATTCAAAGTTTCGTGTCCTGCCGATTGGACGAGCGCCAAGTAGAATAAGTTGGGAGAGTGCGTTGCGCACTCTCCCGGTGCTAAGTCACTGTTTGATATTAACCAGTCCATTTAGCAGTCCGTCGAGACCACCAACAACAGAGAGGTTGCCGACGTTTTCGGTAACTTTCTCCAGGGTCTCGAGTTCTTTGAGACGCAGTGCAACGGCGTTGCTTTCCATCACTCTTGCGGTGTTCAGAAGTGATCGCGTTGCATTGGTCTCTTCGCGACGGCGAATAACATTCGCTTGTGCCGCTTTTTCGGCTTCGACCACCTTGCCCAGCAGGTCTTTCATGTCGCCAGGCAGGATGATGTCTTTTACGCCTACGCTAATTACGCTGAGGCCGATCTCAGCGAAGCGCATGCCAAGGTGATCTGCGATATCACGGTCAATCGCAGTCTTGTCCTCTAGCAGCGTATCCAGCTTGCGGGTACCAACTGCCGCACGAAGGCCAAACTGAATCTCTTTGTACAGCTGATCCAGTGGGTCTTTTACTGCGCGAACAGCTTTTGCCGCGTCAACGTACTGGTAGGTAGCAGTTACATTAATACGTAGTGCTACTTTGTCCTTGGTCAGGATTTCCTGACCTTGAACCTCCAGCGCTCTAATACGCAGATCTACGAGATCCACGCCAACTGCGTGCGATACGTTCCAGTAGGCATGCAGGCCGGCTGCCAGCGTTTCGGTGAGTTCACCGTCCACATACAGCAGGCCAACGTGACCATCCGGAACGATGCGTGCGTAAACTGCCGCATCAGCGACAGCAAGCACACGAGCATCGTTGCCGATCACGAGGCGCTTCGTCAGGCGCGCATCGAGCGTGATACCTTCATTGAGGTCATAGCTTTCGACGCGAACCTTGATAACGCCTTTCCAGTACAGCTGGCGTTCCGCCGGGCCAAGCACTGTCGCAACACGCTCGTTGAGATAAACCAGCGCAACTTCATCCGCGTTGGTTTCAACAACGTGAAACAGGCGCTCGACCTCGGCGCGTTCTGCCACGACCAGATAATCGATCAGACGATGCTCAAATGCAGCATCAGACAGATCGAAGCACTCAATCGCATAACTACATTTCCAGTTATTGAAGCGATAGGTACCTGGTGCTAGGAATCGAATGAAGTCTCCGTCTTTAAACAGGAGACCGCGTTCGTGCTTGCGCACGATATATTCTTGAATGAACCACATAAAGCGTTCTCCTTCATTTTGGTTGGTGCTACTAAGAATCCCAGTCAACAACGACTGGGGATGAAAAATAGGTGCGTCTACTGTCACAAGATTGCTGCGGACCAATGGCGCCAGTTGATCGGACAATCTGTGCACGCAGCCTCGGTCCGAATTCCTGTATTCGCGGAAGCGTCAACAGAAGAAGGACAGATGCTGCGTGGACAGATTGCTGGATAAACCAGGCGTAACAGTGATCGGCAACAGAATTGCTGCTCGGACAGTTCGGGCAACCTTGCGGAAGGTCGAACGTCGTTGCCGACAGCAGACGCGGGGTGGGCGATATTCTCGCCCGAGTGCGGATTCGAACCGCAAGGCATAGCCTTTACCATCGTGCCGTCAAAGGGCAGTGGGAAACGCCAGAGTCGAACTGGCGACTTACAGATTATGAGTCTGTTGCTCTTACCAACTGAGCTAGTTTCCAGTGGTGGTTGAGTGCTAACGGTTCGCTCGGTACACACCGTGCGATGGGAGCGTGAGTGCGCCAGACGGGGCAATAACCCGTACCGCTGAACGCCGCATGCAGGCCCAACCTTGGTAGTCCGAGACGGAGTCGAACCGTCGATCTCCGCTTTGTAAGAGCGGCGCTCTAACCAACTGAGCTATCGGACAATCTTGGCAAAGAGGGTCGGAGTTGCACCGACTCGATAAGGTTTTGGAGGCCCATCCGATCTACATCTGTCCTCAATAGAATTTGGTAGCCCCTGAGAATTTCGAAATCTCGCGCTTCCGGTTAAAAGCCGGATGCTCTGCCTCTGAGCTAAGGAGCTGTGGCACCCCTACCAGGATTCGAACCCAGAATGCTGAGGGTAGAAGCCTCTGCTGCGTCCATCGCCAGGGGTATTCATTTGGCACCCCCGGTAGGACTTGAACCCACAACAACCGGCTTCGAAGGCCGGTGCACGATCCAGTCGTGACGGAGGTATTGTCTGGTTGTCTCGGTCGGAATCGAACCGACATGCACTGAGATATAAGCTCAGCCGCTTGACCAATCGACGCACGAGACATTAATGGTCTCGGATGAAGGACTCGAACCTTCGTCCCCGCGTCCCAAACGCGGCGCTATACCAGCCTCAGCTAATCCGAGATATTGGTTGGAACGACGGGTCTCGCACCCGCATCTTACGGCTTCACAGGCCGTGGCTTTTCTTTAAGCTACGAACCACATTGTTTGGGGCAGGTGACGGGACTTGAACCCGCATTCTTCGGCTTGAAAGGCCGACCGCCTAACGTTAGCAGACACCTGCTTGGTAGACCGAGGCTGAGTTGCACAGCCGACCTCGCGAATATCAGTCGCGCGCTCTACTTACTGAGCTATCGGTCTATAGGAGTGTGGCGCTGCGGATCGGATTTGAACCGACATCTTTCGGATCGACAATCCGATGCTCTTCCATTGAGCTACCGCAGCGGAAAAGGCAAGCGGCCGCGAGGCGGCCACCTGCCGAATGTCGTTCACCCGCCGGTTACTTGACGGAAAGCCAGGACGTTGGCTGCACGCCAACGCCCCGATTCTCTGCACAAGCGCGCTTGCTTGCGAAGCTCGCACGACATGCACTATCCGTTGCCTCTCGCGACTAACGATGCGGGTTATTCGCATCGCGTCACCGCTATTCCCGACATATCGAGAACTCGGGAGGCCGGACTTGCCTGGAATGACCGAGCACAATAACTCGGCGAAACACATTGCTGCGTTCCTTTCCCGTCGTTGACGGTTAGCAGCGCCAGGCCGCTATCGAGAATCTCGGCCGAAACCGATGATTCAGAATTTGGCTGGCACGGCCGGACTCGAACCTGCATCTATCCGCTTAACAGGCGGACGCTCTGCCATTGAGCTACATGCCAAAAATAATAATGTCGGGGCAGGCGCGTGCGCGCACAGCCTAAGTCTCAGTGCCGTAGCCTTTCCCCATGAAAGGCTCTGCCCCAACGTCTACACAATCCACATTGTTAAAGAGCGTCCCGCCGGGGCATCGCCGCTCGTGTGCATCCTGCACTCGCGGCATACAGTCCATCCCTGGACATAAAAAAACCCCGGTGGGTGTGAACCGACCGGGGTCTCTAATTGGAGCTTCCCTGGAAGGTTCGAAAAACGAGCCTTCCGAGAAATGATCTTGGGAAGGCTTAAGTCATCGGTTCCCCACTATTTGTGGCGAGCGAATCACAACGGTCAAACGCGATATGCGCCGGTATGAGTTTCATACCGGACAAGCGCGAGCCGCCGAATCCATTGACGGTGGCATACGACTGCCAGCGCCTGTTGGCGGCGGTTGATAAACCGTTTTGTTGAATGAAGTAATTCATAGTGGACGGGAGTATACGCACAGAAAAAGACCTGTCAACAATAAAGTGAACAAATGTTCCGAAAAAGTGAACGGCGTCTTATCACTATGGTTTCTTGATTTGTTTCGGCTTGGATTCGCGGACCGATTTCAGCCAGTTATGTAACGTCGACTCCTGGCGTGCGCTTAAGTCCAATGCGCCCGACATCAGTTCTATCGTGTCGATCACGCGACTTCGAATCGCAGAGCCAACCTCGGTGTCCGGTACCGTTGGACCCTTGCCGAACAGGATCCAGCCCGGTGAGACATTGGTGATGTCGGCAATTGCTTCTATGATCTTCAGGTTTGGATTCTTTGGCTCAGTTGTTTCCAGGCGGTGCAGACCTGTCTTGGATAGATCGATTCCGTACTCGCGTAGCTGTGCTCGTAATGCGGCAGGGTCCATTTGTGCACGATGGCGTGCCTCACGTATTCGACCAGCGATGTTTGACGGTTTGTCTTGCACGATACTCTGAAGAAACCTATGAGAGCTGATGTATAGCATAATGCTTGTTGGATTATCAGATCAGAAAGACCCGAGCTTTCGATGTCTTCGACGGAGTACGATTTCATGAATGAGAAACTTTGGCTTCTCGCAGTTCTGTTCCTAATCGAGTCGGCTGCAGAGGCTCAGCATCAGTATCAATCAGATTTCGCGGCAGAGGACTTTCAGAAAAGACGTGAAGCTGTCTATGAGGCGATCGGAGCTAATATCGCGATCATTCAGGGCGCGGAAGAGGTCCAGGGCTTCATCAGTTTTCGCCAGAGCAACACCTTTTACTATCTAAGTGGATTGGAGGTTGCAGCTGCTTACATGGTGCTGGATGGAAAAGACAGGACAACAACGCTGTATCTGCCGCATCGAAATGCTGAGCGGGAACGCAGTGGCGGTCCGATAATTTCCTATGAAGATGACGAGTTGGTGAAGAAAATTACCGGTGTGGAAACGGTCAGGCCCGTTGAAGAAATGGCGACTGATTTATCGTGGTACTTGTGGCGGTCGCCAGCACCAGCACTTTACACACCACACAGTCCGGACGAGAAGTACCAGCAGAGCAGGGATGTAATACTCGATGGATTTGGCCGCCGAGTAGCCGACCCCTGGGACGGTCGCCCGTCAAAAGCCGGACACTTTATTCATCTTCTCAAGACGCGTTATCCGCAATTTGAGATTCACGAACTAAGCGCAACGCTCGATGTCATGCGGACGATCAAAGACGAAAAGGAAATTAGCCTGATTCGCAAAGCGAGCCAGCTCGCCGGGCTCGGAATTATGGAGGCCATTCGCTCAACGAAGCCGGGTGTGATGGAATATCAGCTGGAGGCAGCGGCGAATTTCGTCTTCAAAAACAATGGTGCTCGCGGCCTTAGTTACAGTGCGATTGTCGCCGGTGGTCAAAATGCCTGGATGGGGCATTATTCGGCAAACTCCGATCCGGTCAACGATGGCGATCTGATCCTGATGGACCTGGCACCTGATTATCGATACTACACATCCGACGTGACACGTATGTGGCCGGTCAACGGCAAGTACTCAAAAGACCAGCGTGATCTGTACGGTTTTGTCGTGGAGTATCACAAGGCATTCATGCGGCACATCCGCCCCGGCGTCACACCCAGTCAGATTCTCGATGAGGTAGCCGCAGACATGCGCAAGGTCTTCGAGAAGATTTCATTCTCAAAAGAGATCTATCGTAAGGCTTGTGAGGACGCGCTCGAATTCAGAGGGCATTTTCAGCATCCAGTCGGCATGTCGGTGCACGACGTCGGCACGCACAAGGGGAAACCCCTTGAGGTTGGAATGGTTTTTTCGATCGATCCCATGATCTGGATTCACGAAGAGAAACAGTATATTCGTATGGAGGACGTCGTTGTCGTTACGCAAGACGGGGTCGAGAATCTCTCGGCCAATCTTCCGATCGAAATGGATGACCTGGAAAGCCTCTGGCGCGAAGAAGGCATCGTGCAGAAACGACTCGCCGTTATGGACTAGTTGGCTCTACCGGTGTGATCGCTGCTGCGGCTTTTTCTCGAACCGCCGAAAACGGATCAAGGCCGCTGGCCTCAAAAAGGGCGAGGCGGACTGCCGGGTCGTCTATTTGTCTTTTCAGTTCACCAGCAGCCCACAGGCGTCCGATGGCTTGGTCATGTCTCAACTGGTAGAGCAGCTCTTCGGTTGATTTATCGAAGGTCCACTCTTTCAGAAGAATGTCTCCTTCATCGAAACGGACCAACAATGGTCTTTCGACGACGTCGAAAGCAAAAGTTTGCTGTTCCTCATCAAGCCAGATGCTTTCTATGGTCTTTCCCGCTTCTGTCGTGATGCCGATCTTCACGGGCAGGCGGTAGACGGGTGTCCCAAGTTTGCGGTCCTGCACCTGTCTGACAGCGACGGAGAGCACCTTTTGCTGACTGTCCCACGTGTGTGAAATGTCGAGAACAGGGTGGCCGGGTCGCAGTAACCACTGATCAAAGAACCAGCCGTAATCTTCTCCCGTGACCTGCTGTACGGTGTCGAAGAAGTCGGTTGTTGTGGCATTGCTGTAAGCATGGGTTTTGAGAAACGAGTTCAAGATGTTTCCAAACTCCGCCTCGCCCACAAGCTCACGAAACATGTTCAAGACGATGCCACCTTTCTCATACGTGTGGCGATCAAACATCTCGTTCGGCTGGTTCCACTTGTTAGTGACGATTGGCCGGATAAATTTCGTATTCGCTTCCTGAAGGTAAGCGACCTTTTGCTCGTCAAGGACCATCGCGGCTTCGTCAGCGCCAAGGTCGTAAACGGCATACAGGTATTCTGCGTGTGTCGCGAAACTCTCGGACAGCCACATGTGCTCCCAGTCCTTGTAGCCGACCATATCGCCCCACCATTGATGCGCAAGCTCGTGCGCGATCAGGGCATCCGGCGTTTCGACGTCGAGTTCAGCCGCACTCTTGATCGTCCACTCACTGATGACAGTTGCCGATGTGCTTTCCGCACCACCGCCAATACCGGGAATAACGATCTGGTCATACTTCACCCAGGGAAATTCGATGCCATAAAGATCTTCAAAGAATCTGACCATTCGCGGCGTGGGCGCAAATGATAGACGTGCATCGGCCTCGTCACCGGGATACACCCAGTAGTGCAGAGGCAAGTCACCATAGTTGTCCTCCAGCACGCTGTGGTTGCCTGCAACCATGACGTACAGATAGGTCGGTTGGGGCTTCGTCTGGCTCCAGTGGGTAGTGCGGCGGCCCGTTTCGGCGACGACTGTGTCGCTGACAAGCGCACCGTTCGCAACGACACGGTAGTCGTCTTTGACGGTAATGATAGTTTCGTGTGTCGCCCAGTCGCTGGGATGATCAAAGGACGGAAACCAATGGCGTGCACCCTCGGGAAAGTTGAGTGTGAAAATGATCTGTGGGTTGGTTGGTGATTTTGGTTTGAAATTGAATCCAAGGTCGTAACCTGCACCGATACCATATTTGCTTGAATCCACATTCATGTTCGTGACGCTGTATCGAATGCTTAGCGTCGTTTCCTCTCCCATGTTGAGGGCGCGGTCGAGAGTGACGTCAAGACTGCCTTCGTTGTGAGTAAAGGTCAGCGGTACATCCTGCGTTGCCACAGTCTGGACTGTGAACGACTCAGCATCGAGCGAGACGTGACTCAGACCATCGATCGTTGAGGAAAACGTAATGGTCGTTTCGCCCTCAAAGGACTTTGTTGGTTCATGAAGGGACAGTGTGATGCGATAGTGCTTCACGTCAAAATCATGCGGGCGCAGTTGTTGTTCACGACGTAACTGAAACTCTTCCTGATCCGCAGTTGCAATCTGTGCGAAGAGCGGGGCTACGAGGGCAAGACAAGCACTGACAAGTGTTGCATTGAGTTTCAGAGTCATAATGAGTTCAGGTCGTTCTACATGTCGCGCATTACACGGCCGAATGGCAGCAGCGCCATCGGCAAGAGCTTAATGTGTTGTTGTGCAATCGGAATACCGATGATCGTCAGCGCAAAGAATGCCGCGAGCAACAGGTGCATGATGGCAAGCTCAAGCCCCGGCAGGATGATCCAGATAATGTTCATAATCAACGCGAGCGCGCCGCCCGGCGGTTCGGTTTCTCGTACCTCACGACCGAATGGCGCGAGGACGCCGCCCGCGAGTTTGAAACACTGTATGCCGAACGGAATGCCGATGATCGTGAGGCACAACAGGATTCCACCGAGGACGTAACCGAGGAAGATTGCAAACCCGCCGAAAACAAAGAATATGATATTGCCGATCAACGACATGTTTGGTCAGGCTCCAAAATCAGGATTTTGTCTCCGTATCGAAGACAGGCAGATCATACACCAGCAGCCACCATTAGCTTCACGCGATATACTACCGACTGCCCAGCCCCAATTTTATTGAGAACCAATGAGCGACATAAGCAGACGAGACTTCATCAATGGCACGCTGGTGGTTGCAGGGACATCCATGCTGCCTTTCGACACGAACAGTCAGGCTGCCATGGCTGCGCTTGCTCCGTCGTATTATCCACCCGCGCTCACCGGGCTGCGGGGGAGTCATCCGGGTTCGAATACTCACGCACATGCCCGTGCGTGGTCAGGGCAATCCGATTGGGGTCCAACCACCGAGCTGTCGGAGACGTATGACCTGGTTGTTGTTGGTGGCGGAATTAGTGGGCTGTCGGCAGCCTATTTTTATCAACAGAAACATGGAACGGACAAGAAGATTCTGATCCTGGACAATCACGACGATTTCGGCGGGCACGCCAAGCGTAATGAACATACGATCGATGGCACGATGCGCATTAGCTACGGCGGTTCACAGACCCTGGTAAAACCGAGGCATGCCGATAAAATCGTACTCGATCTGCTGCAGGATATCGGTGTCGACCTGAAGCGCTTCGAAACAGCCTATGACATGGGCTTCTTTAAGCGGAATGATTTGGGGGCTGTTACTTACTTCAACGAAGAAGTCTTTGGCGAAGACAAAGTCGTCCGGCATCCGTATTGCAATTACCCAAACTATGTCGAAGGGCTTCAGGGTACAAAGCTGTCCAACGAAGAGGCGGCCCAACAAGCGCCTTTAAGTGCTGACGGCAAAGAACAGTTGCTTCGAGTACTCAATGGCGGGCTGCATACGCTGGACGTTCCCAAAGAAGAGTTGCGCGACTATGTTCGAAAAACTTCCTATTTCGACTACCTGAAGAACACTCTGGGGGTCGACGATCCCGGCGTGTTGAGAATGGCCAGACACTCGGGCCTGGACTGGGCGAGCTCCGGTACAGACCTGATGAATATCGGGGCCGCCAAGCGTGCCGGAGCACTGGGGTTTGAGCCTGTCGCGGTCTACGATGAGAACAACCCGTACATCCATCATTTCCCCGACGGTAATGCCGGCGTCGCCCGCGCCCTGGTGAATACGTTGATCCCTGATGGCGCAAAAGGGACAAATGCCGAAGAGCTGGTGTGGGCCAAATTCAATTATGCGGAGCTGGACAAAACCAGCAATGCTGCTCGCATCAGGCTAAATAGTACGGTGGTTAATGTAGAGCACGGTGGTGATCCCAAAAGCTCCAGTGATGTTTTCGTCAACTACATCAACGACAACAAGTCATATCAGGTGAAGGCCCGGAATGTTGTGATGGCCTGTTACAACATGATTATCCCGCACATCGTCTCAGGCCTCCCGGAAGAGCAAGCCGCGGCACTTAAACTTCAGGGAAAGAGCTCGCTCCAATACACGACCGTTGGTATGAAGAACTGGCGAGCAATAAAAGAGGTGGGAATCGGCATGGCCATGTCCCCTGGCAATATGCATCAGGCCGTCTTGATGGACTTTCCGGTGAGTTTGGGCGGCTATGAGTACACGAGGACTCCGGACGACTCTTGCGTAATCCAGATGATTTGCTGTCCCTACGGGACAGTTGGCAAGCCTGCGGCTGAACAACGCCGCGAAGCGAGACTCGGGATGTTGGCGCTGCAGTTTGACGACTACGAACAGGAAATTCGGCGACATCTCAGCGGCATGCTTCCCGATGAGCTTTTCGATTTCGACAGAGATGTTGCGAGTATTTCCGTCAATCGCTGGGCCCATGGATACACGACCGGCGGCCCCGGGAATTCAACACAAATTGGCCGACAACCCTTCGGCCGAATCACCGTTGCCAATATCGATTCCGCGCCCGGTTCGGACGCAAAAACAGCAATGATGATGGCTCATCGAGCAGTGAACGAATTGGGATAGTCAGGAACCCTGGGTCGCGCTTGGTACCAACTAAAATCCGGAAACACCGCTAGGATAAGCCGCAGTATTTCCCTCCGTGTGTCCGTGTTCCTCTACGTGCTGGATGGCGTCTTCCATAATTTGCAGTCCCTCACGCAGCACGGATTCTTCCATGTTAAGTGCTGGATACAACCGAATCGTGTCTTCGCGACAGGAGATAGCCCATACGCCGTTTTCCAGCATTTTTCCGCGAACCGCGCGAGCCGTCCACCAGTCTTTTTCATCGACATCCGCAGGCTCGGGTTTGCCAAAACTCACGCCGAGTAGCAATCCGTTGCCGCGCGCCTGGCGCACGATACTGTATTTCTCCCATTCGCCCATGATGGTAGCTGCGATATTCCCCAGTCGATTCGCGTGGGCGACGATATTGTCGCGCGCGAAAATTTGCAGTGTCTTTATCGCAGCCGCGCAACCCGCGGGCATACCGGCAAAGGTTGATCCTGACGAGAAATCGGTGTTGTCGCCCATGATCTCATCACGCGACGATATTCCGCACAGTGGTGCGATACCACCGGACAGGTTCTTCCCGTACACGAGAATGTCGGGGACAACATCATAGTGATCTATTCCCCACATACGACCCGTGCGCCCAAGTCCAGTCAGAACTTCATCGGAGATCATCAACCAGTCGTTCTTGTCACAGATGTCACGAATACCACTCAGGAATCGTGTTGATGGAATCCAGTTACCACCCTCTGCAAGACCGGGCTCGATCAGAATCGCAGCGATGTTGTCGCGCGCAGCGATACTGGATGGGATGTGGTTGTCGAGGTACCAAAGACAATACTCCGTGTATTGCTCTTCGCTCATTCCGGCCGGAATTCGCTCGCTGTGCGGGTAGGGTGCCTTTATCGCTCCGCCGCCCCAGCCCTCGAGATACGTGCCGTAGCTGCCGTCGAGTCCACTCAATACCTTCGTAGCAAGTCCCATGCCGTGATATGAGGAGCTGAATGTGATGACGTAACGTCGTTTGGTATGGGTAAGCGCCAAATGGACGGCGGCTTCGGCTGCCTCGGTACCCGATACCTCGTAGTTCGTTCGCGGCAATGCCTTGCCCGGCATAATGTCGGCGAGCATCTCGGCGAGGTCGTATCGAAGAGGGTGGTCGTAGTGGAAGCCGAAACGCCGGTTGGCGGCTTCTACCGTTTCCAGGATTTCCGGATGACAATTACCGAGCGGGTTTGTCGCCCAGCCATTTTGGAAATCGATGTATCGCTTACCGTCAAGGTCCCAGACAAAATCGCCCTCGGCTTTATCAATAACGATCTGCCGCACGGAACGAAATCCGCGTCGCCCGGCTTGCTCCATTTCGGCATCGAACCTCAATCCGTTCTTGAAGAGCGGAATTCCACGCTCCAGTGCTGCACGTGTTTTTGGACCTGGGAATTTGTTTTCCACAATCAGTACCCTCAGACATATTGCAGTCGTATTTTGACACAAAGGGACCCTCGATATGCGGATCTCGCAACCTTCGGTTCAACCCTATAGGCGAGGAGCGCTTGTTCTGACACAATTGCTAATTCACCAGTACGCCGTTATTCGCGGCTAGAAAATGGAGCCGCCATGAGTAAAAAGACCCGAAGTCAGCAAGCGAACGCCGAGAACCGCAACAGTCGAAACACCCTTATCGCGGCAGCCGTCGGGGTCGTGGTGATCGCTATCGTGGCAGCGACGTTTCTGACCGAGACTGACGACACGCAGTCTTTGCAAGCCGAGACTGTGTCACGCCAGGCCGCCCTTCTGAGCGAACATTCGCCGACGCACGGTGACCCGGGTGCCAAGGTCCATATCGTCGAATTTCTTGATCCGGCGTGCGGAACCTGTGCGTTGTTTTTCCCGATGGTGAAACAGTGGATGGACGAGGTACCGGGCCAAATTCGTCTGTCGGTTCGCCACGTCGCATTCCATTCTGGCTCTGAACACGCGGTCAGAATCCTGGAAGCAAGCCGAAATCAGGACAAGTACTGGCAAACATTGGACGCCCTGCTGTCGTCGCAAGAGCAGTGGGTACAGAACCATACTGTCCAGCCGGACAGAATCGGACCAGCGATTGCCAGCGTGGGCCTGAATATGGAGCAGCTGACAGCCGACATGAATTCAGTGCAGGTAATGCAGCGCATCGAACAGGACAAGAAGGATTCTGTTTTTCTGAAAGTCAGCGCGACTCCGGAATACTTCGTCAATGGCCGGCCGCTGCCAAGCTTTGGGCAGCAACAGCTGGCTGATCTGGTTCGCGAAGAGCTTAATAAATAGAAAACATTGACGGTCCTTCGTACTATGCCATCAATGTTTCGACACCTTGCCTTGCTCGTGTTCCTTGTCCCAGGCCTCTGCCTCGGGGCCGATAGGAGCGCGGGTAAGGAGTTGTACGCGCCGTGTGTTGCCTGCCATGGAGCTGTCGGTGAAGGTAATCCGAAGTTGAATTCACCAGCAATTGCCGGTCAGTCCGAAGCCTATATCTCGCGTCAGCTGGAGAATTGCATAGCCGGGGTTCGCGGAGCCGATGCCGGCGATACAGGCGGTGCACAAATGCGACCGATGGCGATGGCGCTGCCCGATGAAAAGGCTGTTGTCGACGTGGCTGCTTTCATTGCGTCGCTGGCTGCTCCTGTACCGGAGACGATGATATCCGGCAATGCGGAAGATGGCTCCAAACAGTACATTGGCAAGTGCGGTGCTTGCCACGGCGGCAAGGCGGAAGGTAATGATGCGCTCAATTCGCCGCGCCTCGTGAGCCTGAGCGATACCTATATCGTCCAGCAGGTCACCAACTTCCAGAATGGAATTCGCGGCGCGCATTCGGATGACAAGTACGGTAAGCAGATGGCCATGATGTCAAAACTCGTATCGGCCGAAGAGCTCAATGATATCGTCGCTTTTATCAATGAAATCGCACAGCAACGATAACTATTGCCTGGTTCTTGCCCTTGTTCTCGCGTGTACAGCGAACACGATGGCACGGGCCGAGATCGCGCTCCGTGATTTTTGCCCGCCCGGCTTCGAACTTAGCGATACTAATAGCTGCGAGCTACGCTCGCTGTACCAGAACTATGATTCGCTTCGATACGCTGGCGTCGGTGGACCAAAGACCGGATTGCCCAAACCGCGCGACGGTTTTTCACCGCAGCAAATCGATCTCGGGCGCTACCTGTTTTTTGATCCACTGCTCTCCGCCGACAACAGTCTGTCCTGCGCCAGCTGCCATCATCCCGATCTCGGCTTCTCTGACGGCCGCCCCCGCAGCGTTGGTATCAATCGTGCCGAAGTGGCGCGTGCAGCGCCGAGTCTCTGGAACGTGGCGTTTTTGTCATCGTTCTTCTGGGATGGGCGAGCCTCTTCGCTTGAGGAACAGATGCAAGGGCCCTTGTACGACAGCCGGGAAATGGGCACCGACCCGGAGCAGCTTCTTGCCGACATCGGCAGCAACGAAACCTACTGGCAACTGTTTCGAGACGCTTATCCGGGTCGTAATGGTCCGTTGTCGCTCGATATGATCTACACGGCGATCACCGCGTTCCAGTCATCGTTGATTTCTCTAAACAGCCGCTACGACCAATACGCACACGGTTACCACGACGCCCTGACCGACGATGAGAAATCGGGCATGAATGTCTTTCGATCATTTGTCGCGCGGTGTGCCGAGTGCCACACGCCGCCGTTGTTTACGAACCAGCAGATAGCCGTGATCGGCGTGCCTGACCCCGAGGGCCAGGCATTCGATCCGGGTGCAGAAGCCGTCACCGACAATTCCGGTCTGCGTGGCGGATTCAAAGTACCGGGTTTGCGAAATATTGCGAAGACCGCGCCGTACATGCATTCGGGTGCGTTCGACGACCTGCGCAACACAGTCGAGTTCTATACTCTGGGTCGTGGTCATGCGCTGCCCGAGGAAGAGAAGGAGCGTATGATCGTCCATTGGCACATCTGGGAGCCAAACCTTGCGGACGATGAGCTTGATCGTCTGGTTGACTTCCTGGCAACGCTGACTGACGAAAGTTTTAAACCAAAAGTTCCAGACGCTGTCCCGTCGGGACTCGTGCCGATTGGCACGCTGCCGGAAGCGTTGGCATCCATACTGAGTTCAGCCGATTAGCGACACGTTTAGATAAGGGAAAACCATGGGTAAAAAGCTGTTACTGATCATCGCCTCGATAGCACTTTTGCTGGTCGGCGTCATTGCCGGCATTAAGTACGCTGGCGACAATCGCGCCACGGTAGTTGGCGATACATTGCGCTACAGCGCACAGATGACGAATGGCGGCGCGCTTACCCGATCGGTCGGTGGTTCCGGCGTGGGCACGGTCCACGAGGTCCGCGATGGTGATTCGATCCAGGCGGCTGTTGCGGCGGCAAGCGAAGGGGACGTGATCAAGGTTTACCCTGGAAGCTACAGCGAGACCGTCTACATCGATAAGGACAATATCGTGATCAGCGGTGTGATCGTCAGAGATGCATGGCCGATTATGGAGGGCAACAAGGAACTCAATGACGCCATCCTCTATTCTGGCAATGACATCACAATTGAAAATCTGCAGATCCAGCATTACAAGGGCAACGCGATCATGGGTCAGGCCGGGAACAATTTCCTGATCCGCAACAACAACATCATCGACACGGGCGTGTACGGGATTTTCCCGGAGTTTGGTACTAACGGCCTCATTACACACAACGTCCTGAGCGGCATCGAGGATGCAGCGATCTACGTCGGTATGTGCGACAACATTCATGTAACAAACAACGAGGCGTTCGATAACGTCGCGGGCATCGAAATCGAAAACACCCGCCATTCGATCGTCGAGAACAATTACGTGCACGACAACACCGGCGGCATTCTCGTGTTCATCACACCGGGACTGCCGATCAAAACCACGTTTGACACGATCGTGCGCAATAATTTCATTGTAAATAACAATACGCCGAACTTCGGCATTCCGGGATCAACCGTATCCGGTATCCCGGCCGGTACCGGCATCTTGAACATGGCTGGCGACCGGACCACGATCGAGGGCAATATCATTACCGGTAATAAGGTCATTGGTATCCTCATTACCGATCACATGAACGCGCCGAATGTCACATTGGACCCAGGCGCCGATCCGAATTCAGATGAGGTAGCTATCCTCGACAACCTGATGTGGGACAACGGCTACGAGCCGATTCCGGAAATCAAGGCACTCAAGGCGCTGGAACTCGTGGAAGGCGATGTACAGATTCTCAATGTCGGTACCAGCAGCGACAGTTGCATACTTGATCACGACAAGTACGTGACGGTGGGTCTCAAGGATTTCGGTACCTGCGGCTTTGCCACGACCGCCGAAGTAATAACGTATCTACTTGACAAGCCTGCAGAGCGGCGCGAGATTGCCGCCGAAGATATGGGCAAGCGTGCCTACTATGGCGTCTGCGCGGGTTGCCACGCGTATAACATCAAGATGGTTGGCCCACCGACGCAAATAATCCAGGCGCTCTACATGGACAATCCACAGGGCATCGTCGACTACATATCGAATCCTGTTAAGAAGCGCGATGACTACCCGGAAATGCCGCCGCAGCATTACCTCTCCGAGGAGGTTCGAATGGCAGCCGCGAAATTCATGTTGCAGATTACGAAGTAGACCCGCAGCCAGGTAACGATAGCGCCGGGACACCAACGCTCAGTGCACTAAAGCTGACTCCTTATTGGCAACATGCGCACGAACCCCGCCGAAAAGCGTTGGCCCCAGGTGGTGCTGGGTTCTTTGTCATAGATGACTTCTTCGCCGTCCTCAAAACTGCGCCAGCGTACTTTTCCTTTTTCGTTTAGAAATACTTCGTAGGTCTGGCTCCGGAGATCATTGTCAATTTTCTCCGAGTACAGCTCGGCCAGGTCCGCGTCGTGGATAATGACGCCCAGCTCGGGATTAATAGTGGCTGAGCACGGATCAAAAATGATTGAACAGATGAAAACGTGGC
>Ga0164320_10000105_pt1 | contig 23302 bp, 24 predicted proteins | sample GuaBasSediGuay11_FD_113736 | JGI IMG/M metagenome (GOLD analysis project Ga0164320, IMG submission 113736) | Subseafloor sediment microbial communities from Guaymas Basin, Gulf of California, Mexico - Guay11, Core 4567-28, 0-3 cm | ecosystem: Environmental > Aquatic > Marine > Hydrothermal...
ACGACAACCAGTGAGAAGGCATTCGGCTGAAAACGGATAGCGGCGAAACTGGCGTCGGGCACCTGCTCGGTGAAATTGACGTAGGTATATGCCTCGTTGCCGAGTTGCAGACTGTAGTTGAGCTCTTCGCTCTCAAAAACCGTAACACGCTCCCCAGCCCTGTCGATATAGGCCGGGTCACCCTGAGCTATAGCAGGCGGTAATACGAGAGCCCAAACAAGGAATGATGGCAACAGAAATCTAAGCGTATTCATGCGCTGGGATTCTACCGGGCATTCATAACTTTTGTGTGCCGCAATCGGCACATTCCGGATACTGCTTGTACGTGAACCGTATAGACTCCTTAAGCACGGCTCATGGACTTATGTTGCTGATGATGGAGCGAAAATACGAGTGAAAATCTTCACCGCAAAGTATTCGTGGATTTGGTTGCTGCTGTTCTGTATCGCAACCATCCTGTATGCAGGTAAGCTGGATCCTGCCTTGGTTCAGCAGCAACAACACTACGGCATTTTGTCGCTGGTACCCGCGCTTGCAACGCTGCTCATTTGCTTCGTAACCCGCAATGTCATCTTCGCGCTGTTTATGGGCGTCGTACTGGGCGGTCTCGTCACTGGCCAGTACAACATTGTGCAGAACTTCCTGATTCCGAGCATTGGCACCACCCGCTTTGCGGAAATCCTGCTGGTCTATCTCTGGGCTCTTGGTGGTCTTCTCGGCCTCTGGAACCGTAATGGCGGCGCCTATCATTTCGCAGAGCATGTATCACAGAATTACGTCCGGTCGCGACGCTCGGCGATGTTCTTCGCCTGGCTGATGGGCATAATTTTCCATCAAGGTGGCACGATTAGTACGGTTCTTACCGGTACAACTGTGCGCCCGGTTGCCGATCGGGAAAAAGTAGCGCACGAGGAACTTGCATACGTTGTCGATTCAACGGCATCACCGGTTGCAACGATCATTCCCTTCAATGTCTGGCCGGTCTACGTTGCCGGCCTGATCGCCATCCCATCGATGAGCCACTTCATCGCGGACAATGATGCCGCGATAACGCTTTTCTTCAGGGCAATACCGTTCAACTTCTATGGTTGGATCGCCGTGACATTCACGTTGTTATTTGCCCTCAACAAATTGCCGTTCATCGGCAAGAAAATGCGCGCCGCACGAACTCGCGCAATTGAGACCGGCGAACTCGATGGCCCCGAGGCAGAACCAATGCTTTCAAAGGAGCTGGTGACACTAAATGTACCGGAAGGCTATCAACCATCAATGCTGGACTTCTTTTTTCCGATCATGGTTCTACTCGGTGTCTGCATCATCCCGTATTTCCTGCACGGAACATTAATGATCTTCGAGGCATTTGGCCTTGCTGTTGTTAGCGCAATGCTGCTTTCAATTATTCGCGGGATGAAGGTCTCGGATGCCTTCGACGGCCTTATCGAAGGCATCAAGGGCGTTACAGTCGGCGCAATTATCCTGGCACTTGCAGTGACGCTGGCAAAGGTCTCTGAAACTCTGGGGGCCTCCGCTTTTGTTATTGAATACACGTCCGAATTCCTGACCACTGTGCCATTCGTTCTGCCGGGCCTGCTGATGATCATTTGCATGATCGTATCGTTTTCAGTGGGGTCATCTTGGGGCACCTATGCTGTCATATTTCCGATCGCTCTACCGCTGGTGTACGCGATATCCCCGGACGCGATGTTCATGGTGCTCGCATTCGGCGCGATCATGGGTGGCGCCGTTTTCGGCGACCAGTGCTCACCGATCTCCGACACCACAATCCTGTCCTCACTCGCCTGCGGTTCCGACCTGATGGACCACGTCTACACACAATTGCCGCTGGCTCTGACAGCCGCCGGCATATCAATTGCACTCTACACGGCCGCAGCGCTGTTCCTGACCGGCTGATGTTATATAATCGCCGCCCACCGCCGGGCGCTGTGCCCGGAAAATCTGATTTTTAAACCTCCGGAGCAGTAAGTTGAGTCGGGACCAAAAGTTTTTTGATATGTATTCCCTCGTTATTGGCATCCTTGTCGCGTTAGCCCTCGTAATCTTCATATTTTCGGCAAAGATATCTGATCTCACACAGGGTGTTTACACACGTGATGTTGCCGAGTATCAAGCGGAGCTCGCAGAACGTATACGCCCCGTCGGGCAGGTCTACCTGGCTGGCGAAGAGCAGCAGTCTTCGGCACCAGTTGTAGAAGTACCCGCCGAGCCTGAGCCAGTGGCAACTGCAATGTCCGGACCACAGGTTTACAACTCTGCCTGTCTGGCATGCCATGGCGCCGGCCTCGGCGGCGCACCGATACTAGGTGATGCGGCGCAGTGGGTGGGACGTATCGCTCAAGGCACAGACACACTCAAACAGCATGCTCTGCAAGGTTTCAGCGGTGGCCTCGGCTACATGCCACCGAAGGGCGGCCGTGCTGACCTCTCAGATGCCGAAATCGAGGCCGCTGTCGATTACATGGTCAGCGAATCTCAGTAACTAAGCCTGCCGGTCCAGACACCTTAAAGACAACGCCTCCGCCACATGCGGGGGCGTTATTTTTTTGTCCCCGGCGAGATCTGCGATTGTTCTGGCAACACGTAACACACGTTGGTGCGCACGCGCCGACAAATTGAAGCGCTCAGCCGCTCTCTCCAGTAATGCCCAGCAGTCGTCCGTTGCCGCACAGACCGAATCGAGATCTTCGCCACTAAGCCGGGCATTGTTAATGCCGCTACGCCGGAGCTGCAGGGCCCAGGTCTTTTCCACTCGCTTGCGGACCGTCTTGCTCGACTCACCGCCACTCTCACCGGATCTAAGCAGCTCCGTGGGTGGCCGCAGGACCTCAACATGCAAGTCAATCCGGTCCAGCAACGGGCCGGAAATCTTGCGTCTATAAGCGGCAACCCGGTCGCCGCTGCAGCGGCAATCTGCGAACCGGTCTCCAAGATAACCACACGGACAAGGATTCATCGCCGCAATCAACTGGAAGTTCGCGGGATATTCAGCTTGTCCACCAGCACGAGAGATACTGATGCGGCCCATTTCCAGTGGTTCACGCAGAACCTCCAGTGCTCTGCGGTTGAACTCCGGCAGCTCATCGAGAAACAGGACGCCATTGTGAGCCCGTGAGATTTCACCGGGCCGCGGACCTGGACCACCACCGACCAGGGCCGACGCAGACGCCGTATGGTGCGGAGAGCGGAATGGCCGTTGGCGCCAGCCGTGCATCGCTACTGGCATACCCAGCACAGAGTCGATTGCTGCTGTCTCCAGTGCTTCAGCATCAGTCATCGTCGGCAATATGCCCGCCAGCCGTCTTGCCAGCATGCTCTTGCCCGTTCCGGGTGGGCCTATGAACAGAAGGTTGTGCCCACCGGCGGCGGCTATTTCAAGTGCGCGCTTGGCGTGTTGCTGACCACGAACATCGCTAAGGTCGTTTGAGGCAGGATCAACTTTGGCGAGGTCTGTCTTCTGCACCACATCGATAGGCTCCTTTCCCGCCAGATGGGAGACAATTTCCGCCAGAGAGGTCGCCGGGTAGACATTCGAACAGGCAAGCGATGCTTCGACTTCATTGCACTTGGGGACGATGACGCTCTGACCGGCCGCCTGCGCTCGCAACGCTGCCGGCAGAATGGCCGGCACGGCACGTAGATCACCACTCAACGAGAGTTCGCCATAAACCTCAACATCGTCGAGTGCATTCCTGGGAAAATGTTTTTTCGCGGCGAGTATGCCAAGCGCTATCGCGAGGTCGTAGCGCCCACCCGCTTTTTTCATCTCTGCAGGTGCCAGGCTGACCGTTATACGTTGTTGCGGAAATTCGAAACCCGAACTCATCAGGGCCCCACGAACGCGGTCTTTGCTTTCCCGGACCGCCGTTTCCGCCATACCAACGATGGTAAAAACTGGCAGCCCACCCGACAGGAACACTTCAATCGTCACCGGCGGTGCATCGGTCCCGTACTGCGCACGGCAGTGGAGAATGGCTAGGCTCACTCTAACTGCCCTCCCTGGCAGATGTCGCGCTCTTGGGAGCGTTTATGCCCTGCGGGTATTTATGCCCAGCGGGCGCTCCTACAGGTCTTTCTCTAACTCCTCGAGCTTTGTCTCCAGGCGCTCAAGTTTTTCGCGCGTTCGAGCCAGAACTGCTTCCTGCACTTCAAACTCCTCACGCGTTACGAGATCCAGTTTGCTCAGCCCTGATCGCAGCACGCCACGAAAATTTGTTTCCAGATCACTGGCGATAGAACGCATTCCGTCCGGGACCGATTCAGCCAGTTTTCTGGCCAGATTTTCTATTGAGTCGTCACCCATATGCGATTGATACCTGAGCCACTTCAAAAACGCCAGCGGCAAATACACACGATCACAGAAGAAAGCGCGCTTGCTCACCATTGTGGTGCAAGCACCGGCTTTCGGTGCACTCATTTGGCACAGACGCCACGGCCATAACTTTTCAAGCATTTGATAATTCGTGTGTTTTTTTAGTTGGCACACATCCTGCTCTAAACAAGACAACAGGACACCCGGCCATCACCCACGAAAGGAGCATGAGAGAAATGAAGATTAGAAAATCAGCTGGTCTCGCACTTGCACTAATCATCACCGGCGTTGCGCAAGCCGACGTCTCAACCAACATCGGATTCACCAGCGACTACCACTATCGCGGCATCTTCCAGGCACCGAACTCAGTCAACGCCGGTCTCGACTTCGAATCGAATGGCTTCTATGCAGGCACTTGGGCAGCCGACGTCAAAGACGGCCTCGAGGTCGATGGTTATTTTGGTTATGGCAGTGAAATCGGTGAGCTTGGCTACAGCATTGGCTACACCGGATATTTTTATACGGGCGATTTCGACGACACCTATCAGGAGCTCAACTTCGGCACATCTTATGGAATCCTTGCCCTCGACGTTGCGTTAGGACAGTACGACAACTTTGATGGCCCGACGCTGGATTACACCTACTACTCACTGACCGTCACCAAAGAAGGCTTTTACGCCAGGTACGGTGGGTTTTCACAAGACTTTGCCGGCGAGTATTTCGAAGCTGGCTTCAGCACCACTGTTGCCGACATTGATGTCGGCATCGCCGCCATTTTCGCGAACAAAGACCTGGTCGGAACGAGCGACGAATCGCTCGTGCTCACCATCGGCAAGTCGTTTGACCTGAAGTAAGGAGCATCGCCATGAAAATGATCACGGCAATAATAAAGCCATTCAAACTCGACGATGTACGACAGGCAGTCGCCGACATCGGTATTCAAGGTATCACGGTGACTGAGGTCAAGGGCTTCGGCCGCCAGCGAGGTCACACCGAGCTTTACCGCGGTGCGGAATACGTTGTCGATTTTCTGCCAAAAGCCAAACTCGAACTCGCGGTATCCGATGATGTCGCCGAGCAGGTTGTCGAGGCCATCAGTGATGCCGCTCGCACTGGCAAGATCGGAGACGGCAAAATTTTCGTCACTGAACTGGTCCAGGCCATTCGTATTCGTACCGGTGAAACCGGTGGCGAAGCCGTCTAAAGACTTCGCACAGGAGATACTCGTGGAAGCAACAACTCAGTTAGCAGCGCAGGTCACTGAACTTTCGTACGCACTCGATACTTTTTACTTTTTGGTCATGGGCGCGCTCGTAATGTGGATGGCCGCCGGCTTTACGATGCTCGAAGCCGGCCTCGTCCGCGCCAAGAACACGGCCGAGATTCTGACCAAGAACGTCGGCCTCTATTCCATCGCCTGCATCATGTACATGCTGTGTGGTTACACGATCATGTATCCAGGGGACTTTTCCGGCGGTCTGTTTCAAAGCCTTTCGACACTCGGCAGCGGCATGCTCACATCCAGTGACAATACTGCCGCGGACGTCGTGGCCAGCGGCGGTGAAACCTACTACTCCAACCTGTCAGACTTTTTCTTCCAGGTTGTATTTGTCGCTACGGCAATGTCCATTGTTTCCGGCGCCGTCGCCGAACGCATGAAACTCTGGTCGTTTTTTGCTTTCAGTATTGTGTTGACCGGCTTCATTTATCCGGTGCAGGGATTCTGGAACTGGGGCAATGGCTTTCTTAAGACCGCTGGTTTTCTCGACTTCGCAGGATCCGGAACAGTACATCTCTGCGGTGCTGCGGCGGCGTTCGCCGGCGTCTTGTTGCTTGGCGCTCGCAAGGGTAAGTATGGCAAGAGGGGTCAAATCAACGCCATTCCCGGTTGTAATCTGCCGATGGCCACACTCGGGACATTGATTCTGTGGCTCGGCTGGTTTGGCTTTAATGGTGGTTCAGAACTCAAGGTCTCTGATGTCAGCGAAGCAAACTCGGTTGCACTGGTCTTTGTTAATACGAATATGGCGGCGGCGGGCGGTCTCGTAGCCGCACTGCTGCTGGCAAGAGCCTGGTTCGGCAAAGCCGACCTGACCATGGCGCTCAACGGCGCCCTCGCCGGGCTTGTTGCCATTACGGCCGAACCGCTGACACCAGAACCACTCGTAGCGACGCTGATCGGCGGTGTCGGCGGCCTGCTGGTTGTGGCCTCAATCGTCGGTCTCGACAAACTGAAAATTGATGATCCCGTTGGTGCGATCTCGGTGCACGGCGTCGTTGGAATATGGGGAGTACTGGCCGTTTGCATCACCAACCCTGCGGCCAGCCTGTGGGTACAGCTACTGGGCATAGCTTCAATTTTCACCTGGGTATTCCTGGCCAGCCTTGCCGTCTGGTTCGTCTTGAAGCAAACCATCGGCATTCGAGTCACTGAGGAAGATGAGTACGAAGGCATCGATATCAGCGAGTGTGGCCTTGAGGCCTACCCGGAATTCACCGCCGCTGAGTAAACATAATATGAAATTACCATAATTTATAATCGCCTTGACTATCAGTTGCTTAGTGGGCCTTCGGGCCCACTTTTTGTGCTGAAAATGCAGCAATGACCGAAATAACGTGTGACCGTCATCACGATAATTTGGCGCGACCCGTGCTCTAATAGCCGCATGAATATCCGATATCTTTTGATCGGCTTTGCCGCTCTCACCGTCGCTGCCAGCACGAGTGTATTTGCTGATAGCATTTATAAGTGGACCGATGCGGAGGGCTACGTGCACTACGAAGATCGGCCATCCGGTGAGCCTTCTGAGGAGCGTTTGCAATTTTCATACAACCGCACCAACAGTACGGCAGTAAATCAACGAGTGCAGACACAACGTGATACCACCGCCTCTCGGCAAGCAGCCAGAGCAGATGCTGATGCAGATCGACAAACTGCTGCAGATAATCGCGCTATGGCCGAAGAAAACAAGGCCAGATGTCAGACCTACCGCGCCAAACTAAAAACCATGCTCGAGTCACGTCGCGTTTATCGCGAGGACGAAGCCGGTGAGCGCAGTTACCTGGATGAAGCCCAGCGCGCCGAGGCGCGCAGCAAGGCTGAAGAACTTATCAAGGAAACCTGCGGTAACTGAATTCCTGATGATGAGGCCTGGTACCTCACATTAGAATCACCGCTGGCGCTACAATACGTGCTTACGTATAAGGAGCGCCGGTTTGATCGCCGCAAAGGACCCCGACAACGAACCGAATCAGGCCTATTTGCCTGATTTCTGTGCTGCCGGCACTTTGTTCATTATCGTTCTCGTCGCTGAACTCATTGCTATCGCGCTGACGCTCGCCTCTTACGGCCCGGAGCAGCAATTCCTGATAGAGCTTTCCAAAACATCGTTTTTTATACTCTGGATCGCACTACTGGGCACCGCTTTGATGTGCCAGCTGAAGGGTTTTCTTGAAAGTGCCGGGCAAACCCGTGCCTTTGTCATCAGTTTCGCGGTGCTCGAAATCATGTGCCTGGCTGTTGCCGAAGGCGCCTGGCAGCTAACCCGTATTTATGGCGAGTCGCTGATCATCGATGACACGCACACGACCTTCATTCTGCGAACCTTTGCGATCAGCTCCATCGTCATCACACTTGCCATGCGCTACCTGTATATCTCCAGTGAATGGCGGCGCAGCATCGTGCTCGAGGCACAAGCACGAATCAGCGCGTTGCAGGCCTTGATACGACCACACTTTCTGTTTAACAGCATGAACACTATCGCGTCATTGACGCGCTCCGATCCTGCGCGAGCTGAGGAGGCCGTTGAAGATCTGTCTGATCTGCTGCGAGCCAATCTCGGCGGCTCCTCGAACAAGTCGTCACTCAAGCAGGAGCTGGAGACGGCGGCAATTTATCAACGCATCGAAAAGCTTCGCCTGGGTGACCGGCTTGCAGTGCGTTGGGATATTGGCGAACTACCGATGCGTGCGCGGATCCCGAGCCTGACAATCCAGCCATTGCTCGAGAACGCCATTTACCACGGCATTGAATTACTGCCGGATGGTGGCGAAGTCAAAGTCACTGGAAAGCGGGATGGCGATCACCTGCAGATAGCAATCTCCAACCCGGTCGCCGTCGGCGAGAAACGCACCACTGGCGGTAACAAGATGGCGATGTCAAATATCCAACAGCGATTCGAACTCGCGTACGGCAACAAAGCTAGCGTTGATATCGATGACGGCGGCGATCATTTCACCGTGACACTGCGCTTTCCGCTGGACGAGGGCGAGGCATGAAGGTTCTTGTCGTTGATGACGAACAACCGGCTCGTGAACGGCTGAAACAACTGCTCGACGATGAAGCTGATTTCGATTGCGTTGGCGAAGCGGCCAATGGTGGCGAGGCGCTTAAACTCTCTGCCGAACTGCATCCGGATATTGTGCTGCTCGACATACGCATGCCCGGTCTCGATGGCATCGAAACTGCCCACCACCTGAACGCATTGGAAGAACCTCCTGCGGTGGTTTTTACAACGGCTTACGACGAGTATGCGATTGATGCCTTCGACGCGCGTGCCATTGGCTATATTTTGAAGCCGGTTCGCCGTGCCCGCCTGACAGCGGCGCTTGAACAGGCCTCTCGGCTCGCCCCCGATACACTGACATCTGCCGCCACTGCGGCAAATATGACGGCGGCGAGAAAACACGTCTGCGCCCGCGCACACGGAGAACTGCGACTGATTCCTGTTACAGAGATCGCCTGTTTTCGCGCCGAGCAAAAATACATCACCGTCGAGCACCTGAACGGTCAGGACCTTATCGATGAGTCGCTGAAGGCGCTCGCCGAGGAGTTCAGCGCTGACTTCGTTCGCATCCATCGCAGTGTACTCGTAGCAGTGCGCTGTATCGCCCGAATCGAAAAAACCGAGGATGGAAAAAGTCGCATTGTTTTGCGCGATAACTCGCAAGTCGACGATAAAGAGCTGATAATCAGTCGCCGGCATTTAGCAGAAGTGCGCCGGCGTCTGAAAGGAGTCTAGTACTCCGTTCTATCACCCTGACGGAGTACCAGCTCGCTTGAAAATTCGTATTGCAACCCGCAAAAGCGCCCTGGCGCTTTGGCAGGCTAACTATGTCGCGGCCGTGCTCGAGGCATTACCCGAGGTCACCGCGACCGAACTCGTTCCGATGTCGACTAAAGGCGATGAGATTCTGGATCGCAGCCTGCAGAAGATCGGTGGCAAGGGCCTGTTCATCAAAGAACTTGAGATTGCCATGCAAATGGGCGCTGCGGATATCGCCGTGCATTCGATGAAGGATCTCCCCGCCGAGATGCCAGCCGGCTTTTGTCTCGCCACAACCATGGCGCGAGCCAACCACCGGGATGCACTGGTCACGGATGGTGGCAAGCAATTGGCTGACTTGCCGCAGAACGCTCGTATCGGCAGCTCCAGTTTGCGCCGCCAGGCACAGCTCAAAATGCTGCGTGCGGATCTTCGCATCGAACCGCTGCGCGGCAACGTAAACACACGGCTCGCAAAACTTGAGAACGGTGACTACGACGCAATCATTCTTGCCGCTGCCGGCCTTGAACGATTAGGGCTCGACCACCACATCAGCCACCAGTTTTCGCCGGAAGAAATGCTGCCCGCCGCTGCACAGGGAGTTCTTGGCATCGAGTGCCTGGAAACGAACACTGAAGTCCGCACCATACTCGGCAAGCTAAACGATCCCGTCACAGTTTTGACCACCACCGCAGAACGAGCAATCGCCCGGGTGCTGCAAGCCAGTTGCCAGTCACCGGTCGCAGCGTTCGCCACTATCGACAACGCGACACTAACAGTGACTGCCCTGGTCGCTCATCCGGATGGCTCAACATCGATCAAGGATTCCATTTCCGGTGACGCTGCTGATGCACAGGAGCTGGGGGAGGCTCTGGCTGCCCGCCTGCTCGAAAATGGTGCGCGCGAGCTACTGGACTCTATTGAGGCGCTCAATGACTGACACGCCGCTGCAAGGGGTTGGCGTTCTCGTCACTCGTCCGCGTGCGCAGGCCACCGAACTCGTCCAGGCAATAGAAGCAAATGGCGGCGAAGTAATTTATTTTCCCGCCATCGAAATCGTGCCACGAGACCAAATCGAGATCGCTAAAGACGCCGCTGCACTGGCAGCGCCCGATATCGCCATTTTCGTTAGCCGCAATGCGGTCGATCACGGCCTGCTGCACGCCGCTGGCGCTGCGAAAGCGGCCATTGGCCCCGCCACTGCGGCCGCCATCCGCTCCGCTGGCCAGACTGTAGAAATCGATCCGGATGGTGGCTATGACAGCGAAAGTCTTCTAGCAGCACCCGCACTGCACGAAGTCGCTGGCAAGCAGGTGCGCATCATCCGTGGCAGCAAAGGCCGGGAGCTGCTGGCCGACACCCTTCGAGAACGTGGCGCAGGCGTCGAATACCTCTCCGTCTACGAGCGTAAACTACCGACAGTCAGCGCCGAGCGGCTCGCCGAAGTCGAAGCGGCCTGGCGAGACGGAAAGATCAAAGCAATAACGGTGATGAGTATTGCAACACTTAAGAACCTCAGCACTCTGCTGCCTGAATGGTGTGCTACCCAACTTGAGAATATGCCGCTGGTGACACCGGCAGCACGTGTTATAAAAGAGGCACTCAATCGCTACCCTGAGTCCACGCCCATACTGGCATCCGGACCACAGGCTGCCGATATGGTTGATGCGATTATTGCCATGCAGAAACAAAGAGTACCAGCACCATGAGCGACGACCAGAACGATATTCAAACGACCGCAGACGCTGAGTTCGCCGTCGAAGACAGCGCAGCACCTGAAAAGGCCACACGCGGCAACGGTATAGCGTGGCTTGCGGTTTTGCTCGCCGCGATTGCGGTGGCACTGGTTGGCTATACTGTATTTGAGGACTGGCGCGCAGCTGATGATTCCGGCCAGAGCGACAACCTCGCCAGCATTGAGAACCTCAAGCAGCGCGCAGACCAGACCAGTGATGCTCTCGCCGCACTCGAAGCGAGTATCGGCCAGATTACTCATCCGGATTACAGTGCCGATATTGATGCAGTGCGACGTGACGTTGAGGATCAGTTGCGATTGCTGAATTCACTGCCGCCCCGCATGTCCACTATCGAAAATTCCGTTGCCTCTCTGGCTGGAATTTCCGCCGGTGCGAGGGAAACGTTCTTGCTGGCTGAGGCTGAATATTACTTACAGATAGCCAACGCCCAGTTGCAGTTGGCGAACAATCCGCACTTGGCGTCTCTGGCGCTGGGTATGGCCGATGAACGTGTCACGCAGTTGTCGGACCCGGGATTGACTGCTGTACGCCGTGCAATTTCGGATGAACTCGCAGCACTTGAGGTCATGGAGAAACCGGACCTTGAGGGAGCGACGTTGACTCTGGCCAGTCTCGCCAGAGTCGTAGAGTCCTTGCCGCTTGCCAGCTCCACACCGGAAGAAGACATTGTCGTTGATGATGAACAAAGTGGTGTCGACCGTGCCTGGAATTCGGTGAAAGACGCGATGTCAGGCCTCGTCAAAGTCACACCACCGGATCAGGCGAAGCTCGCCCTTGTATCACCCGATGCCGCGTACTTCCTGCGCAGCAATATCGCGCTACAGCTACAGTCCGCACGATTAGCGCTGTTGCGTGGTGAGCAAGCGATATTCGAGCAAGCACTGGACGATACCAGCGCCCTGCTCGAAACGTATTTCGACTCCAGTAGTGAGCAAGTCGCCAGTGCGCAGCTGACGATCAGCGAAATACGCACTGCCGTTTTCGCAACATCCGCACCCGATATTTCCGAGTCACTACGGCTGCTGCGCCAGTTCCGTACCGTGCGCGAGACGACCGAGTGAAAATAGGTATCATCGTTGTACTGGTGCTGATTGCAAGTGCGTTCGGCGCACATTTTCTGCTGTCAGATCCGGGTTACGTCGTGATCAATTTTCGCGGCTACCTCGTCGAAATGTCCGTACCCGTGCTGGTCCTTCTGACAGCGACTCTGTTCGCCGCTATCTGGCTTATCCGCAAGATCATCATCGCACCGCGCCGTATCGGCGAGGCTGCAGGGCGTTATCGATCTGCCCGATCAGGCCAGAAAATGACGCGCGGCATGATTGAAGTCGCCGAGGGCAATTTTGCTCGCGGCGAACGCATGCTGGCCCGTGCTGCGAGGACCAGCGACTCACCGTTGTTCAATTACTTGCAGGCCGCTCGCGCCGCACACCTGCAGGGACGCAACGAACGCCGCGACGACTGGCTTAAGCTTGCCTACCAGGAAGTGCCGGAAGCCGCCAACGCCGTGCTACTGACACAAGCTGAGTTTCAACTCGATCAGGGCCAACATGAGCAGGCGCTCGCTACATTGCGACGCCTGGATGAAAACTCGAAAGACCATAGTCATGCACTCGCCCTGATGGCGCGCCTGTATTTTCGACTGGAAGACTGGGACTCACTGCGAGAGATATTGCCGAGAGTGAAAAAGCACGCCCAGGTTAAACCCGAAACACTGACAGCATGGACTATCCGCATCCATCGGGAACAACTCGACAGCGCGGGGGATGGCGACTCGGTTCTGCTCGCGTGGAAGGACGTCCCCAAGGCAAACAAATCCGACATCACGCTCCTCACCGCCTATTACGAAGGACTCATGCGAGCCGGACTGCACGAAAAGACCGAAAAAGAACTTGCCTCCGCTTTGAAGTCAGATTGGCGCGGTCCATTGGTCCGCTTATTTGGACTCGTCGAAGGCGTCGATGCCAGCAAACAGCTCAAGCGGGCGGAAGGCTGGCTCACAAACCACGGCGAAGACCCGGATCTTTTACTGGCTGCCGCAAGACTCTGTCTTCGCAACGAACTCTGGGGCAAAGCCAGAAGTTACCTCGAGACAGTGTTGATCCTCAGACCAAGTCCGGAGGTTTATCAGGAATACGGGGCACTGCTGAATCAGCTGGGCGAAACGGATGCCGCAGCAGAGGCCTACCGAGATGGGCTCGGCATGGTGGCGGGTGGCTCGCTGCCGGCAATTCCACACCTTAAGGCACCTCAGGACTGAGTCGAGCACAACGAATGCTCACTCTCGTCATTGGCACAGGCTACACCGGAGGCCGCGTGCTCGAGCAACTGCACGGCGCATTCGGATTGAGCAAGTCACCGCCTGAGCCCGGCAAAGAAGCGGCAAGTTTCGATCTGGATACGGCTGCGTCGTTGTCCATCGACCTTCCCGACACTTACCGGGTCATATACACGGTGCCACCTGCCGGCGAATCCGACGAGTCCAATGACGAAAGACTGCAGCGTTTTCTCAAGTTGCTTGATCCCGCGCCGCAAAGCTTCGTGTACATCAGTACAACCGGAGTTTACGGCGATTGTGGCGGTGCAAAGATCGATGAGTCTGCGGCAGTCAACCCCGGCACGCTTAGGGCACGGCGCCGGGTGGCAGCCGAACGCCAACTGACCCAATGGGCGGCAGCATGCGGATCCAGACTCACAATTCTGCGATCACCCGGCATTTACGGCCCTGGCCGACTTGGCGAGGAGCGCTTGCACAACAAGGAACCCGTGCTTTCTGAAACAGATGCGAACCCGGGAAACAGAATCCACGTCGATGACCTGGCGAGTTGCTGTTGTGTGGCTCTGGACGCCCCGGCAGGCATCTACAACGTTGGCGACGGCGACCATCGCAGCGCGACCTGGTTTGCCAGTGAAGTTGCGCGCCAACTCGGTTTCCCGGAGCCACGACAAGTGAGTCGTAAGGAGCTGGCGCAAATTATTTCGCCACTGCGCCTGTCGTTCCTCAGCGAATCACGTCAGGTAGATACCCGAAAAATGCGTGAGGTACTTGGCTTCATGCCGACCTACACGGATGCGGAAGACGGCATCCGTGCAAGTCGTCAGATAGGTGGTCAGGCCTGACTCAAGGCTGGCTGCGTTTGCTGCGGAGCCATGCGGTCAGCGGCTCCCACTCATCCCAGTCCGGCCAGGCAAGATATTCGGGCAGCTCGAAAATGCCGATGCCGCGTGTATAGGCTCGTACGTAGTTCTGTGCTTCCCGCAGCGTTGCTACGTAAGGGACCTTTGTCTTTGTCAGATATTCGTCAAGATCATCGAAAATTAATGTGTTGTCACGGACGCGATTTGCGACCACAGCGACCTTGGCCTTTTTCTTGGCAATCTTGCCTACACCTTTCAGCTCCTCGAGAAAGGTCGTCGTCGCCTGCATGTCGATCGTTGATGGCAAAACCGGAACAACGATGGTTTCGGCGTGCTTGACGAGATCAACGAGCTCCGCGCCGTGCGAACGTGCTGGTGCATCGATGATCAGAAAATCCGCATTCCGCGGTGCGTGTCGAAGTCCATCCTCAAACCCGGCAACAGCTGCGATGGTCGCGCGGTTCTCCGGGCGTCTGGCCAGCCAGTCGAGACTGGAACGCTGAGGATCGTAGTCAGCCAGGGCAACAACAGCGCCCTGAGTCGCAAAATAAGATGCAATGTTGGTCGCGAGGGTGCTCTTGCCGCAACCACCTTTCGCATTCAGTACCATTATGTGCCGCATGTCGCTCTCCAAGGGCAGTTTGTTAGTTTGATTGGTAGTTTATGTAAACTACAGCGGCCGGATTATAAAGTCCATTGAGCACTATTGCGACGAAACAGCGAAACAAATGCACGCTCCCTATTTAAAAATGCACGGCACCGGAAATCTGATCCTCGTGGTCGACCGACGTGACGATGACTTGCCACCTCCCGACGGTGAAAAGATTCGAGAACTCGGTAACGCGGACACGGGTCCCGGTTTTGATCAGATGATGTGGATTGGTCCAGCCAGCGATGCATCCTGCATCGCGAGCTACCGGGTATTCAACGCCGACGGCTCTGAAGTTGAGCAGTGCGGCAATGGCGTCCGCTGTGTTGCGAAGTACTTGTCTGGCATTGACAACAGTGGCGCGGAGTTTTCGCTGCAAAGTCCCGCTGACGCTATCACCGCTCGCGTTCACAGCAATGGCCTGGTTACGATCAGCATGGGAACACCCGGATTTGAGCCAGCGAGCATACCGTTCATCGCTGAATCTGCAGCTGAGTCCTACAAACTGGGTGTCGCTGACGATGAAATCGAGATCAGTGCTGTTTCTATGGGCAATCCGCATGCCGTCCTGCAGGTAAATGACGTCAACACGGCCCCTGTCGGCGAGCTGGGCCCGAAAATTGAGTGCCATGAGCGATTTCCGGAATCGGCCAATGTTGGTTTTATGTGCATCCTGGACCGGCAGAATATCGATCTCAGGGTGTATGAGCGCGGCGTCGGAGAAACTGCAGCCTGCGGCACGGGTGCGTGTGCAGCAGTCGTCTCCGGTCAACGACTTGGCTTGCTGGACGAAGAGGTTCGTGTGCACCTGCCCGGCGGTCAAGTCATGGTAAGCTGGCATGGCGGCGAAGCAACGGCCTGGCTCAAGGGCAACGCCGAATTGATCAACGAAGGAATGATGGATCTATAGGAATGGGCGAACTATGAGCACGCAAGCAGAAGTCGACTACGTTGACGAAGAATTATCAGAGCAGGCCATCCATGATTACCTGGCCACACACCCGGACTTTTTCGAAAATCATGGGAGCCTCCTGAGCTCACTGCATTTGCCACATGCCACTGGTGGCGCCGTGTCGTTGGTCGAACGCCAGGTATCGGTGTTGCGGCAAAAAGATATCAAACTCGAGAAGCAGCTCAAGGAGTTGATCGAAGTAGCACGTGCTAACGAACTGTTGGCGGCCAAAATTCACGAACTGACACTGCAGCTACTCGCTACTACCGACCTGAAGGCGACGATCATTGCTCTCGAAGAAGCAATGCGCAGCGGTTTTGGTGCCGACCAAGCCGTTCTGGTCATCTTCGGCGATCCGGATGCGTTCGACGATATCGATATTGGGCGTTTTTTCCACGTTATCGAAAGAAAGTCAGAAGCACTGAACCCGTTCAAGACGTTTCTGGACGCCAAGTCCGCACGCTGTGGGCAAATTCGTGATGCACAACGTGATTTTCTGTTTCAGCATGACGCCGATGAAATCGGTTCGGCGGCATTGGTACCACTGAACGACGGTAACGAGATCGGGTTTCTCGCCATTGGCAGTACCGATGCGAATCGCTTCCACCCCGGCATGAGTATCGATTTCCTGTCACGTCTTGGCGATCTCGTTGCGGGTGCCCTGAAGCGTTACTGAGGCGCCAGCGCTGTGGATAACGCGGGCTGGATTGACAAATTTATTCGGCACCTCGAATTCGAACGCCGTTTGTCCCCGCAAACCTGTAAAAGCTACCGCCACGACCTGAAATCACTGCTCGTATTCCGTGAATACTGCGGCGTAGACAGCTGGGGCGGGATGGATAGCGAACATTTTCGCGCATATTCAGCATCCTGTTACCGCAAGGGGCTCAGCGCGAGAAGCATTCAACGCCGCCTGTCGGCCTGCCGCACTTTCTTTCGCTACCTGCTGCGCGAAAAACACATCAGCAAAAATCCGATCACGGATGTGTCAGCACCCAAAGGCAAGAAGCGCCTGCCGGGCAATCTCGATGTCGATCGCATGGCACACCTGCTCAACATTCCCGGCAAGGGTCCACTCGTCGATCGCGACCGCGCGATACTCGAGCTCTTGTACTCGTCCGGCCTGCGACTGTCAGAACTCACCGGTCTGGATTGCGGTGATGTGGACATGCTTGACGCGACGGTCCATGTGACCGGCAAGGGCAGCAAGGACCGCATCGTTCCCGTCGGCCGTAAGGCACTCGAAGCACTGCGACTATGGGATCAATCACGCGTGCAACTCGCAGCGGCTGATGAAAAGGCGTTATTCGTCAGCAACAGGGGGACGCGTATCTCGCCGCGCTCCGTACAGGCCCGGGTAGCTCACTGGGCTCGTCGCCAGGGCATCGACACCAAGGTCTATCCACATCTGTTCCGTCATTCGTTCGCAACCCACTTGCTGGAGTCGAGCCATGATTTACGCGGTGTCCAGGAGCTTTTGGGGCACGCCAATATCTCGACAACACAGGTCTATACGCACCTTGATTTCCAGCATCTGGCCCAGATATACGACCAAACACATCCCCGGGCGCGAAAAAAAGACTAGTCGATAGCGTTTATGCCGGTTGGGGCGTCATTACAGGAAGTACACCATGGAACAATTTCGAGGGACGACCATTGTCTCGGTCCGTCGCAATGGCAAAGTCGCCATCGCTGGCGACGGTCAGGTCAGCATGGGTAACACCATCATGAAGGGCAACGCCCGCAAGGTCCGACAGTTGGCCGGAGGCCGTGTAATTGCAGGATTTGCCGGCGGCACCGCTGATGCCTTCACCCTGTTCGAGCTGTTCGAAAACAAGCTTGAGCAATACGGTAACCTCACTCGAGCGGCGATTGAGCTCGCCAAAGACTGGCGTATGGATCGCCGCCTGCGGCGTCTCGAAGCATTGCTTTGCGTCGCGGATACCGAAGCTTCTTTTGTTATCTCCGGCAACGGCGATGTCATTGAGCCCGAGAATGACCTGATGGCTATCGGCTCCGGTGGGCCATTTGCACAAGCCGCCGCACTTGCGCTGCTAAACAACACCGACCTTGAGGCTGTGGAAATTGCGGAAAAGGCGCTGCTGATCGCAGGCGAAATCTGCGTCTACACCAACCAAAACATCATCATTGAACAACTGTAGGAGCGGCCCTAAGGCCGCGAAATAAACAATGTCCCAAATGACCCCCAGAGAAATCGTCCAGGAACTGGACAAACACATCGTTGGACAAGACGACGCCAAGCGCTCCGTAGCAATCGCGTTGCGCAATCGCTGGCGACGCGTGCAGGTGGACGAACCACTGCGCAGCGAAATCACACCCAAGAACATCCTGATGATCGGACCAACCGGTGTTGGCAAGACCGAGATATCGCGTCGCCTTGCACGACTGGCACGAGCTCCGTTTATCAAGGTTGAAGCAACGAAATTCACTGAAGTCGGCTACGTCGGTCGTGAGGTCGACAGCATCATTCGTGACCTGATGGACGTATCAGTCAAGATGACCCGTGAAGATGCCATGACGAAAGTCCGGTACCGCGCCGAGGACGCCGCCGAGGAGCGGGTTCTTGATGCCCTTTTGCCGCCCCCATCCCCGGGCGTCGGTTTTACGTCGGATGCCGAACCTGTCGATAGCGACACCCGGCAAAAATTTCGCAAGATGCTGCGGGAAGGCAAACTGGACGACAAGGAAATCGAAATCGAAGTTCAGGCGATGCCGGTGGGCGTCGAGATCATGGCACCCCCAGGCATGGAAGAAATGACCAGCCAGTTACAGGGCATGTTCCAGAATCTCGGCGGCAACCGCAGCCAGACCCGCAAGCTCAAAGTCAAAGAGGCATTTCGTCTTTTGACTGACGAAGAAGCGGCAAAGATGCTGGACGACGAAGAACTCAAAACGCAGGCGCTGGATGCCGTCGAACAGCACGGTATCGTGTTCCTCGACGAGCTCGATAAGGTCACCCGCAGTTCCGGCACACAGGGCGCGGATGTTTCGCGCGAAGGCGTGCAACGTGACCTGCTGCCGCTGGTTGAAGGTTCCACCGTGAATACCAAATACGGCATGGTGAAGACTGACCATATTCTGTTTATAGCTTCGGGCGCTTTCCACGTTTCCAAGCCGTCGGACCTGATTCCGGAGCTGCAAGGACGCTTTCCGATTCGCGTTGAATTGAAATCACTAACGACCGAAGACTTTGTTCGCATTCTGACAGAGCCCGACGCATCACTGACCTCGCAATACTCGGCACTACTCAATACGGAGGAGGTACAACTCAAATTCGCCGAGAGCGGCGTACGCCGTATCGCAGAAGTGGCCTTTCAGGTAAACGAAAACACCGAAAACATCGGCGCACGACGACTGCACACAGTTATGGAACGACTGCTCGAGACAATTTCTTTCGAGGCATCAGACAAGAGCGGCGCAAAACTCACCGTAGATGCCGGATACGTAAATGATCATCTGGCTGAGTTAGCGCAGGATGAAGATCTGAGTCGCTATATCCTGTAGGAGCGGCCCCAAGGCCGCGACCTCTGCCAGTGTTGAGATCCCGAGCAGCCTGGCGGCTGCCGCTGCGCGGCGTAAGCCGCTTCGCTTCGCGGCCTTGGGGCCGCTCCTACTGGCCTCGCGTGTAAGCCGCGGGTATCCTCACCTTATGAACTCCCCGAACGACGATACTACCCACTTCGGCTACAAGACGGTCTCAACCGAGACTAAGGCGGAAATGGTGCGTGGCGTGTTCGATTCGGTTGCCAGTCGCTACGATCTCATGAACGATTTGATGTCTGCCGGGCTGCATCGTTTATGGAAGCGCTACACGATTGATCAGGCCGCCGCAAAACCGGGCCAGGTAGTTCTGGATCTGGCTGGCGGTACCGGTGACCTTGCTCGGTCTTTTGCACGCAAAGTGGGTAAGGACGGTCATGTCATCCTCGCCGATATTAATGCCGCGATGCTCAAGCAGGGCCGCAGTCGCTTAATCGACGCTGGCGTATCAGGCAACGTCACTATCGCGCAGGTCGATGCGCAGAGCCTGCCCTTCGAGGATGCCACGTTCGATTGCATCACGATGGCTTTTGGTCTTCGAAACGTGACCGACAAAGATGCTGCACTTGCGTCAATGTTCCGTGTCCTCAAGCCCGGCGGTAAAGCAATGATTCTGGAGTTCTCGGAACCCAATAAGGCGATTAAGCCAGCTTATGATCTTTATTCCTTCAAGGTGTTGCCGACCCTTGGAAAGTTCATCGCAGATGATCCTGGCAGCTATCAGTACTTGGCGGAATCCATTCGCATGCATCCTGATCAGGAAACGCTCAAGTCGATGATGGAAGCCGTTGGTTTCGAGCGTTGCCGTTTTCACAATATGGCCGCAGGGATCGTTGCACTGCATATCGGCTACCGGATCTGATAAATCATGGATGCTCTTGAAGCCGCGCTGCGTCCGGTCGCAAAAATTCTGAACCGCAACATCCAGGAGTCGACGCCTGCTCGGGAGCTATGCCTGGAGCTGTCTGGAATGGTTGCTGCGGTCCGCGTATCCAATACCGCGCTCGCCGCGTACTTCATCGTCGATGATGAGGCGATCGATGTCGCCACCACTAGCTCCCAGGATCCCGACGTAATTATTACTGGCTCACTGATAACGCTGGCCAGCCTGGCAGGGCAATCCGGTACAACCGCCATCCGTGATGGATCGCTGGATATTTCCGGAGACGCAGAGTTGGCTGGCCAATTCCAGCAATTGTTGTCGTTTGCGAGACCCGATATCGAAGAAGAACTCTCCGGCATCGTTGGCGATGCTGCCGCACACCGCCTGGGCGAACTTGCCCGTGGCTTCGGACGTTGGGGACGAGAAGCGCGCTCTACCATGGGAGCGAACATTCGCGAATATTTGCAGGAAGAAAGTCGCGATGCGCCAAGCCGTTACGAAGTTGAAAAATTCAACACCAATGTCAGCAAGTTACGCGATGATGTCGATCGTATCGAAGCGCGGCTGAATCGTTTGCAGGACAATCAATAATATGGCCAGTCGCCGCACAATCTTTCGCATGATCGCGATACAACGCGTGCTGGTTAAGTACGGCCTGAGCGATGTCATTAAGCAGACCCACCTGTTGCGCCCATTACGCTTTCTTTTTTACCTGGCACCACGCCGGCGTGATAGTTCAGCACCGATCGGCGAGAGAATACGGCTCGCTCTGGAAGAGCTTGGGCCCATATTCGTCAAATTTGGTCAGGCGATTTCGACACGACGCGACCTGCTCCCACCCGACATCGCTGACGAACTGGCCAAGCTGCAGGATGCTGTACCGCCATTCCCGGTCGAGCAGGCTGTTGCGATTATAGAGGGCGCTTACGGTGAGTCGGTCGATGAGGTCTTCGAGCGCTTTGACAAAGAGCCGCTCGCTGCTGCATCCATCGCCCAGGTGCACACGGCGAAATTGAAAGCAGGCAATGAGGTTATCGTTAAGGTCCTGCGTCCTGGCGTGCTGCAACAAATTGAAAGTGATCTCGCCGTGATGCGCGTGCTCGCCGGCCTCGCAGACCGTTACTGGGAGCATGGCAAGAGGCTCAGACCACTGGAGATCGTGGAGGAGTACGAGCATACGATCCTCGATGAGCTCGACCTGATGCGTGAGGCTGCAAACACGGTCCAGATTAAGAGAAACTTTGAAGGCTCGGACATGCTGTATGTGCCAGACATTTACTGGGACTACTGCCGGCCTGAAGTGCTTGTACAGGAACGCATTTACGGCACACCAATCAGTGATATGGACGCGTTACGGGAAGCGGGCACTAACATACAGGTGCTGGCCGAGAATGGCGTTGAGATCTTCTTCACCCAGGTATTCCGTCATAACTTTTTTCACGCCGACATGCACCCGGGCAATATTTTCGTCATCACTACAGACCCGGAACGACCAAAATACGTCGCTGTCGACTTCGGCATCATCGGTACGCTGAGTCCGGAAGACCAGCGTTACCTCGCCGAGAATTTTCTGGCGTTTTTCGACCGCGATTATCATCGCATCGCGAAGTTGCACCTCGATAGCGGCTGGGTTCCTGCTGACACACGTATCGATCAACTTGAAACGGCTATTCGTACGGTATGCGAGCCAATTTTCAACAAACCGTTGGCGGAGATATCGTTCGCACAGGTTCTGATGCGACTGTTTCGCGTCGCACAGCGTTTCGATGTCGAAATACAACCGCAGATGATTCTGCTGCACAAGACACTGTTCAACATCGAAGGGCTTGGGCGCCAGCTTTATCCACAACTCGACCTGTGGAAAACCGCACACCCCGTACTGAAGCGCTGGATGGATGAGCAGGTTGGCGGTCGAGCACTGCTAAAAGACCTGCGGGAAAATCTGCCGCAGTTTCGGGATGCGATGCGTGAGCTTCCAGGCATCATTCACCATCTCGGCGAACAGGCCACCGAAGGTCGTATCAAGTTCAATCTGCAATCGCCTGAGTTACGCGAAATTCGTGAGCAGCTGGCAAATCAGCAGCGACAGAGATACTGGCTGACGACTGCTGCTACTGCGATCGTTTCAGGTGTGCTGGTGATGACCCTGGGTTCGACGCCTGTACTCGCATGGGCCTTGCTTGCGGCTGGCGGAATTGCCGCATATGCCGCGCGCCCTTGATCTCGAGATTCCGACTGCTCTGGCTGCTCGTCGGAATCGTATCTCTTGCGGTCGGCGCAATTGGCGTCATTCTGCCGTTGCTCCCGACGACGCCGTTCCTGTTAGTCGCTGCCTATTGCTTTACCCGTTCGTCGCCCAGACTGCATAAATGGCTGCATAGCCACCCGACGTTTGGCCCGCCGATCTATAACTGGAATCAGTACGGCAGCATTGACCGGCGTACAAAGCGCATCGCAATTATTGTCATTCTGCTGACACCGCTTATGACTGTATTCATCGGCGTACCGTGGTGGGCACTTGCGTCGCAAATTCTTATTTTGGCAATCGCCGCAACATTTGTATTAACGCGTCCAAATCCGCCGCGGGAGCTTTAGTGTTTCTCCAGTACGAAACCGACCTCGCGGCCAGTTTCTGAAACATCGAATATCTTGTAACCAATATAGTGCAAACCTTTTATAGCGGCTGCGGTACGTTCTTTGCCTATACCGGGGAAACGGTGATGAAACTCAACTAGCAGTTGCCGCGGTGGGTGCGGTGCGTGTTGCAGTCCATTGAGGATTTCGTACTCGGCACCCTCAACGTCCATTTTCAACAAGTCCACTCGCTCATGCTGCAGCTTTTCCATGATCGATTGAACCGTGTAGGCCGGTGAGTCAATGAAGTCACTGGAATCCCCAGCTTCGCCTTCCGCCGTCCACATCACCTTTGCTTTCTTGCCGCGTTTGCTCACACGTCGATACAAGCGCAGGCTGCCGTCCTCACCCGCAGC
>Ga0164320_10000106_pt1 | contig 23030 bp, 27 predicted proteins | sample GuaBasSediGuay11_FD_113736 | JGI IMG/M metagenome (GOLD analysis project Ga0164320, IMG submission 113736) | Subseafloor sediment microbial communities from Guaymas Basin, Gulf of California, Mexico - Guay11, Core 4567-28, 0-3 cm | ecosystem: Environmental > Aquatic > Marine > Hydrothermal...
CCGGCGACTTGCCCGATGTCGCTGAACTTGAGGCTGCGCTCGACGCCGAGCATGTGTCCAGCAACGTCAACGCACGGCTTCAGGTCATGACAATGCATCGTGCGAAAGGACTGCAATTCGACCATGTCATGCTTTTCGGGCTTGGCCGGATTCCACGCCCGCGTGATTCGGGAGTGTTGAGCTGGTTCGATAGTCCTGATGAGCACGGCAGAACTCGCAAGGTCATTTCTCCTGTCGGGCCCCGCGCCGAACTGGAAAAGGACCCGATACATAGCTACATCGGCAAGGTCGAAAGCCAGAAAGATCGCAGCGAACTCGGTCGCCTGCTGTACGTGGCCTGCACCCGTGCGCGCAAGTCCTTGCATCTGTTGGGCAATGCACGCCTGCTAAAGTCGGGCATGCGGCCCGACCGTCGCAGCTTGCTGCACTTGCTCTGGCCGATCGTCAGACAAGAGTATGAGCAATGTTTCGACGCGGAGTCACACGTCGAAAATGGTGCACAATCTGGTGAGTGGCTACTACCGAATCTTCGGCGCTTCGAGGATGGTTGGTTACCGCCTGATGTACCCGCGCTTCCTGTCGAAGCTCAGACAATAGACGAAGGCGGCTCTGCCGTGGAGTTCTACTGGGTCGGTTCCGGGGCGCGCATTGCGGGCACGCTTGTACATCGCTGGGCGCAGCTTGCCGCGGAAGGTCGTGTGTCGCTACAAGACATCACAGTCGACGCGATTCGCAATCCGGGAACGCGATGGTTACGCGAAATGGGCATCGCAGGGGAGGCTGGCGAAGCGATTCTGCAACGGGCAACTGCCGCGCTGCACAGCATGGCGGAGGATGCCAAAGGACGATGGTTGATTGATGGCGATGGTCACGCCGAACTTGCACTTAGCGGGGTAGTGAATGGACAACTGGAGTCAGTGATACTCGACCGTGTTCGTATCGACGATGACGGCATTCACTGGATCGTCGACTACAAGACGAGCTCCCATGAGGGCGGTGACCTGCAGGGTTTTCTCAGCGCTGAATCCGATCGCTATCGAGCGCAACTGACGAAGTACGTCGAGATCTATCGCAACTATTCGAACGCGGATGTGCGCTGTGCGCTGTACTTCCCGTTGTTGCAGGAGTTCGTCGAGGTCAACCTGTAACGCTCATAACTGGCCTTCGAGGCGCAATTCATACTGGCCGCGTTCGTTCGGTGTGCCAAGAAACCGCATTTGCTCGCGCAGGTTTGCAGGCGTGGTGTCCTTTGGCGCCACCTGCGCAAGAAACTGGTACGTGCGATCTGACGACACCGACAAACTGCCGGCTAGTTCGACAACTGCGTCGGTATCCTCGACGCTCGCGATGACGCCCGATTCCTGCGTAAAAAATTCAGCGCGGAATCCGCCGACAGATGAACGGTGAATCAGGGGCGCGAGCAGGTTGGCGATCTCCAGGGTGCCGTCTGCGGCGACCGGGATGCCATTCTCAAACACGAGTCGCTCAAACTGCAGATTGGCCGTACCGTCGAGTCCCGGCATGCCGACAATGGATTGCATGGACTGCAACGACAGAGATGCGGTGAGATTACGGAGTGATGTTGAACCGCCGATCCCGATCGCAACATCGCCATTAACGAATCCGGAAACGGCGTCGGCCTCGATGCCGTACGCAAGTTCTCCTGTGAACAGCTGCCAGGGCTGCATTCGCCAGTTGAGATCCCGAACATAGATGCCGCCGATCTCACCTTCGAGTGCGTGTCCGCGCCAGATCGAGCCTTGTATCCCGGAGATCGCGACACCTGCTGGCGTAAACCAGTTATGGGCCACCCGTGCCGGAAAGTTGATGAGCAGACCGAGCAGCAGGGTGATCACGCCAATGATCACGAATCGGGAACGGGTCAGCATTAGGGTGCGCGTTCCAGCGTCAGCGTGGCATTAATTCGCCCGGGACCGGCCTGAGCGGATGTCGACAGACTGCCGGACGCTACCTGCATCGCGTATTGAGAACTCAGGTCATTAAGCCAGAGCACCAGGTCGTCAAAGGCAACATTCTCAAACTCGACACGAATGCCATTGCTCGTAGTCGGCTGGCTGCGTCGCAGGGAACGATCCAGTCCCCGTACGCGTAATGTCTGATCGACGATGACAACCGGGGTCTGGTTGCCGCTTGCGGCCGGCCGGCTGCTGTTGGTTGTGGTTGTTTGTACTCCCCGGAGTGGCCGCAACTCCGCAAGCGATCGTTCCCAGTCCATAACGCTCGACTGCAAAGACCGGTGACCCTTATCCAGCGGTGTCCATACAAAGGCATAGAGGAGTGCAAGGGTGACGGCTGCGGCGCCGCCGAGAACGAACAGACGTTCCCGCGATTCGAGAGAGTCCAGCCAGTCCCTCATACGCCTGCCTCGCGGATCTGGATACGGCTGCTCACCCTATCGCCGACCTGGTCCGTGGATTGGATTGATGCAGTGAAGCGGCCTGAACCACTGACGATCTTCTGAATACTGTCGAGCGTCGCTACATCAGGTGCGCTAAGGCGAACGTCGATGACACCCGCGCGGTAGCTGATGGCTTCGATGTCTGCAGAGCCGTTCTGCTCCATCGCAATGCCCAGTTGTTGCAAGGACGGCAGGAATACCTGCGCGGCGACCGGCCCACCGGCACCGCGTCGCACAGAATTGACCGTCGCAACAGGGTCAAGCACTTCACGATTATCCTGCGGCCGGATTTCACGATAGATTTCCGAAAATTGCGCTTTCAGTACGGCTTCTTCCTGACTAAGCCGGTAGTAGTCAACTCCTTTGCCCGCGATGCCGACGACACCCAGTGCCAACAGCAAAATTGCGGCGAATCGCCACGGTTGGAACAAGGCACCAATTTCGGTCCTGGCCCCGTACCGGCCCTGCAACAGGTTGATTCCACGACCCGTCGCCACCGTTACAGCCAGACGCGGCAATATGCCATCAGGGAGCAGATTGATGTCGACACTCGCCAGTTCATGGCGCAAGGCATTCCAGTCATGACCGAAGTGCTGTTCCACCGCCGGTTCGCAATAGACGAGAAGGTGCCCCGACGCGTCCCCGAGATCCTCATCGTCGGCAGAATCATTAAGTGCGCCGGCAACAGCGAGGGCATCACTGGGCTTGACGCCCTGCAACACAAACTCATTGTCTGCACCGTCGTTGAACATGATCTGGTCTTCGGTGGCGAGCAAACTCAGCGTGCCGGGAATGCGCGCAAGACCTTGGTTTTCCGCGACGATTCTTGACGGTGAAATCCCGGCATCTTCAAGCTGATCGAGCCAGGACCGCATGTGTTCGTGCGCGACGATCGCAACCGGCAACATGCCGTTGTCGCGCCGAACGCCTGCCGCAAAATGCAGATTCTCGACATCGTCGGCCAGTTGTTCTTCAAGAGCGAACGGCAGTGCGGAGAGCAGTCTCGGTCCTCGCTTGATCGGGATGTCAACCGTGGTGGTCAATACCCTGGTAGCTGGCACCAGCACGATGACGTTGCGATCGCCGATATCCCTCACGGCTTCTGCAAGCGGACCGGTAACCGGAGCGCTCACGCGCGTTCCGCTGCTATCCACGGCAATCCAGTTGGCCGCAGCATCGCGCTCGGCAGGTAGACGAATGACGACAAACTCGGCCATAACTCAGGTTGTTCCCAGGCTGCGCAAGATCGGAGTTGCGTCGCCCTGCGGGCTACGCTCCAGCAAGCTGAAATAGGTGATACGCACGGTATCAACCCGGACGATCACCTTCAATCGGAAAAAGTCACTGGTTTCCGCTAACTGCTGCAATACGTCGGGGCTTACGAGTGACGAGAACGTGGTGTTGACGTCGGCGAAGCCCACATCCTGGCGCTCGGACAGGAGGCGTTCCACGTCGGCCGTTGTCAGGTTTTCATCCAGCGATTGCAGCACCGGGCCTGTCGCCGTATTGACGTTGATCGCCTGTCGGCCGGGAAGTGCAGTGATGTGTGGCAACAGCGTATCGAGGATCGCCTTGTCCATACCCTCGAGCGCGGCCAGCTCGCTCGTGCTGGAGATCATCTGGTTAGCCGCGCGATAGGGCGGCACAATACTCGTGTAGTGCGAATCCTCCGCGCCGTCGGGAAAGCCGACTTCCTGGTCAGCATCAATCCAGTCCGCGGCGACCCCGGCCAGGCGCACATCAAGTCCCAGTGCAAGCAACAAACGCCGGAACTGCTCAAGCGAGGGTTGATCAACTTCACCCTTGGCGTCGATCAGGTTATTGATGTTGAATCGACCCTGTAAATCCTCAATGTCGCCGAAAATCTCGCCCTGGATGCTGTCGCCGGGCCCACCCAATGGGAGTATCGGCAATTCGCTCGCCCAGATTTCGCCGAGGTGGTCAGTCGTACTGTCCTCCGCATCCTGCCGCAAGATCGTAAGCACCCAGCTTTCGGCGCCCAGCGCCGCCTGAATCGCTTCCTCACGGTACATCGACACGTACGTGCGTCTCAGGTCGAGAGAATTATCCCACTCCAGGCTGAAGATCAACGTGGTGATTAACGCCATGATCAGCATCGCTGTAATTAACGCTACACCGCGCTGCCTTCTCATGGCGCGATTTCCAGGAGACGAGTAATTTCGCCCTGGTCAGGCAGCGTCAGGACAATCTCGACAGCCCTGGGGCGGTTACGCATGCCTGTGCCACCCTGCTGGTTCTGCGGCGGCCAGACCTCGGACAGCTCTCCCGATGCAGAGTAGAAACGAAAGTAGAGGCTCTCGACATTATCGAGAAGTACCGTGATGACGGGTTCGTTTGCATAGGTACGGTCCAGAACGCCCCAGTGATATCGAAGAAGCTCATCGCCCTCAATTCGGTACGCGACCCGCTGCAACGTCCCGCGGGGTAGCCCAACCGGATTTCCCCAACCACCGTGTGTCAACTCGAGAGCAAACTCCGTGCCCAGCGCACTGCTCAGCGCCGGAACATAGGTGTCTCCGAGCTCCGAGCGAATCGGGCGCGGTGCCGACTGCAACAGGTCGCTGCTCAGGTAGCGTATGGTCCTCTGTACCGACTGCAAACGCTCCATGCGGTCGGTCAGATAGTCGGCGTTGGACAGCGTTGAGCCGAGTGCAGAATAGGCGAGCATCGACATGACGCCGAACACGGCCAGAGCGACGAGCACTTCGATAAGGGTAAAACCCGAGAACTCGCGTCTGATCATTTGCGTGCCCCAGAACCTTCCGACCCTCGATTCCAGGCCCTGTTACTTTGCCCGGGAATCACGGGCTCGCCGATGAACCCGGTTACCTTGCGGATGACAGCGCTACCGTCCGCGTACGATATTTCCACGTCGACGCGGAAGAGGTTATCGATGCCGCTTTCGGATGTTACCGCCCGCCATCGCCAGGTTGTATTTGCGTAGTCAACTTCACCGCTGGTCGCAGTCACTTCCGGAATAACATTTGCCAACCGCAATTCGGTAATTTTGTTTTGCGCGATCCAGCTGGCGAATGTGCGTTCCCGCATCGAATTCGACGTGTCGATCATGCGACTCATCTTGGCGGCTACGGCCGTGAGCGACAGCGCGATGATGGCGAGCGCCACCATGACTTCGACGAGGGTAAATGCCTTGCAGTTTCTGCGCCCGGTAATCATCTGTCTTCGGGATCCTGAAACTTAATGTCACCCAGCAAATTACTTTCGAGGACGATCAACTGGTCGAGATCCTGACGCTGGACACGCAACTCAAAGGGCGTCATATCGCCACTCGAGAATACCAGGATGTGTGGTGCATATTTCTCTGCAACACTTACAAATGACGTCTCGTTAGGTGGTTCGGTGCTGGCCGGTTCCGTATCAAGCAGAACGCGCTGGCCTTCGACCCACAACTCGAACTCCATTTCTTCGGGGAGCTCGCGCATGCGCAAGGTGTCGTCGCCGATCAACTCGCTCCAGACGTTGAGCAGTGGGTCGAACTCGACGAAACGAAACCCACCAGTCATGAACTCGATACCGAATTCGCGACCCTGCATTACTGCCTCATCCTGCGCTACCTGAACCAGCGCTACAAGCCGCCGACCTTCCTCTCGTAAATCACGATCATCACCGAGCACACCGAGCGAAAGCACGGCAATCGACATGACGACAGCAACAATCGAGACAACGACAAGTATCTCGATCAGCGTAAAAGCCCTGCTCAGGCGATGAAGTTTCATCGATACGGGTCGATGTGCCGCTGCGTTCGGCGCTAGGACAGGTCCCAGTTACCGATGTCGGCATCGACCCCCTCACCACCGGGTCGATTGTCGCGGCCCAGGGTATAGACGTCGATCTCGCCCTGGTTACCAGGATTCAGATAGAGATAGGGATTTCCCCACGGATCGTTCGGCAGTTTTGGCAGGTATCCTCCCGATTTCCAGTTCTTGATGTTCGGGTCGGCCGGCTTGGTCACAAGAGCCTCAATACCCTGTTCGCTGCTGGGATAGGCGAAGTTATCGAGGCGATAAAACTTGAGTGCGTTCTCGATATTGGCGATCTCGGCCTTGGCCTTCGTGATCTGGGCATCATCAACACGACCGATGACGTTCGGGGCCACGATGGCTGCCAAAATACCGATAATTATCACGACGACCATGATTTCGATCAGCGTGAAACCGCGCTGGCGGCGAACAACCAGCCGAGACTCTGAAGATTGACTCACAGCATTAGCTCCACGGCGCGAAGGCGCCGAAATTGACTCAGTAAATGGTTAAACGTCAGTATACCAAACATGGGGTTACACGAAGGCAACTCAAGTCGCCACCAAAGTCTCGGATTTGCTGCCTGGGCGCTGCCAATGGCGACGCTAGGCTGCGCCATCATTATCGCCATTTTCGGTGACGCAGGCCGCGTCTGGCTCAGTTATGATCGCCCGGAGATAGCGGCGGGCGAACTCTGGCGTCTTTTGAGCGGCCATTTCGTGCATCTCGGCATTTCGCACCTGATCTGGGATGCGGCGGGATTCCTGTTGATCTGGTACCTGGTAGGCCAGTCCTTCAGCCGCATGCAGTGGGCCATCGTGTCGCTGGTGACTATTGTCGGCATCGATCTCGGCTTCTGGTTTCTAGAACCGAACCTGAGCTGGTACGTAGGGCTGTCTGGTCTCGCGCATGGCGTGTTGGCCGCGGGTATTGTGGGAAGTCTCAAGTCCGGACGTGTCGATATGTGGATTCTTGGCGCCGCCCTGATCGCCAAGCTTGTGTACGAGGCTTTGGTTGGTCCCCTGCCTGGCTCGGCAGAATCGAGCGGTGGCACAGTCATCGTTGTTGCACACATATACGGCGCTGTCTCCGGGGCAATCGCGGCAGGTGTGATCCTGATTAGAGTCCGCACGAAGGCGTCTATATAATGCGCGGCCACGAGTGGCCTCTTTTTGGGAGAGCGATGTGTCCATAGCGATGGTATTGCCTGGGCAGGGTTCCCAGTCACAAGGCATGCAGGCTGATCTTGCGGCCGAGTATCCCCTGGTGCAGGAGACCTATGCCGAGGCAAGCGACATTCTTGGCTATGATCTTTGGCAGCTGGTGCAAGACGGACCGACCGAGAAACTCGCGGAGACTGTTGTAACGCAGCCGGCGATGCTGACCGCCGGGTACGCATCCTGGCTGGCGTGGCAGGCAGCCGGCGGGACACAGCCTGCACAAATGGCTGGGCACAGCCTGGGCGAGTACACGGCGCTTGTATGCGCAGGGGCGATCGGATTTGCCGATGCAGTGAGGATCGTCAAAAAGCGATCGGAACTCATGCAGGCCGCTGTACCGGTCGGAATCGGCGCCATGGCGGCCATAATCGGTCTTGACGACGAAGCCGTCATGGCCGTTTGCGACGAGGCGTCCGGCATTGGCGTGGCCGAGGCTGTGAATTTCAATTCGCCTGGCCAGGTCGTCATTGCCGGTCACAAGGACGCCGTCGCACATGCAGTCGAACATGCACAGGCAAACGGAGCGCGACGCACCATTATCCTGCCCGTCAGTGTCCCGTCACATTCGTCGCTGATGAAGGTGGCAGGCGAGGAGCTTGCGGAGACGCTCGCAGGGGTCGATTTCTCGCCCACCAATGTGACCGTCATCAACGCCACCGATGCAACGCCGTACACCGATGCTGACGACATGCGTGCACGCCTCTCGCGCCAGGTTTATCGCCCTGTTCGATGGGTCAGTACGATTAACGCCATGCTCGACAGTGGGGCGACATCGGTTGTCGAATGCGGACCGGGCAAAGTACTTGCCGGTCTCGTGCGGCGTATTAGCCGCGCGACCCCTGTGAGCACTATTGATTCAATCAGCGGCCTGCAAAAGGCACTTGAAGCATAAGGAAATACTATGAGCAGTTCGTTCAGCAACAATGCGCTGGAGGGCGAGATTGCCCTGGTCACAGGCGCATCTCGCGGCATCGGCGCATCGATTGCAGAAGCCCTGGCCTCTGCCGGCGCAACGGTTATCGGTACGGCAACCAGTGAGGGCGGTGCCGCCGGGATCTCTGACGCACTCGGCGGCAACAGCCGGGGTATCGTACTGAACATCTCGGACGCCGAATCCGTCGCGGCGGCATTCAAGGATATCCAGGAAAATGAAGGCAGCCCGACGATCGTCGTGAACAATGCCGGGATCACCCGCGACAATCTGCTCATGCGTATGAAAGCGGAAGAGTGGGAGGACGTTCTATCGACCAATCTAAGTGGTGTTTATCGGGTCAGCAAAGCATGCTTGCGCGGCATGATGAAAGCGAAGAAAGGCCGCATCATCAACATAGCGTCAGTCATCGGTGTCATGGGCAATGCCGGGCAATCCAACTATGCGGCGACAAAGGCTGGCATCATCGGATTCTCCAAATCGCTGGCGCGTGAGATTGGTTCTCGAAACATCACCGTCAATGTTGTGGCACCCGGTTTTATCGACACTGATATGACACGGGTCCTGTCAGAGGAACAAAAAAACGCCATGCTGACCCAGGTACCGCTCGGCCGCCTCGGGGACGGGCAGGACATCGCGAATGCCGTCGTTTTTCTGGCATCGGCGTCTGGAGCCTATATCACGGGTGAGACTCTGCATGTCAATGGCGGCATGCTGATGGACTAAATTGATCGGTTTTGTGTGTAGATTGCCATGAACGATTCACATACAATACTGTGCCACGGTCATACAGCACCTTGAAATATCAATAACTTACATAGCTTATTAGGGTCTTTTGCGGTGCTATCCCGCGCCAATCAATACCCTGCCGTGCAACATTTTGAAGAGTCTTCTCAGGAGAAGGGACCACTATGAGCAGTATCGAGGAACAAGTTAAGAGCATCGTTGCAGAGCAACTCGGCGTTAAAGAAGACGAGGTGACGAACGATGCTTCCTTTGTCGATGATCTCGGCGCCGATTCGCTGGACACGGTCGAATTGGTAATGGCTCTCGAAGAGGAATTCGAAACCGAAATCCCCGACGAGGAAGCTGAGAAGATCACGACCGTTCAGCAAGCGATCGACTTTGTAACCGCTCGCCAAAAAGACGACTGAGTCCGAAGGCGCGGTGCTTTGCACCGCGCCTTCTCTTCACCGCGACACATCGGCAGTTCTGCCAAAACATTCGGAAAAATTTTGAAACAACGACGCGTCGTTATTACTGGCATGGGAATCATCTCGCCGGTAGGTAACCGGGTGGAAGAAGCCTGGTCAAACGTCTGCGAAGGCGTTTCAGGAATACAGCTTGTCGAAGACTTCGACGCGAGTTCGTTCTCGACACGCATCGGCGGCATGGTCTGCAATTTCGATGCGAGTGACTACATGCCGTCGAAAGATGTTCGCCGAACCGACCCGTTTATTCACTACGGTATCGCCGCCAGCATCGAGGCAATCAAGCACTCCGGGCTGGAAATAACTGAGGAGAACGGACACACGATCGGCATTGCCATGGGTTCTGGCATCGGTGGCATAAAGACCATCGAAGACAACCACAACAAATTTCTGGCCGGCGGTCCACGAAAAGTCTCACCGTTCTTCATCCCGGGCAGCATCATCAACATGACGTCGGGATATGTCAGCATCTCGCAGCACATCACAGGACCCAACGTTTCCATTGTTACTGCGTGTGCGACGTCAGCACATTGCATCGGTTTTGCCGGCCGCATGATCGAATATGGCGATGCCGATGTCATGCTCGCAGGTGGCTCCGAGTACGCTACTACGCCGGCAGCAATGGGCGGCTTCTGTTCCGCGAAGGCGATGTCTACGCGCAATGACGATCCGACCAGGGCCAGCCGACCTTATGATATTGACCGCGACGGCTTTGTTCTTAGCAACGGCGCAGGTTGCGTGGTACTCGAAGAACTTGAACACGCGAAAGCACGCGGCGCTACGATTTACGCGGAGCTGATCGGGTTTGGTATGAGTGGAGATGCCTTCCACATTACGACGCCGCCGGCAGATGGTGAAGGCGCGCGTAAGGCCATGGTTGCCGCCATTCGAGACGCGGGCCTCGACCCGTCCGATATCGACTACGTTAATTCACACGGCACATCGACCCCGGCAGGGGACCTCGGCGAGTCAATTGGAATTCGGCGCGCGTTCGGTGACGCGGCCGACAAGTTGATGGTCAGTTCGACCAAGTCGACGACGGGGCATATGCTCGGTGCGGCTGGCGTAGCTGAAGGCATATTTTGTGTGCAGGCCCTCAACAACCAGGTCGTGCCACCGACCAGCAACCTGGACAATCAGGATCCTGCCTGCGACCTTGATTACGTACCGAACGACGCGCGCGATGCTAAAGTACGTACAGCCCTGTCCAACTCGTTCGGATTCGGGGGCACGAACGGAAGCCTTATTTTCCGCGCATTTGACTGACCGGAGAGTTCAGATTTGAAGCGCCTGCTCCTTCTTGGCAGTGCTGTTCTTGGCCTTTTGGTCCTCGTTGCCGCGTTTGCGGCCTTCAAGGTAAGCAATTTCCTGCACACGCCGGTCAACGCAGGTGACACGGGCATAGATTTTGTTATCGAATCCGGCACGTCATTTCGCACCGTCAGCGACGACCTTGCCGAACAGGGTGTCATCAGCAATTCCCGTGCCTTTCGCGCCTACGCGCGGTGGACAGGCAAAGCCAGCGCCGTTCAGGCCGGTGACTACCATATCCGCGCAGGAACGACTCCGATGCAATTGCTCGGGCAGTTCACCAGTGGTGACGTCAAGTTGTATTCTTTTACGATTATCGAAGGCTGGAATCACTGGGAGCTTCTACAGGCGCTGCATGACGACGACTTTATTGACACCACATTGACCGACGAAGACTGGCCCGGACTGCTCGAGGAACTTGGCGCAGAAGGGGGGCACCCCGAAGGATTGTTCCTTCCTGAGACTTACCGATTCCCGCGCAATACAAGCGACCGCAATGTTCTTCGTCAAGCCTATGGCCTGATGCAGGACGTGCTGGCCGAAGAGTGGCAGACAAAAGCTGAAAACCTCCCGATTGCCACGCCGTACGAAGCACTTGTACTGGCATCGATCATCGAAAAAGAAACCGCACGCGGGGATGAACGGCCGAGGATTTCCGGCGTATTTACACGGCGTCTCGAGAAACGCATGCGGCTACAGACGGACCCTACAGTTATCTATGGCGTTGGGCCTGGCTTCAACGGCAACCTGACACGTCGCGACCTGCAGACCGATACACCCTACAACACGTATACGCGCGGTGGACTGCCACCGACGCCTATTGCGATGCCAGGTCGTGCTGCCATCAACGCGGCGTTGCATCCGGCGGATGGCGAAGAACTGTATTTCGTGGCGACCGGACTTGCCGATGGCAGTCACACATTTTCAGCCACTAAAGACGAGCATGACGCTGCCGTCGCACAATACCTGCGACGTCTGCGGCAGCAACGCAAACAATGAGCGCTATGAAAACCGGTAAATTCATCACGATCGAAGGTATCGAGGGGGTCGGCAAGTCGACGAACATCCGACACCTGGTCAACGCCATCGAAAATGCGGGTCTCGCAGTACTGACGACCAGGGAACCAGGCGGCACGCCGATGGCAGAGCGAATTCGCGAGCTTGTCGCCGAGCACGGCGATGAGCCAATGCCGGACGTCGCTGAGCTCCTTCTCGTCTTCGCGTCTCGCGCTCTGCACGTCAACAACGTCATTCGACCTGCGCTGGCAGCGGGGACCTGGGTAATCTGTGACCGTTTTACTGACTCAAGTCGTGCGTACCAGGGTGGCGGCCGCGGTTTGCCACCCGAAAACATCGATCGACTGGCCGAGTGGGTCCACGGTGACCTGGTGCCTGACCTTACGATTCTGCTCGATGCTCCCGTCGAAACAGGCATGGAGCGGGCAGGGCGGCGCGGCGACCCTGATCGATTCGAATCCGAGCGGAGCGACTTTTTTGAACGCGTTCGGGCGACCTATTTAAAAATTGCGGCGGAACATCCGGAGCGATTTGTCGTCATCGATGCGGCCTGCAGTCTCGACGCCGTGCAGACAAGGATAGAGGACATAGCGGCAGCATTGCTCGACGGACAACATAATCAATAAATACTTTAAGTAATGATTATAACCTTTTGAATACACTTGCATTAAATTGGCTAAAATCCTTCGCAGGCTCCTGGCGGGACTATGAAGACCAAGGACGCATACCACATGCGGTGCTCCTGACGGGCCCGGCCGGCGTTGGCAAGCGCGCCGCCGCACGGTGGATAGCCGCCCGCAGACTTGCCGTTGATGTCGAGTCCGCACTGCCTGTGTACCCCGTTGAGCCCCTTGAACATGCCGATTTGCATTGGGTGGCACCGCTTGAGGATAAGGAAGCCATCGGCATCGAACAAATTCGGGAGCTCGTCAACGCGTTCAGCCTGACCAGCTACGAAGGGGCCGGCAAGGTGGCCGTCATCGAGCCGGCGAATGCGATGACCAATAACGCCGCGAACAGCCTCCTGAAGACCCTTGAGGAGCCTTCCGGCACCGCGTTACTGATTTTGATAGCAGATCGTGTCGGGCGCCTGCCTGCAACAATTTTCAGCCGCTGTCAGCGCCTCGACATCGCCTTACCCGGCGAACCCGAGGGCCTGGCTTGGTTGGACCAACTGCAACCCGGGACACGCTGGGGAGAAGCGCTCAGGCTGGCTGGCAACGCGCCACTGGCGGCCATTGCCGCGATCGAGCAACTCGACACACATGCTTCGATGCGCAGAGATTTTGCCGGTGTCGCGAAAGGGAGTATTTCACCGCTTGAGGTTGCCGCACGCTGGACCAAGCTCGAAGCGCCATTTGTGCTCGATTGGCTCGCACGACAAGTCCAACAGGCTATTTTGACGGTCGCAGGGGGCCCTCAGGCCTCGGCTGGGGCGGCAATTGATGAATCTGTGCTCAGGCACGTGGACAGGCGAAATCTGTTCTGCTATCTAGACATAATCAACCGGCTGCGTGGGCAGCCGAAGGGTTCTTACAACGTCCAATTGACGCTTGAGAGCCTACTGATTGACTGGGCCGAAGGCCTTGCACAGAGGTAAGACTGAATGAGTAAACCGGGACTATTGACGCTGACGATCAAGGACAAGAGTGCCTTGTATCTCGCGTACATGCCGTACGTGATCAACGGCGGCCTGTTTATTCCGACCAACAGCTCTTATCGCCTCGGTGACGAGGTCTTCATGCTGCTCAATCTAATGGGTGAGGATGAGAAGATCCCGGTGGCAGGCACCGTGATCTGGATGACGCCAAAAGGTGCGCAGGGCAAGCGAACAGCCGGCATTGGTGTGCAATTCAGTGACCAGGACCAGGGCAACACGCAAAAGAAAATTGAAAACTACCTGGCAGGCGCATTGGGCGGAGATAAGCCCACCCACACAATGTAAACAGCCTGACGGCCGTTATTCCTTGTTGACCCCGCCGCTCAGAACGTAGGCCTGGTAGCCGCGTTCATTGAGGATGTAGGCGCCCGCTGAACTGCGACGGCCCGTGTCACAGCACACAACGTACTTCTTGTCGTGATCCAGCGTGCTGATCTTCAGGCGGATAAAATACAGTGGAATATTGATCGCACCATCGTGATGGTGGTTTTCAAACTCGCTCGGCAAGCGCACGTCGAGCCACTGGCCACCACCCTGGATAATTTGCTGGGCCTGATCGGTATCCACCCAATCCAGCATCGGCTCATTCAGGAGCGTCTTGAAGTCATCCTTGCCAAGACGCATGACGGAGCCTTCAGCGGACATCGTCACTGTGGCGTTGCGTTTCGCATCCGAAATCAGTGCTTCTTCGCCGAAGGTGTCACCGACCTGCAGTTCCGCAAGCTTGATGCCTTCCTTCGATAACGGCGGTTCGCGCGTTACGACGGCCGCACCGCGAGTAAGAACGTAAAAGTAGTCGCCTTCGGCACCTTGCTTGAGAATGACATCGCCCGACTTGTAATTGATCTGCTGCATGCGCATGAAGATCGCCTGGATATTGGCCGGCGGAATTTTGTGAAACGCCTTGGTCTGCAATAACATCGTCATCCAGTCATCGCCGCCATCGTCCGACTTGCCCTGCAATTCTGAAACCTCGTACGTTCCGGTCTGGTCCCAGGTGAGCATGACATCGAGCAGGTCGCTGTCGATCGAAATGAACTTGACGCGATCCCGCGCTCGCGCGGAAACGCGACGCGGGAATACGGGCGCCACCGGATTTTTTGCGGGATCAGTCCCGCCCTGAATCGTTTCGACGACCTTGCCCTGGTCAATGAGTTCGAGAATCCCTGACGCGACATAGAATGTGCGTTTTTCCGTATCGCCTTCCTTGAACAGGATCTGCCCGGGCGATAATTCGCGCAGCTGAACCTTGCGGGCAAGCGCCGCAAGGTTGTCACGCTTCAGGCCATCAAGCGGCGAAAAGCCCTTGAGCAGGTCTACATTTAACTGCTCAGTTGACATACGTGGTCCTGTATTGCTTCGTGTTATTGATTTTCGTCATTCCCTGTTCCACGGAAATTCGATTCAAATTTCCCAACTGCGCGGTATTCTACCTTTAATTCAACGACTTCCGGTACTGTCGATCGCGCGCATCGTGAAGCGGCGCACAGTTTGAACGCCAATTGAGAGTGCCGTGCCCATCAAAGTCCGGACCAACCCGGGTGCGGCGAGAATCGGCCGCCATGGCTGGCTGCCAGGACCTCGAGGCGCGATGTGACCTCTTTAAGGCCACGCTGACGCGCATAATTTAGCGGTCCCCCTCTGAAAGGCGCAAAGCCGGTGCCGAAAATAATCCCGGCATCCAGCAATTCCGGATCCGTAACGACGCCGTCAGAGAGGCACGAGACGGCCTCATTGACCATGGCGAGCACGAGTCGGTCTTCGATGTCGGATGGCACGCTGGATGGGTCTTCGGGCGGTTTGACCGCTTTTCCGTCGATCCACGCATAGAAGCCCTGGCCCGACTTTCGGCCCAGATTTCCAGCATCCACCATGCCGGCCAAATTCTCGGGCACCGGGCCGTCCATTTTCGAGCCCAGGACCTTTGAAACGTGCAGCACGACATCCAGCCCAACGCTGTCGACGAGTTCCACGGGGCCAATCGGCATGCCGAACGCGACCGCGGCTTCGTCGATACTCGCCAACGCCACGCCTTCCTGCACGAGGTGCATCGCTTCGGTCATGTACGGGGCGAGAATACGGTTCACAACAAACCCGGGTGAGCTCTTGCACTCGAGCGGGAATTTGCCAATGCCTTTGATAAATGCAAAGCCAATATCGAGCGCGTCCTGCGATGTATCTGCGCACCGAATGATTTCCACCAGTGGCATCACGGCGACGGGATTGAAAAAGTGGATACCGATAAAGTGCTGTGGATCCTGGAGATTCGTGCGCAACTCTTCAAGCCGGATACTTGATGTATTGGTCGCAAGAATCGCGCCGTCCTTCATTGTTTCCTCGACAACTTTGTAGAGTGCCTGTTTCGCCTCCAGGTTCTCGTAAATCGCCTCGATAATCAGGTCCGCATCTGCGACACCATCACCGTTGACGTCAGACCGCAGACGCGCACTGACAGCCTGTCGTTCGTCATCGTCTCGAACACGTTTCCTGAATAGCTTCTGCGCACGCTCCATGGCAGGGTCGATGTACTTTTGCTCGCGATCCTGCAGTGTCACATCAAGCCCACGCAGCGCACACCAGGCTGCGATATCGCCGCCCATTACGCCGGCACCAATCACGTGTACATGCGACGCCCTTGAAGATGGTTTGTTGCCCTGTCCTTTGAGTTTATTTTGCAGGAAGAACACGCGCACAAGATTGCGCGACGTTGACGTGCACATCAGATCCGCAAAAGACCTGGCTTCGGCTTCATAACCTGTCCTGGGCGATGCGCCATAGTGTGCCCACAAATCGATCATTGCGTAAGGAGCAGGGTAGTGTTCCTTGCGCGCCTTGGAAGCAACTTGCTTGATCAACATCGATTTGATGAACGGACGGACGAATGGCAGATTCAGAATGCGCTCGACGAATGGCGGTTGGCTCTTCGGTGGCTTTGCCGAAATCATCTCTTTCGCGGCCTGGCGCCAGTTGTCTTCGCCGGCAATGCGGTCAACCAGGCCAATACGTCGGCCCTTTTCCGCCGTCACGGGGTTGCCGGTCAACATCAGCTGCATGGCCGGACGGACACCGCAAATCTGAACGGCACGCACGGTCCCACCGAAACCGGGATGCAATCCCAGCTTCACTTCCGGCAGCCCAAGAATCTTCTTTTTGCCAGCCAGTGCAATGCGGTAGTCGAAAGCCATGACGAGCTCAAGCCCGCCACCCATAGCGAAACCGTTGATCACCGCGACGGTTGGGCAGTCTAGTGACTCGATCTTGTCAAAAACCTGCTGGCCGAGCCGGGTGACTTCGTAGGCTAGCTCCGGCGAAGTGACGGATGTGAATTCATTAATGTCTGCACCCATGACAAAGCCGTTTTGTTTGCCTGAGTGGATGACGAATCCACGCGGAGTTGACGCGTGCAACGAGTCAACAGCAGTACTTAATTCCGTCATCACCTCGGATGACAATACATTGGCGCTGGCGTCCGCTTTGTCAATACATAGCCACGCGATGCCGTCAGCATCCTGTTCCAGTGAGAAGTGCTGTAAGTTCACTATCTCGCTCCTTTCGTAATATTAAATTCACAGACCAACGGCAGGTGATCCGAGAGTTTTACCTCTGGCACCTCAAACCCGGTAACTTCGATGCCTTCCTGGTAGAGGATGAAATCCAGTTCCTTTCTTGGGGACCGGCTCGGATACGTCGGAATGCCATCAGGATTAGCCGACGTCAGTCCGGCGGCGCGCTTGAACAGATAGATCTCGTTCTCGCCCCAGAAGGTGTTGAAATCACCGGCAACAATGACCGGTTTCTCGGTTTCCTGAATCAGGTCATAGAGCCGCCGCAACTGCAGATGCCGGTGACGGTATTTCAGGGACAGATGCACCAGGAACACCGCAAACTCACTCATCTCGAGTTCAATGATCAGTCGTTTGATACCCGTATCGAAATAATGAAATTTCTCACCATGTACGCGCGGAGCCGCCATGAATGCGTTCCCCTGCTTGCGAACAATCGGCAGCATCTTGTTGAATGATTTCGTGCCGTATTTCGTTTCATACGACGTGTTCATGCCCAGGTCCGATGCGATCTTCTCGGCCTGGTTAACCTTGCGACTGCGGATAGACCCGGTATCCACTTCTATCAGGCCGACAATGTCCGGATCGACGGATTTTATGAATTTGGTGATCTCGGGAAGCACGTCCTTATTACCCAGAACATAGCCGGCGCCGGGAAGCGGCATGTGCATACTTGCACCACCACCAACGGCGTATCGAATGTTGTAGAGAAGGAGTCGCATGACGGGTCCGGGTACGATACCGAATAGCCGATAGCATGGGAACCACTCTGCACGTGACACAGACAGTTTCACAGCGGCGCCGCGAATGGATAAACTGAGTACGTTGAGTGCCAAACAGGGAGCCAGCAGTGTCCGAAAAGAATCCGATTAAGGTCTTCGTAACCCACACATTCGCGGAAAGCGACGACTACCTGCGCGTGTTCGAATTTCTGGAGAGTGTCGACCGCTTCTTTTACCTCAACGTCGCCAAGCCCGAGAGCGTTCCGTCAGAGGGCGGACTTGAGGCAATCAAGGACGAGTTGATCCAGCAGATCAAGGCCTCCGAAGCACTGGTGGTGGTAGCCGACACGTATTCCAGCAAACCCGATCTGGTCAACTACATGATGGACGTCGCCGAAGCCAACAGTATCGGTATGATCGCGATCAAGCCTTTCGGCGGCCTGACCGAAACGCATCCGGATGTCATCAGCCGGGTTCAGGAACACGTCGAGTGGAACGACCGCGAACTCGTCGATGCTATCAAGCGTCAGGCGCGCGGAGAGGACACGGCGCGATGGGAGGTGATCGACTTTCCTGGGTTTGATGCCGACGGGGAAATTGTCGACTCGTGACCCAGCCGCTGGTTATTGCTCATCGTGGCGCCTCGGGCTACCTGCCTGAACACACGCTGGCAGCAAAGACCCTGGCATTCGAGATGGGCGCCGATTTCCTCGAGCAGGATATCGTGGCGAGCCGCGATGACGAGCTCATCGTGCTGCATGACGTACTCCTTGATCGGGTGTCTGACGTTGTGCTCAAGTTTCCAGGCCGCCACCGCGACGACGGTCGCTACTACGTTCGCGACTTCGACCTCGATGAAATCCGGTCACTCAGGGCATGGGAGCGCATGCACGCAGACGGAACAGCCGTTTATCCCGGTCGCTACCCGGCGCAGAGCGGAGAATTCGGAATCAATACACTGGCCGAGGAACTGGCACTTGTGCAGCGACTCAACGCCGACCACGATCGATCGGTGGGGGTTTACCCGGAAATAAAGCGTCCTGCCTGGCACAAGGAAGAGGGCGTCGACATTGCCCCGTTGCTGCTCCGCACACTGGCAGAGTTTGGCTACGAGGACCACCCGGACCAGGTCTATGTCCAGTGTTTTGATGATGGTGAAATTCGGCGCCTCAAGAACGAACTCAACTGCCCGTACAAACTCGTGCAATTGATTGGAGAAAACACGTGGCTCGAAGCGGCGACCGATTACGACGCGATGAGGACGGACGCGGGTTTACGTGAGGTCGCCGATAGCGCCGATGCCATCGGCCCACATATTGGACATCTGATTGAACCAGGGGCTGATTCAGTGCCCGTGTCAACCGGCCTGGTCGCGATGGCCCACGCGGCCGGACTGGCCGTACACCCCTATACCTTCAGGGTGGATGAGTTGCCGGCCGGGTTTACGTCCTTCGATGACCTCGTTCGCTTCTGCGTTTTGGAGCTGGGCGTCGATGGCCTGTTTACCGACTTTCCCGACAGGGTAGTGGAGCTAAGATTTCCTTAAGGAATAACCGCTATAGTCGGCCGAACACGTACATGCGAAACTCCTAATATCGGGCTATTTATGTTTGGACGACACTCTATGCGGCGATTGGGCTTGCTCTCGGTATTCCTGCTTCTTTCCTGGCAGGGCAGCGTTGCTGACAAAGAATACGCCGTCGATCGTTGTGCAGGCTTGCTACGAAATACCACAGACGCGGCTTGTCTGATTAATTTCGGTGGTGACCTTGTCGCAACCGGTAAACCGACCCGTCGCGATGCATGGAAAGTTGGCATCGAAGCACTGAGTGCACAGAAACACGAGTCCGATCGTCTTGTGAACCTCGTTACGGGCGGGCTGGCTACCAGTGGCGATGCACGACGTTTCCTCATGCACGAAGGAATTCGCTTCAGTCACATTCTGGATCCAACAACCGGCTGGCCAGTGCCAGATGCACCGCGTTCAATAACCGTGGCAGCTGACAGCTGTACGCAGGCGGGTATGCTAAGCACCCTCGGCATGCTCAAAGGCGCGCAAGCTGAGGCGTTTCTCGACGCTCAGGGCGTGCAGTTCTGGTGCAATCGTGGCGACAGTGCAACAGCGCACGGGCACTTGTAAGAACACTAGGGAGTTTCTTAGAAAAAAACCCTAACTCTCTGTTTAAACACGGTTTTTAACCATCCGTAAGGTACTGTCGCAAGGCGGCGACGGTAGTGCTTATTGCACCCTTGCGTTTCCGGACTGAGAACTCTGTCCTTTTCTGAATTGCAAAAACACATAACCTAACGCGATGTTTTTTGAAATCCCGCAGAACCTGATCCTGATGACTGTCGGCGCCTTCCTGCTCGGATGGCTGCTGTCGTCAATTTCCGGGTCGATGACTTCCCGATTCAAGGCGCGAAAACGCGATCCGCGAGACGATCGAATTCGGTCGCTTGAGGCAGAACACAGAATCGCGCAATCCCAGGTCGAATCGCTAACGGAAAAAGTCGAGGAACTCGAGAAAGACGCCGAGGACACCAACGACGGAATTGAAAAACGCGACAACGTAATTACGCAGCAGCAGGAAAAGATCAATAGGATGAACTCCGATCTTAAGGACTCAGTCCTCAAGACACGTGAGCTGCGATCCGAGCTGTCCGAACGCGCGACCGAAAACATCAAGTCGGAAGTCAAGCTGCGTGAAATCGAAACCGAGCTCGATGTTGCCCAGGCCTCAACTGACCTCATCGCGACCGGAGTTCTGGATTACTCTCTGGCACCTGAAGTTGAAGAAGCAGCCGATGGCGAGAATGACGAAGACATGCTCGACGCCTCGGACATGACCAAGACTGCTACCTGAGGCAATTCAGCCGAAAACCCTGCCTGGGCGGGTAAGATCAGCACTCTGAGGGGAGGGCGCCTTACCGATGAATCCCTGCTGACAGACTCACGCTGGTTCAACCCGCACTGAAAAATCCGCCCCTGTCCGACGCCAGGCGACAAACAGGAGGAAGAACCAGGCTTGCATCAGGATCGTCGCAATCCACTCAATACGATTCTCCGCAGGGTCCGGGTCGGCAAGAACGGACTTTAGGACCAGGTCAAGCAAACCGAGCGCGAAGACGACGACACCGATTGACAGCATTGCCTGCGCAAATGACCTGAGCCGGGTACGGCGCAGTGCAATCGCAATCGTCAGTTGTGCAACAGCCATGCCCAGGAATCCAAAGTAGATTCCTGTTCGTCGCATGAACTCGTAGATGGGCTCAGTTGTGCCAAGAAATGTAATGTAGATGATCAATGCCACGACATTGATGATGCCGGCTACCAGGATGATCAGGCATGTCGCATTAGCGGGCGGCGGCTCCAGCTTGCGCAGCCACAACACCGACAGGTACCAGACGAATCCAAGCAGTATTCCCTGTGGCAACATGATGGCGCGAAACAGAAAGCTGCCTGGCGGCTGGCGACCAGTCGCGCTGATAGAGCGACAGCCGTCAATCAGTGGATTGCAATCTGGCAGAACCTCGTAGGCAACACCGAGCGCAAACGCCCCGAACATGGCGATAAGTGGAAGAACTCCGGCAATGAAAGGTAGCCAGCGCAACATATCCCTTGATCGTATTCGCGTTTCTCAAAACATACTACAATATGCAGGGGGCACTAAAACAATTCGAAAAAGCAGGGGGTTGTTATGGGCATTATCGATCTTTGGTTACCTATCGTTGTGTCGGCTGCGGTTTGCTGGGTAATGAGCGCAATTATCTGGACCGCATTGAAGTACCACAATAGCGACTACAAAAAAGCGGCAGACGAAGACAGCGTCAGGGCGGCACTCAGAGGCAACGCACCGGGCTACTACCTGTTGCCGTACTGCCTTGATCCGGGCGACCTCAAGAACCCGGACGTAAAACAAAAGTACGACGAGGGTCCGTTGGCCTACATCACGATGTTGCCTAACGGTGTACCGGCGATGGGCGGCAAGTTAGTCTCAATGGCAGTCTATTTCATCGTCGTCGGAATCGTGTGTGCCTATTTCGTTTCACGCACCCTGGCGCCCGACGCCGATTACCTCGCCGTATTTCGCGTTGCCGGCACCGTTGCATTTCTTGCCAACAGTTTTGCGGTTGTACCGGAGAGCATCTGGTTTGGGCGGCCGTGGTCGATAACCATCAAGACTTTCATCGATGCATTGATCTATGGCCTTCTCACGGGCGGCATATTCGGCTGGTTGGTCTAAATTATTGATTAATAAAGGGTTTTACTAGCCGTAAATACCTAACAATATCAATCGTTTAGAGCTCAATCCGACGCCGGAGCGGGCCAGGTGATACTGAATGCACCTCGGATCTCCCCAAGGCTGTAGCCAAGTGCACGGTCATGGGGATACGCCGTCCGGAGGCTTTCCTTAACTTCGGGTGCAATTTCTTCGCCGTGACACGCAAGGCACACTGCACCTGTTGGTATGGCTCGCATGTAACGAGTAGCTCCGGATGCCGTAGTTTCCAGAATTTCTTTCTGATCGGATCTGGCGAATGTCTCCAGGGCCACAGTTTCCCATTCGTCAGGCGCGTTAGCTGAATTGCGAAACTTCAGGCTGGTTCGCCGAACGTTGGCGCCAGAGTGCCGTGATAGCTCGGATTGAATGGCCGGTGCAAGATCCTTGCACACACTAATTGCAGCGACAGGGCCGCCTGTAGACATCGCTTCCTGCAAAGCTGCCTGCAGCTGAGTCGCGTACTCGGAAGTCAAAGTACGGCTTTCTAAAAGCAGAGCACTGTCGTCGGCGTATGAAATGAGGGGTAGTGCCATCAGCACCACCGTCACGGACATAGTTATTCTATTTAACATAATATACATTATACGCACTTTACCCTTAAAGCTGAGGAGTCACTGACGCCCGATATGCTGCGGGCCGATATCAGAAATAGTAGGTGCGCCTACTTGACCCATAACCATCGAGAGCTCGGCGTTCAGCATCTCCAGAACTTTCTCAACCCCAGCCTGGCCAAATGCTGCCAACCCCCAAATATAGGCACGGCCAATAGAAACGGCACTCGCACCCATCGCAAGCGCCTTGAAGATATCCGTGCCGCGTCGAATCCCGCTGTCCACCAATACAGGAACACGGCCATCAACGGCAGCAACGACTTCTGACAGGCTGTCGAGAGAGCCTCGGCCACTGGCTTC
>Ga0164320_10000108_pt1 | contig 22882 bp, 22 predicted proteins | sample GuaBasSediGuay11_FD_113736 | JGI IMG/M metagenome (GOLD analysis project Ga0164320, IMG submission 113736) | Subseafloor sediment microbial communities from Guaymas Basin, Gulf of California, Mexico - Guay11, Core 4567-28, 0-3 cm | ecosystem: Environmental > Aquatic > Marine > Hydrothermal...
CGATGCGTGAATAAGGGCGCCGGTCTTGAGCGAATACATGTACTCGATCTCTTCCGCGGTCAGCGTTTGACCCTCTGCGGCGAGATCCATCGATTGTCCGCCGGTCATGCCGATCGAACCACAGGCATCGGCCACCAGCCTGACCAGTCGTGTGCGCGTTGTAGGTGCCACATCCCGGGCCTCGGCGAGTACATTGAATGCCAGCGGCTGCAAGGCGTCCGCGGCGAGAATTGCGGTGGCCTCGTCAAACTGGCGGTGCAACGTGGGTTTGCCGCGGCGGATGTCGTCATCGTCCATGGCTGGCAGATCATCGTGTACGAGGGAGAATGCGTGAATGAGCTCAATAGCTGCTGCGGGCGCATCGAGTAGCGTTTCATTGAGGCCGAGACATTCACCGGTGGCATACACCAGTAGCGGCCTGACGCGCTTGCCACCGTTGAAAACGGCGTAGCGCATGGCGTCATGCAGCCGTTTGGGCGGCTGTATCGCCGGCGGCAGAGCCTTATCCAGTGCATCGGTTACGCGTGCTGTGTAGTGCGCGATACGGTTCTCGAAAGAAGCTGACAACGTGTTCTCCGCCACGATCAACAGGGTCATGTAGCGTACACGGAATTGCAGCCAGTCTGCAGCTAGCCTGGGCTATAATTCGCGTCCCTTTTCGCGCACTGAAAGAGACCCATGCGGGCAACTGCCAAAGCCCAGCCAAACATCGCGCTGATCAAGTACTGGGGTAAGCGCGACACTGGTCGCAATCTCCCGGCTGTTGGCTCGATTTCCATTACGCTGGCCGACCTGTACACCACGATGAGCGTCGAGTTCGACAAGTCGCTGGGTGCCGATGCGCTCGTCGTCAATGGCGCCGACGACAGTTCAATGCTGCCGCGCGTATCGCGTTGCCTCAACACTGTCGTTGGCGCTGAACGGGCTTATGCGCGGATAGAGAGCGTGAGTAATTTTCCGATAGCTGCCGGCCTCGCGTCATCGGCATCGGCGTTTGCCGCGCTGGTCGTCGCTGCCGACGCGGCTGCAGACCGGGAAAATACCAGCGCACAGTTGGCCAGCCTCGCAGGCCAGGCATCCGGGTCCGCCGCGCGTTCGCTGTTCGGCGGATTTGTTGAGCTTGAGAACGCTGGTGGTGACATAGTTGTCAGCGAACTACGTGGACGAGACGACTGGCCGCTACGCGTGGTGGTGGCAGTCACGGCAGCGGGTCCGAAGCCGGTTGGCTCAACCGAAGCGATGGAGGTGAGTCGAAATACCTCGCCGTTCTACGATCGCTGGATCGAGCAGCAGGATGCCGATCTCGATGAGGCCAGGGTGGCGATCGCCGGCAAGGACTTCACGCGGCTGGCCTCGGTTGCTGAACACAACTGTCTTAAGATGCACTCGGTAATGTGGGGCTCGCGACCGCCGATGATCTACTGGAACAGCACGACGCTCGCATGCATGCAGACCATTCGAGAGATGCAGTCAGCGGGCATCGCAGTATTCTTTACCATTGATGCGGGTCCGCAGGTCAAAGCGATTTGCAATCCGGAGGACGAGGCGGCGGTTCAGCAGGCGCTCGCCGCAACGCCGGGTGTCGATCAGGTTCTTGTCAGCGGACTCGGCCAGGGCGCGGCGCAGATAAACGATGACTGAACAACAGATTCTTGCAACGGCGAGTGCGCCCGGTAAAGTTGTATTGTCCGGCGAATACGCCGTCCTCGTCGGTGCCCCGGCTGTTTGTATGGCGATCGACCGGCGAGCACATGTCACTATTGCGGCGAGAGACGATGCGCACCATGTCGTCAGCCGCGTCGGAACAAGTAATAAGCCCTGCCGGTTCAAAAGCAGCGACGGTGTTATCGAGTGGATTGACGCCGGTGACGATTTTGCCCTGCTTGAGGCCGTTTGGGAGACCGTCGGTTTCGAGCCGACGTCGAACGTGTCATTGCGGCTCGATACGCGCGAATTTTCGGATGTTGCATCTGGCAACAAGACAGGTATCGGCTCGAGTGCCGCCTTGACCGCGGCGCTTGCGGCGGCCCTTGGTGACTTGAATTCGGGCGAACAGAATTCAAATGCGCCGGAGGCTGCGACTGTCGCGTTTGATGCGCATCAGAAATTTCAGGGCGGCCGCGGTAGTGGTGTTGATATTGCTACGAGCGTCGCCGGCGGACTAATCGAGTACGTAATGAACGGACGCGAGACGCATCAGTTAACCTGGCCCGACGAACTCGTCTATGCATTGATCTGGACCGGTGCGCCGGCCAGCACAAAGCAAAAACTCGATCGCCTGGCCCGCAGTAAGCCGCGTCCGTCGCGCGCGGCGCTGGTGTACTCGGCCCGGCGACTCGGCAAAGCCTGGCGCAAGGGGCAAGCAGGCAATATTCTCAACGAGTATCACGACTACATTAGCGTGTTGCGAGAATTCAGCGTTGACCACGACATCGGCATATTCGATGCTGGCCACGCAGAGTTGGTCATCGCGGCTCGGGCCGCCGGACTCGTTTACAAACCCTGCGGGGCAGGGGGAGGCGATGTCGGCATCGTCCTCGCTGACAGCACGGCTGCAGTCGAGTCGTTCCTTGGCACCGCGCTGGGTGGGAGTGGCCAGGTCCTCGACGCGAGGCTTGATGTAAGGGGTGTTCTGGCGGAGTGAATAGATAGTGAGTGACTCGCGAATAGGTGGCCTGTACCGGCTGAGCGTCCCGGAGCGCATTGATGAGCTGCAGCGCCGCGGCTGGTTGAGTGCGGCGGACGCAGAACAGCTACGACAGGGCCGGTCGACATTGTTGGCTGCAAACGCGGACAGAATGGTCGAGAACGTGCTCGGCGTTTTCGGCCTGCCTTTTGCCGTCGCACCGAATTTCATTGTCAACGGCCGCGAGTACATCGTGCCCATGGTTGTTGAGGAGCCATCAGTTGTCGCTGCAACGAGCGGCGCGGCGATGATGGCGCGCTCGACAGGTGGCTTTACGACGTCGTGTGATGAGTCGTTGCTGATTGGGCAGATTCACATTCATGGTGTTCATGACAGCGGTATGGCTGTTGAACAGCTGACCAAAGCTCGCGACGAGCTCCTGGAACTCTGCAACATCGTGCATCCGAGACTCACGAAACGCGGCGGTGGTGTGCGCGACATAGAGCACCATGTTCTTCGCCTGCCGAGTGGAGACACGGCCCTGGTTGTACACCTGCTCGTCGATACACAGGATGCGATGGGTGCCAATCTCGTCAACGCAATTTGCGAAGCGGTTGCACCACGAATTGCAGAGCTGTGTGATGGCGAGGTTGCGCTGCGAATCCTGTCCAATCTTGCAGACCGTTCGATAATTACGGCACGCGTGAGTTACCAACTCGAAGACGGCATCCGAGATGGCGTTGTGCTCGCAAGCGATATCGCAAGCGCTGATCCGTATCGTGCGGCTACTCACAACAAGGGCATCATGAACGGCATCGATGCTGTTGCGATTGCTACCGGCAATGATTGGCGCGCTGTAGAAGCGGGTGCGCACGCTTATGCAGTGCGGGATGGTCAATACGGTCCGCTCGCCACCTGGTCTGTAGGGGACGGTGGGGAGCTTGTCGGCGTGATCAACATACCCCTCAAGGTCGGTACGGTCGGCGGCAATCTCGACGCCAATGCTGGCGCAGCCTTTGGCCTCGCCATTAGCGGCGTTGCGAATGCGATAGAGCTTGCCGGGCTTATGGCCGCCGTCGGTTTGGCACAGAATTTCGCGGCATTGCGCGCCCTCGCCACGAGCGGTATCCAGGAAGGGCACATGAAACTGCATGCGCGCAGCGTAGCGAGCAGTGCTGGTGTTCCTGACGAGCTATTCGATGATGTCGTCGCAGATCTTGTAAGGAGCGGTGACATCAAGGTTTGGAAAGCACGGGAACTTGTTGAGCAAAGACAGCGGGCTGATGTTACCGACACGCCTGACGGGGTGGCGGCAGGAAAAGTCATTTTGCTCGGAGAGCACGCCGTCGTTTACGGTAAGCATGCGCTTGCGTTGCCGATACCAAATGCAGTCTCAGCGATTCTCTGCGACGAACCGGCTGATCTTGCGATCCCCGAACTGGAAGTGACGATCGCGCTGATCAAGAAGGAGCTTGGCGTCGAGGACTCACCGTACTCAGTGCACATCAGTTCTCGCTTGCCACTCGCCATGGGTTTGGGGGCATCCGCGGCGTATGCTGTTGCCATCGTGCGCGCCTTCAATTCAAAACACGATCTCGGGCTCGACGATATAGCGATCAACGCAGTCGCCTTCGAATGCGAGAAGCTGGCACACGGAACACCATCGGGTGTTGATAACACGATCGCAACCTATGGTGTGGCCATGTTATTCAGCAACGACGAGTCGCTGAATGTGCAACGACTGCCAGATGCACAAACGCCGCCATTGGTTATCGCTTGCAGTCATCAGACGGGGCGCACCAGGGAGCAGGTGGCCAATGTCCGTGAACGTTACAGCCATAGTCGATCACAGTACGATGCAATTTTCACGCAGGTTGACGAACTCAGCCTGGCCGGTGCCAAGGCCATGCGAGACAGCAACTATGAAGAACTCGGCAGGCTGATGAATATCTGTCATGGGCTGCTGACAGCGATCGAGGTTTCCACGCCGGAAATTGAAAGCATGGTTGCGCTGGCACGAGCAGCCGGCGCCGTCGGCGCGAAGATAACCGGTGGCGGCGGAGGCGGCTCGATTGTTGCGTTATGCCCAGGACGTACCGCCGAGGTGTGCGAGACACTCGAGTCCGCTGGCTACCACACGCTAAGTTTGAAATGAAAGAAGGGTTGCGAACTTGAACGAGGCACACCGAATCGTATCGTCAGAGGTGGAGGAACTGATTCTCGTCGACACCGATGATAACGAGGCCGGATTTCTTTCCAAGGCGGCTTGTCATGACGGTGCGGGCAGGCTGCACCGCGCGTTCTCACTCTTTCTCTTCAACGCTGACGGAGAGCTGCTGCTGCAAAAGCGCAGTGCCTCGAAACGGCTCTGGCCTGGATACTGGTCAAACAGTGTTTGCAGTCATCCGCGTCGTGGCGAGTCGATGCAGATTGCGATTGAGCGGCGACTGCAGGACGAGTTGAATGTTGAGTGCGAACTCGAATTTGTTTACAAATTCGCATACCAGGCGGATTTTGGAGACAGCGGATCGGAAAATGAACTTTGCCATGTCTATCTGGGACGCACTCCGCTCGAGGTTAATCCGAACAAGCATGAAATCGATGCGATTCGGTTCATCTCTGTAGTCGACCTGGATCGGGAATTCGCCGAACGTCCCGAGACGCTGACACCGTGGTTCGCGCTGGAATGGCAAGCACTCACAACGCAATACCGCGATCAGCTTGAAGCGTATATAGAGTTGTAGGCAACGAATGTTGCTCTACTGAACGTCCGCCATGCGCTCGAAAGCAGCCGTTCACCAGGAGTTATGCTCAGCGGCTGGTAATGACCCAAGCGGACATTGCTGGATGCTAATCCGACGACTTCGGAATAGATGCCAATTCGCCGTTATCCTCCCACTCCCGCACCCGTGCAAGCTGTTCAGCCATCTGGAATTGAATCTCCGCGATGATCGCCTGATAACGCGGATCATCGCGCAAGGAGGCCAGGTTGTCGTTTGCTTCGGTGTTGACCCACCAGCTGAATCGCCATCCGTCGTCAACGGCAGTAGCAAATGTGCTGAGGGCGCTCTCCTTGTCTCCGAGCAAGGCATAGATTTCCACATCACTGATGCCAAATCCCCTATACCCGAGCCGCGGCATGGCTCCAATGGCGAGGAGCGCCTCGTTCAAGAGATAGTCCGCTCGTTCTTGCTCTCCGACTTTGGCCAAGATGTTTGCTGCTTCGATGGCCAATTGCCAGTTAGTGGCATTGACCTCCGGATTCCCATAGTCGACAAGGTCTGGCTGTGCCGCCCGAAAGCGTTGCAGGGCAACATCGCCTCGACCGGCTTGGTAGTCGGCGTCGCGAAGCAGGATCAGACTCAGCAAGTCGTTTGGCCGCGCGTGGAGCAACTCCTTGGCGGCGGCGACGATTTCCTCTGAATCGTTCGAGTACCTGGCCAGATGTGCAGCGGCCCATTTCGAGTCTGTTTGCGTCGGCGCGAGCCGCATGGCCTCCTTCATCCAGTATTCCCCTGCAACCAGATCGCCGAGGTCGAGATAAACCATGCCCAGCCAGCGGGCATGGTCAGGATTCCCCGGGTCCAGCTCGACGGCCTTGTGGAGCCAGCGAATACCCTCATCGAGTTGAGCGAAAACCTCCCAGTACAGGTCCGCCATGATGGTGTAGCCACGGGGGTAGTCAGGGTCGATCTCGATGATTCTCTGACATCGTGCCAGCGCATCCTCGAATCGACCCAGCTCGTGATAGCCCTCGACCACAGCCATGTTGATCGGCGTCGACAAGGGGTCCAGTCCCAGCGCCGTCTGATTCAGCTCCAGCGCCTCTTCCGTCCGGCCGAATGCCCATTTCAGTAACTTCCCGTAGCCATGGTAGGCAGGGGCGTAATTCGGGCTCAACTGTAGTGCCGTTTTGTAGGCTTGCTCGGCACCCGCATAATCCTGTTGCCGGAAGCGCACTGTTCCCAGACTCACATATGCTTCACCTAGCTGATCGTTCAACTCCAGCGCGCGCCCGACGGCGGGCCCAGCCTTGGCGATGACTTCGCGGTCATCCAGTGCGCCGTACTCTCCGAGAAGGGCATAGGAATCCGCCAGACCGACAAAGGCCAGTGCGTATTGGGGATCGAGCCGGATGGCCTCTGAAAAGTGTCCCACTGCTTCCTGTAGCGCGGCGCTTGTTCGACGCGCCATCTTTTGACGGCCAAGCAGGTAGGCATCGTAGGCCGCGAGATTATCGGTTGGACGACGATTGAGCCGCGCCTGCTCGCCTCCCAGCAATGTCATCTTCAACGCATCGACGATTTGTGTCGCGATCTCATCCTGGATGGCGAAGATGTCGTCAAAGTCCCGGTCATACGTATCCGACCAGAGATGGAAGCCATTCCTGGCGTCGATAAGCTGTGCGGTGATTCTGATGCGTTGACCCGACTTTCGGACGCTGCCCTCAAGGACGTTTGCGACACCAAGCTGTTTGGCCATGGTCGGAATATCCACATCCTTGCCTTTGAAACTAAAGGCAGATGATCTCGCTGTCACGTGTAGATCTGGAATATGGGCAAGAACATTCAGAATCTCTTCCGAGATACCGTCGGAGAAATACTCCTGATCCCCTCCAGGGCTTAAATCGGTGAAAGCCAGGACAGCGATGGACTTATTGGTAGTCTCAGCCGTACCCAATTCGGCCGCCTGCTCGGTTACGGCTTCTGTCGTGGCCTGCACCAGTTCAGCGTCGCGCGACGGATCGAGCACAAACTTGTCGAATGCGAAATAACCCAGCGCCAATGCCAGCATAGCGATAATGGCGAAATCGAGTCTGCGCCCGGTAATATGAGTAACGGACTCCGAGCGATCAACGTCCTTTTCTTTTTTCAGGCCTTCCGGAGTGATTTCAAAGGCCCAGGCAAAGATCAATGCAATCGGGAAGCCAAGTATCAGGAAAAACGCCAGTACGGTGTTGACCCACTCGTCCAGGTGCAGGGCAGGCGCTAAAGTGTCCCCTACCTGAAGGATCAGCCAGGCGATGATTACGTAGGCGATCGCTACGCGGAATACGTTACGGCGCCTGAGTTCTGACACCAGCCTCATACAGCAACCTATAGTCCAGTTCCACAAGAGCCTCAATAGGGATCGACCGCAGAAATTGTCTGCTTCTGGCTGAAAGCAGACGTTCGCTTATCGTCAGGTAATACCCACCGCAAACCCCTCCGCGGAGGGGTTTTTTACCAATGCGGAAGTAATGCCGAATCCTTCATCGATCGACTTTGGACGTGTTTTCGGCGCTCATGGAAGGTCTCCGTCAGTTGAAGGAGACCTGTTATTTTATACAGCAGTACGCACAAAACGACTTTAGAAACAGGGTGTTATGCAGAGAAATGGAGCGGGATTGGCCCTAGCCGACGTAGCGGTAGTACTCGATTCCGAGGTCGCTGAAATGGCGCTCGTCGGCTCTGCCAATTCGATCGATGACGAACTCATTCCGGGGAATGTAGTCGAGCCCTTTCACCTTGCGGCCGTCGTGCAGCGCGATGTACTGCTCTTCGTCGAGATCGATGGAGAATTGCATCACGTCGCCGAAGCCGATCGCGGCGGCAGCTTCGCGCCAGCCATCGGCCATGAAGAACGGAATGACCTCCGCGGCGTCGCCGCTGCCGTATCCGAGCGTTAGAACTTCCTCGCCAGGTGCGAAGGCGTCTTCGTCCAGTGCTTGCTCGAAGCCCGCCGCCATCCATGCCGGTAATGCCGCCGTGTACAGGTTGCCGAGGTCCAGCATGGTGTCACTGCCGAGGGCGAGCTTGTCGAGTATTTCACGACGATAATGTCGCGACGCGCGGAAAACGCGCAGCACGGCCATCGTTAGTGGGTAGGCTTCGTACTGCAGACGCTCCGGATTGGCCAGGCTCGGCACGTCCGGCTTGCTGAGCATCTCTGCCTCAAGCATTTTCGGATCGATGCCGACCTCGTAGCAGTAGGACGCGAGCTCGGCGCGATCCTCAGCATTGCCCCGGCTCATCGCGAACAGGTAGGAAACCGCCCAGCCAGTCTCAGGCATGCGCCGGTAAGGCCGATGCAGGAAGATGGTTGTCAGCGAACGCATGTATTCGGCCGGGTTCAGGCCGCGCTTTTCATACATGTCGTTCAGGGCGTGCAGCGTCTCGTCGATATAGCACGTCGTTGAGTACTTGCCGTTAAATACCGGATAATCCTGGACCTGGTGCGTCTCGGAGCGGTCCTGACCACAGAAGCGCATCATCGGCTTGCGAAAATCCATGATGCGGTAGTCCGAAGCCGATCCCGAGCCGGGCAGGTCGACAATCGCCAGTTTCGGGTCTTCCTCGAGCAGCATGGCAACCGCACCTGCGCCCTGGGTGGGTTCGCCGCTGGAGCCGCGCGCATATTCCGCAATATCGGCACACACGACAATAGCCTGACCACCGGCGCCATCCAGCGCGAGGTGGCGGATAGCCCCTTTCATGCCATACACGCCGCCAAGACAGGCGTGCTTGAATTCAGGAACCTCGCAACTGCGGGCAATCGGTGGTTTGCCGCGCGCTTCAAGCGCCCGGTCGACCATGCCTTTGACGATGATCGCGCCCGCAGAATTGTCCGTGCTCGATTCGGTGCCCAGTCCCAGGAACTTGATACGTGTTGGATCGACGTCGTACTGCTCGATCAGGCGCATGACGGCCGTCGCAGCCATTGTGTAGATGCTCTGATCAGGGCCACGCATGCGGAAACTGCGGCCGACGACCTCGCGGACCTTGGGCCACTGGTTATCGGTCCAGCGGCACCAGTCCTCCAGCCACACGCGGTACGGCGGGATATAGGCGGCGAGGCCACTGATTCCGATGTTTTTGATGTTAGTTGACTGATTCATGGGTGGTGTCTGCTTAGCCCGGCGATTTTAGAGGTCCGGGCGGTTTCACTCAACCTTCTATTCGACTGTGATCGTTATTGGGTCCGAAACGACCGGTGGATTATGCGGAATATGGAGGTGATCGCCTAGCAACAAGCGCAGCGTGTGTTCGCCTGGCGCAAGCGTCAGTTCGGTCGCCGTGCTGGCGTCGCCGAAATGAATATGATTTGCATCCGCTGGTATAGGCAACCCGACATCAGGCACGCCGGTATCGACGAGCAGGTGGTGATGGCCTGAGTGGTCCTCGTTTACGCCGGCTGCCACAACGCTCATGCCCTCGATACCGAACTCGATAGCGATGGGACTCGACACGGCGTCGCCGTCAGCAGGGCTTATGAAAAATACCCTCGCGCCTTCCGGAGACGCGGTGCGCGGCATTGCCATGGATTCGCTCATGGCCGCATCAGTTGCAGGTTCTTCAGCGGCGACCGGTTCGGCGTCCTGCTGCCCGCAGGCGCCAAGCATCAGGAATGCGGCTGCCGAGACTGCCAGCGGGACGTAATTTCTTCTTGTCATTGAGCGGCTCCCTTCTGTAGCGCTAACGCCTAGCCTATATGGAGAATGCGGCGATCGCCAGAGCGCTGAGCATCGTCAGCGCGAAGCCCATTGAGTAAGCGGTTACAAGTGCAACGTATTTCAGGAACGTAATGATACGCCCCTGACCGTACACGCGCCGCATTGAAACGAACAGGTATATGGCCATGTAGAACGAGGTAACGATGATCGTAAGCGTGTAGACCGCCTCTGGAATGCCGAGCATTACCGACAACCGCACAAAAAGAATCTGCAGCGTCAGAATCAGGAAGAAAAAGGCGTGAAAGTGTACAAAGAACAAGAGATGTTCGACGTAGTAGCGTTTGGATAGCGGGTACAACGCTTTGAGCACAAAGGCCATCAGCGGCAGCAGTACGATCAGCGCGGCCGGGATATTGTCGACCAGGTTGTCCTTGAGCACTTCGCCATCGTCGAGTCGTGTGCGCTCGCAAACGCGCTGCAGGCGCTCCACAGTCAGCCGTCGTGCCAGCCAGCCGGGTAGCTCTTCAATGTCGGTTTCGTCGACGTTACAGTCGCTCTCGGCTTCGGTACCGTCCTCATCGAACGTAAACCGGAATCCGTTCTCGTCGATCTTTAGTTCAGTCGGTAGCTCGTCTTCAGTGATGATGCCCTGTTCCGTGAGTTCGTCGATAACCTCCTGCGCCTGTTCGGCAGCGGCCGCCGTCTCGGCTGCCTGCTGCGCAGCAGTTGTCTCCGGTTCTGGCTCGAACAGCAGGCCCAATTCGTCATTCGGGTCGAAAAAGGCGACGACAAAAAATAGCAGGCTGAGCACAAGGTACATGCGAAATGGGGGCATGTACCTGGCGCGGCGCCCCTGCAAATAATCATGTGTGAGACGGCCCGGGCGAATCAGGAGCGGAACCAGGGTTTGCCAGAGTCGCGAGTCAAGTTCGAGCAGATCGCCGAACGCATCCGAAATCAGCTCCCAGAGGCTGATCAGGCGGCTGCGCGAGCGCTGACCACAGGTGCCGCAATACTGCCCCCTGAGTCTTCCACCGCAATTGAGACAATTGGGCGATGTCCCTGGCAACAGTTCGGTCAGCTGGTCCTCTCGCAGGATTCGGGATTTGACCTCTACAAGCTCGCCAAACTCCGCCCCCAGCTGGGCCTCGAGTTCACTGCCGGGACCGTCAATGAAGTCATCGAGGACATCGTCGCCGGTCAGGCTGTGGAGGCAAACACGGCGCAGGCGACCCTGGTCGTCGTTGTCCCTGGCGAATACCGTGCAGTCGGCGACCGCCGGGTCGAGCAGCACGCGTCGCGCGTGTTCTTCGATCCGGTGCTCGCATTCATCAGCAACATCCGGCGCTACGAAGAAAGTGACTTCATAGATGGGTCCGGAATGGCTTGTCATAGGCTAGTTGGTTTTTTTACGTGTCTTTTTCGACGCTTTCTTGCGCTGGACTTTCTTTTTTGATGCCTTTTTGCGGGGCGCCGTCTTCTGTGGCACGTCCAATGGCGGCGCTTTTTGGCTGCTCGGTCGGCCAAGTTCCTCGGGTGCGAAGTCGTCGACCGCGAGTAGCGCCCTCACCTTATCATGGTAATCGCGCAACTCCGCCGCTTCTTTCTTGCTGACAACACCAGTACGTCCGGCTTCGTCGATCTGGTCGTCCAGGAAGTCGGACTTTATCAGGCCCTCTCGCTGCGCCTGTTTGAGGCGACGCTCCATCGGCGCAAACCTTTCTGACAATTCGAGCGCCTCCTGCAGCAGTCCGAGCGGGTTGCCGGGCTCGAGGGTTGTATACACCTCATTGCTGAGTCGCTCGCGCGCTTCGCCAGTGCGTGTCATCAGCTCGACAACCTTATGAGACAACTTATCGGAGGGTGCGGAATACGTCCTGCCACGCGGGAAAATAAACACGCGCAGAAACGCAGCGACCCAGCGGTTCGGGAAGTTGCGCAGGAAGGAATGCAGCGATTCCTGCGCCTGGTACATCAGTGTGCGAACCGACCATTCGACAAGCGGCAGGTCTGTTGCACGCCGGCCCTGGTCTTCGAAATGCTTGAGTACCGTCGAAGCCAGGTACATCGAACTGAGTACGTCACCGAGACGGGCCGACAGGAGTTCGCGCTTCTTCAGTGCGCCGCCGAGCGTCAGCATTGCGAAGTCTGATGCGAGCGCGAAAGCTGCGCTGTAGCGGTTGATGTTCTGATAGTACCGACGTGTCGGCGTGTTTAGCGGCACGCGACTGAACTTGGCGTGCGTCAGGGCAAGGAAAAACGACCGTGCGAGGTTACTGATTGCGTAGCCAATGTGCCCAAATAGCGCCTTGTCGAACCTGATCAGTCCGCGGTCGGTGTCTTCGTCGCCGGCTGCCTGCATCTCCGGCAGTACGAACGGATGGCAACGAATGGCGCCCTGACCGTAAATGATCAGGCTGCGAGTCAGAATATTCGCGCCCTCAACAGTGATCGAGATCGGCGTCGCCATGTAGGGGCGGCCAACGTAATTGTTCGGGCCCATCATGATGGCTTTGCCACCATGTACGTCCATGCAGTCGTTCGCGATATTGCGACCGAGTTCGGTGCAGTGGTACTTGAGGATAGCTGACGGCACAGCCGGTTTTTCGCCCTGGCCGATCGCTGCCGATGTCACGGACAGTGCAGCGTTGATGATGTAGGTGTTGCCACCGATTCGCGTCAGCGCTTCGCCAACGCCCTCGAAGTTTGCGATCGAGGTGTTGAACTGCTTGCGAATGCGCGTGTACGCGCCGGCCGCGTAACTTGCGCTCTGGGCACCGCCGCATGCTGCAGACGGCAGCGATATCGCACGTCCGACCGAGAGTAGTTCGACGAGCATTTTCCAGCCCTTGCCGGCCATATCCTGGCCACCGATGATGTAGTCAAGCGGTACGAATACGTCTTCGCCTGATGTCGGGCCATTCTGAAATGGAATCGACAATGGATCGTGTCGCCGGCCGATCGTTACGCCGGCAATATCGGTCGGAACCAGTGCCGCCGTGATGCCGTAGTCTTCCTTGTCGCCGATCAGGCGATCGGGGTCGCTAAGCTTGAAGGCGAGCCCGAGCACAGTCGCGACCGGCGCGAGTGTGATGTAACGCTTGTTCCAGTTGAGCTTGATGCCGGTGATTGTCTTGCCATTCCATTTGCCCCTGCACACAACGCCGCTATCAATCAGTGCGGCAGCATCTGACCCCGCATCGGCCGAGGTCAACGCGAAACACGGAATTTCGGTGCCCGCGGCAAGACCTGGGAGGTAGTGTTCCTTTTGTTCATCGGTGCCGTAGTGCAGCAGTAACTCGGCAGGGCCAAGTGAGTTCGGCACACCGACTGTCGACCCAACGGTGGCACTGCGACCGCCTAACCGGGTCAGTACCATCGCGCTGGCGTAGGGCGAGAACTCGAGTCCGCCGTACTTTTTCGGAATGATCATCGCGAAGAAGCGATGCTCGATGATGAACGCCCAGACGTCCTTCGGTATGTCCGCGAGTTCGTGGCAGATCTGCCAATCGTCAATCATGCGACAGAGTTCTTCGCACGGGCCGTCGATGAAGGCCTGTTCTTCCTCGGACAACTCGGGTGCCGGGAATTTCATGAGCTGTTCCCAATCGGGCATTCCCGAAAACAACTCGCCGTCCCACCAGACGTTACCGGCCTCGAGCGCTTCGCGTTCAGTATCGGACATCGACGGCAGCATCTTGCGGTAAATGTCCAGCAGCGGGCGCGTAATTTTCTCACGCCGTAGTTCCACGAGGTTCGGAACGATCATCAAGCCGAACAGGGCCCATAGCAGCAATAGCCACAGCCACCAGCCATTGCCGAAAATCGTGTAAGCGAGTAGAGCGAGGCCCGTTGCGATCGTCGACGTGCGCAGGTCAATACGTTGATAGGCGAGAAAAATGCCGCCGCCGACAAACAGCAGCAACCACGAAAAACTAATTAAAAAACTGGACAAAATGTTACCTCAGGGCAGGTCGACTGCCATGGCAAACCCTATCACCGGGGCGCAGGGCCTGCCATGTCCGACATCACATCAAAGCAATTTCTCGATCGCCGCGCGCTCTTCCCGAAGTTCGACCTCGGTAGCGCTCATGCGTTCGCGACTGAAGTCGCTAATCTCGAGGCCCTGCACGATCTCGTAATTGCCACCGCTGCAACGCACGGGGTGGGAGTAGATGATGCCAGGCTCGATGCCATAGCTGCCATCGGCCGGGATGCCCATACTTACCCAGTCGTCAGCCGGCGTGCCCAGCGCCCACGTGCGCATGTGGTCGATTGCTGCCGAAGCAGCCGAGGCGGCCGATGAAGCGCCGCGCGCTGCAATGATCGCTGCGCCACGTTGCTGTACGAGGGGGATGAATTCATCGGTCAGCCATGCTTCGTCAACGAGCTCGCTCGCGGCCTGCCCGTTGACATTGGCGTGATGGATATCCGGATACTGCGTGGCGGAATGATTGCCCCAGATCGTCATGTTGTGAACATCACTGACAGGGTTGCCCGTCTTGTGAGCCAGTTGCGCCATTGCACGGTTGTGATCCAGGCGCGTCATGGCCGTGAAATTTGCCGGATTGATGTCGGGTGCGTTGCTCTGCGTGATAAGGGCATTCGTGTTTGCCGGGTTGCCCACAACAAGGACGCGAATGTCGCGGCTCGCATGCTCGTTGATCGATTTTCCCTGGACCGAGAAGATTGCCGCATTCGCCTCCAGCAAGTCCTTGCGCTCCATGCCAGGTCCGCGCGGCCGTGCGCCGACCAGCAATGCGAAATCACTGTCTTTGAAGGCAATATCCGGATCGTCTGTTGCGACTACGCCTGCAAGCGTTGTAAATGCGCAGTCGTCGAGCTCCATGACAACGCCGTTCAGCGCGGGTAGGGCCGGGGGGATTTCGAGCAGTTGCAAAATAACAGGCTGATCCGATCCAAGCATCTGGCCAGATGCGATACGAAAGGCAAGTTGATAACCGATTTGACCGGCTGCGCCGGTAATTGTGACTCGTACGGGTGACTTCATCGTGGTGTCCTGAGTGTGCGTTGAATAAGCGTTAGTGGCGGGCGGCGATTTTAGCACCGCCCGCGCCGGGCATCACTCGTGAGAAACCGAAACTCAGCGGGGATCGAAGTCGGGGAAGGCCTCGGCCAGCATAGTCCGCTGTTCGCGGGCCGCGTCATCCCTGCCAGCGTCTTCCAGGGCGACGATGCACTCAAGCCAGGTCTGCGGTGTCGCGACTGCGTCTTCGTCGCAATCCGTGACGGGGGCGCTGAATGCGGCAGCCGGCTGCTGCGGTGCGATTTCCTGCTCTGCAACGGCCGTGGCTTTCTGGCGCATGTCATTGCTTTGCTTTTTCGTGAGTTCGCTGGCGGGGACCACAGACTCTTCGAGCGAATCCACTGGTCCATCGTCCTTCGCGTCTGCCTCGGCCGACTGGACTTCGAACGTGCTGATCGTTTTATCAAACGACACGATGCCAGGCGATGGTGTATTCGCCACCTCGAGAACGAGCGCAACCGAGAGCATCACGGTTGCGGCCCAGGCCATTGGACGTGTCCAGGCAATAAATCGTGAATATCGCGGGCGCGCTTCTTTTGCGGCGGCCCTGAGTATTGTCCGGTCGAGATGTTCGGGCGTCCGTTCACCTGCAAGATCGCGATAAGCCTGGCTTACAAGCGCGTCTGCTCTCGCGTCGGATTGGTTGCGCTCTTCGGTCATGATGTCCTCACTGGCTCGTCGATTGCCGCCCGCAGCTTGTTCACGGCGTAGCGCAATCGACTTTTTGCTGTTTCGCGGTTGCTGTCGGTAACACAGGAGATCTGGTCGAGGCTGAGCCCGGCTTCCTCGCTCAACAGGAATACATCCCGTTGCTCCTCCGGTAATTCCTGTAGTGCCGCTTCGAGCCGGCGCCGGGCAAGGCTGCGTTCGGTTTCCACTTCCGGCAGGTCGGCCGGGTCCGGTTGGCTGTCGGGCTCGACGGCCGCGGTCTGTGTGTGGCGCTTGTTCCGGCGGATATGGTCGATGAAGCAGTTGTGTGCGACGCGATACAGGAAGGTCGAGAATTTAGCGGTCGGACGGTAACTGCCACGTGCCTTGACGATCTTGCCCCAGACATCCTGAAAAACATCCTCGGCGGTATCGCGATGCTGGCACAGGCGCAACAAGTAGCGAAAAACAGCATCTTTGTGTCGGCGATAGAGAACCTCAAAGGCCGCGACGTCGCCGTCGCAGTAGCGAAGCATCAGGGCGCTGTCTTCGGGCGATTTGTTCATAGGACGAGCATAGGCGAGCTCAGCCGTGTGCGAAAGCGCCAGTTGTCCGCCCCTGATTGCCTGTGCGTTTGTTGCCATACCTTCAATAAACGCGCGGCATCGGGGATTCGGTCTAGAAGCTGTTGGAAAAAGCTTGCAATCACTATTTTTAGTGTTATAGTCAACTATAACACTAGCTCACCGGACACCACAGCACCACCTGGAGTAACAGCAATGAAGGCATTATTTGAACGATACCTCAACGAAATTGTTGGCCTGACCATTATGGCCCTGATGACGTTGGCGCTCGTTGCTGGCCAGGCGGATGCGGACGTTCAGAAGGCCGCCGTCGATGAGGTTCGTGACATCATCGAAATTCGGCTATCGATCACAGATTGAACCAATTTAAGGGGAATTTGAGCTGAGCACCGATTATCCAGTTTCCGTCACAACGGCGAGTAAAGTAGCGACGGAGTTGTTGCGCCGGCCCCAGAATGAGGCCGGCGCCTTTTTACAGGGCGTCTCGAATGGACCCTAAATGGAATGAAGATGTGCCGATCTACCGGCAACTCCGGGACCGCGTTGTCGCGATGATCCTGGAGGGCGTCCTTGGCGATGGCGATGCGCTGCCGTCGGTACGCAACGTTGCTGCGGAGTATCGGCTTAATCCCCTGACGGTCCTGAAAGGCTATCAGGAGCTCGTCGATGAGGAGCTCGTGGAGAAAAAGCGCGGGCGCGGCATGTTCGTCACAGATGGTGCCCGCATACAACTACTTAAGGACGAGCGGCATCGATTCCTGGATAAGGAATGGCCTGAGGTTGTCGCTACAATTCAGCGCCTCGGCCTGGATCCCAGCACGCTTCTCGATGAGGTCAAGAAGACAGATGACGCCGGAGATAAGAATGACTAGCCTGGTCACTGCCACCAACGTATCGAAGCGCTACGGCGACGTGCACGCTGTTGATAATGTCAGCTTCGAAATCGACAAAGGAAAAATCATGGGGCTGTTCGGTCCGAACGGCGCCGGCAAGACAACGTTGCTAAAGGCTGTACTTGGACTGACAGACTGCGAAGGCCAGCTTTCCGTACTGGGCCTGGATCCGTTCAAGCAACGCAAGGAACTGATGCAGAACATCTGTTTCATTGCTGATGTAGCGGTGCTGCCACGCTGGATCAAAGTCTCGCAGCTTCTCGACTTCATGGAGGCGACGCATCCCAATTTCACACGTTCGCGCTCCGAAGAACTATTGTCGCGAACCAAAGTGCGAAAAAACGCCAAGGTCAGCGAACTGTCAAAAGGCATGGTCACGCAGCTGCATCTGTCGATTATTGCGGCGATTGACGCAAAACTCCTCGTACTCGACGAACCGACACTCGGGCTCGATATCATTTTTCGCAAGGAGTTTTACAGCAACCTGCTGAGCGACTACTTCGACGGCGAGCGCACCATCCTGATTACCACGCACCAGGTCGAGGAAATCGAGAACCTGATGACGGACATCATGTTCATCCACGACGGTCGCATACTGCTTGACTCAAGCATGGAAGCGCTGCCCGACATCTACACAGAACTCACGACGTCGGGGGAGAATGCCGATAAGGCCCGGCAACTGGGACCCATCTATGAACGCGACGTCTTCGGCAAGAAGGTCATGACTTTCGAGGGTGTCAGCAAGGAACAACTAGAGGGTCTCGGCGAACCACATACGCCGTCAGTCGCGGATCTGTTCGTGGCCAAGGTTAAGGGGGCAGCAGCATGATTGCGAATCAACTGGCACTGGTGCGTCGTGAGCTTTGGGAGCACAAATCGCTCTATGTCACGCCCGCGATCGTCGCCCTGGTGCTGATTCTGACAATACTGACCGCTTTCGTGTTCGCCTCAGGTCACCAGGAAATCGTCGATATAGGCATTCTTGGTGCCCAGAATATCGCCGGCGAGGGTGAACGTCGGGCGGCGCTCCTGGCGCTTTTGATCGGCAACACGATACCCTTCATTCTTGTGAGTGCGATTCTGACTACTTTTTATTGTCTCGATTCGCTGTATGCCGAACGCAAGAGCAAGAGCATCCTGTTCTGGCGATCATTGCCCATTACCGATGCGGAAACCGTCGTTTCCAAATCCCTGACAGCGGCACTCGCAATACCCCTGGTTGCCTTTGCTGTCATCGTGATCGCCCACCTGGTCATTCTGCTGATGACGAGCATTTTTGTCAGCATCGAGGGCGGCAATTCCATGCTCCTGATCTGGAAATCGGCGCCGTTATTCGATGCATGGGCAGGCATTCTGCTTATCATGCTATTGCTGCCCATCTGGTTTTCGCCGTTTATCGGTTGGTTCCTGTTCGTGTCGGCATGGACCAAACGTGCGCCCCTACTCATGGCATTCTTGCCGTTGGTACTGCTGCCGACGCTTGAATACTGGGTGCTGCGCACGCACCTGATCTTTGACGCCATAACAACCCGCTTCGATCATCTGCCGATATTCAAGGGCATCGATCTCGAGCAGTTTTTCAATGATGAGAAATTTGTTGGCAACGTTGATTCTGTCAGCCTGCTTGGCTTCATCGATATCGGTAAATTCCTGGCAAGCCCGCAGATGTGGGCGGGCGTCATCGTTGCCGGTTTGTTCATTACGGCGGCGATCTACGTCAGGCGTTATCGCGACGATACCTAGCTTTGCAACGGTCGGCCCGAGATGCCGTATTTTTTCAATTTGCCGCGGAACTGGTGGTAACTGAGGCTCAAAAGATCCGCCGCCAAACGCTGGTTGAACCGAGCCTTGTCCAACGCGGCCAGCAGCAGGTCTTTTTCCATATCGACTAATCGTTGCGTCAGGTCAGCTGGAAGCAGCGGCGCACGTTGCTGTTGCCGGGCGGGCCCGGGAGTATCCGGTGCACTCGCCAACTTGAACGGTGAATCGAAGGGGTCAAACGCAATATTGGAGATCGGCCGCTCAGGATCATCTGCGCGATAAACTGATCGTTCGATCGTGTTTTTCAGTTCCCTGACATTACCTGGCCAGTATTGTTTGAGCAGCGCCGATGCTGCGCGCGGTGCGAATCCCGGGAAATAAGAATGTTTCAGTTCGCTGGCCATGTTTACGGCGAATGCGTATGCCAGGGTCATCACATCCTCAAGACGTTCGCGTAATGGTGGAATCGTGACGACGTCAAACGCGAGCCGGTCAAGAAGATCTTTTCGGAACTGGCCCGAAGCCGCCAGTGCCTGCAAATCGGAATTTGTTGAACCGACAATGCGAACATCGACGCGTAACGTTTCGCTGCCGCCGACACGCTGTATTTCGCCGTATTCAATGACGCGCAGGATCTTCTCCTGCATGCGCAACGTAATGGTGGCGAGCTCGTCGAGAATCATCGTGCCGCCGTCCGCACGTTCGAAGTGGCCAATATGCGTTTTGACCGCTCCGGTAAATGCGCCCGCTTCATGACCGAACAGCTCGGATTCGAGTATCGACTCAGTTAACGCGGCGCAATTGACCTTCACCACATTCTGCTCCCAGCGATCCGACAGGAAGTGGAGCCTCGAGGCAATCAGCTCTTTGCCTGTGCCGCGCTCGCCGACAACGAGTACGGGCTTGTTCAGGGGTGCTGCACGCGACACATGCTCGAGCATTTCGAGAAAGGCGGGTGCCTCACCGATGATGTGTTGATCGGGCCTGTGAACGGACATTAGCTAATTTGGCCAGAAATTAGTAGAAAAAGCGAATAGTTGGTGAAATACACCATTATCGATCTCTGCTCGACGTAACAATAATCGGAACAAACCCTTGTAATACAAACACTTGAACTGAGACTCCCGAGTTGGCACAGATGCTGCAACACTTATGGTAGGTATCATCCAAAATGAGGACACACCCATGGGTATTTTCACGAGATTCAGTGACATCGTGAACTCCAACATCAACGCGATTCTCGACAAGGCCGAAGACCCCGAAAAAATCGTGCGTCTGATGATCCAGGAGATGGAAGACACGCTGGTCGAAGTACGCTCCGCGGCCGCCAGGTCTATCGCCGACAAGAAAGACCTGAATCGCAAACTCGAGTCGGTCGATCGCGAGCAACGTGACTGGGAAGGCAAGGCCGAGCTCGCAATTCGCAAGGGCCGCGAGGACCTCGCCAAAGCCGCGCTGGTCGAGAAGTCCCGCGTCGCGACGGCCGCCGAAGTGCTGAAACAAGACTACCTGGCCGTCGATGAAGGGCTGAGCAAACTGAACGAAGATATTGCCAGGCTAGAGGCCAAGCTCGAAGACGCGAAAGCACGGCAAAAGGCCCTTCTGGCGCGCCACAAAACAGCGAGCAGCCGGCTTGCCGTAAGAAAGAAAATTTACGATTACAAAATTGACGATGCCATGATTCGTTTCGAGCAATACACGAGACGCATTGACGACGTCGAAAGTCGGGTAGAGGCTTACGACCTCGGGTTGCCGAAAGACCTGAACCATGAGTTCGCCAGCCTTGAGGCAGAGGACTCCGTCAAGGAAGAACTGGATGCGTTGAAAAAGCGCATCGCTGGCAACACAGATGATGAAGACAAGAACGTTGCATAGGGCTGAACCCGAATCCATCAGAAGGAAACAAAAATGAGTCAACGCACCTGGAACACAGACTACGGTCCGCTGCGTGGGCTGTATCGCGATCAGGAGGGGGCATGGATCTTCGGAGTGTGTGCGGGCGTAGCTGACCGGTTCAACTTTCGTTTATCCACTGTGCGCATTATCGCCATCATCTGCCTGGCCCTGTTCTTCTGGCTGACGGCAGCGATATACATCGGCGCAACGTTGTTGATCAGGGAAAAGCCGCTGGTGTATTCGGGCAATCGATCCGAGTACGAGTTTTGGCGTCGTAACCAGCGCGATTACTGGAGACATTCATGACTGTGTACGCATCCACATCGGGACGCCACTTCGCTCGTGATGCCGACCGGGCCGTACTAGGCGGCGTCTGTGCAGGGATCGCTGACTATTTCGGCTTCAATCTGCGCGCGACCCGGGTGATCTTCATCATTGCGTTTTGTGTAGCGATGCCTTTCGCAGCAGTCACCTACATCGCGATCGTGCTACTCGTACCGGCCGAGTCCGGGCGGTATGAGTACGTAGTGGAACGCGAGGTTCGAAAAAGGCGCCGACGTTTGACGCGCAAGGAAAAAATTCAGGCCGAAGACGAGGAGAGAGCCCATGCTGCAGCGGCGGTCAAGCAGCGTTACCAGGCACTTGATGAAAGGCTGGCTCGCATCGAGAAGTACGTGACGTCGTCACGGTACAATCTTGACAGGGAATTCAGGAATCTTTGAGATACATTAGAAGCGAACCAGGGGCTCGATAATGAATACGCTTTTTTACGTTGTCTGTATCGTTGCTATCGTGATGACAGCAACCACTATTGAGAAACTCGTCAAATTTCGTCACCAAAAAAACGCAATCGACGAGAAATCTGACGCCGAGGCTGAGAGGTTCGACTTACTGGAAGAACGAATCCGGGTTCTGGAGCGAATCGTGACCGAAGACAAACACGATCTCCGGCGGGAAATCAATCGCCTCTAGACAGGCGTCAGAAAACTACTCTTTCGATTCCTGGAGCTTTTGATTATAAGCGCGAATTTCCTGATTGAACTGCTCGCCAATCAGTGCTTTTTCTTCATTGGCTGCGTCGAACTTCTTATTTAACATCTCGTCCCTGCGCTGCAAAATCTCTTCTGACGGGTTGTCCATCTCTTCAACCGCGGCTTTCTCTTCACCCTCGATGCAGTTGAGGTACTCGTCCACTTTGGCCATGAAATCCTGGACGGAGTCTTTGGCCCCAATCAGCTCATCCTTAGATGCCGCCGATCCGTCCGGAATCGACGGACGTTCCGGGTAGTCGCAGGCAAAAACAATTGAAGATGAAAGCAGAAACAGGGTGCCGAACGAAATCTTGATAAGTTTGTTCATGGGATGAATTTTACTCTAAGTAAGCCGCACTGGCGCCGGACGGGTTAAGGAATATCCGTGTATTTAATCATTTTGTTGCGGTGGAGTGAAGTCGTCAGCCGAATAGCGCCCGATAGGAATCGGTCCCTTCAGCCTGGGCGAGCAAGAGCTCGAGATAATTATCAGAACTCATCGGCTCACCGAACAGCAGCCCCTGAACATAGGTACAGTCAAGTCGCTGCAGGAAGTTCAGCTGGTCTTCGTTTTCGACGCCTTCGGCAACTACGTCCAGTTTCAGATTGTGGCCCATCTGCACGATCGTGCCGACAATCGTCGCATCGTCAGGGCTCGACGCAACGTCCCGCACGAACGACTTATCGATCTTCAGCGTGCTGATCGGGAACTGTTGCAGTGCGCTTAGTGATGAATAGCCGGTTCCGAAATCGTCGATGGCCAGGTGCAGACCAAGTGCGTACAGCTGATCCAGGAGTTTGATTGTACGCTCGGGGCTCTCCATCATTGTTGACTCGGTGATCTCGAGCTCGAGTGATGTGGGAGACACCTCGTGGCCCCTCATTATCGCGCTAATGCGATTTGTAAAATTAGGTTGCCGGAGTTGTTTCAGGGACAAGTTGACCGACACCCGGCCGGGCGACG
>Ga0164320_10000109_pt1 | contig 22824 bp, 25 predicted proteins | sample GuaBasSediGuay11_FD_113736 | JGI IMG/M metagenome (GOLD analysis project Ga0164320, IMG submission 113736) | Subseafloor sediment microbial communities from Guaymas Basin, Gulf of California, Mexico - Guay11, Core 4567-28, 0-3 cm | ecosystem: Environmental > Aquatic > Marine > Hydrothermal...
GTTGCGCATGTCTCTGGCGCGCGTCGCACCAATGAAAACGCCGTCATAGAGAAAACACCAGACGGAGATAAGTGGCGACGCGATCATCCAGGGCAGATAGCGAAGAGCTGTTTCCTTAACGTCCGGTAAGTCGGTCAATACTGCGATGATCGATGGTCCTGCGAGAGCGTAAACCACTGTAAAGCCCAGTGCGAAAATAACAGACCACTTGAGGGTAAGGTTGACCGAATGCACGAGTGCATCGCGGCGCTTCTCGCCGATAGCTTTTCCAACCATGGCTTCGGCTGCGTGAGCTATTCCGTCCAGTCCGAACGATGTCAGGTGCTGAAAGTTCATCAGCACAGCATTTGCCGCAAGGATTTGGCCGCCCAGGCGCGCTCCCTGTGCGGTGATGAATGCCAACGTAAACATTAAGGCCATTGTGCGAATGAAGATGTTCGTATTGACCGAGAAGAATGCTTTGTAAGCGGCGATATTAGTAAGCCGGGCAAGAGGCCAGTGACCCGCACGCTTTTTCAATATCGAAATTGCAAATGCCGCTCCGACAAGAAAGCCGGAATACTCTGCGATGACCGACGCGAGTGCGACGCCGTCAACATTCATGCCTAGGACGACGACGAAGAACAGATCCAGAGCAATGTTCGTAAGATTAATCGTTAGAAAAATAAGCAGCGGTATGCGCGCATTTTGCAGACCGATAAACCAGCCAATGAGTGCATAGTTTGCAAGCGTTCCCGGAGCGCTCCAGATACGAATCGAGAAATACTCACCCGCATATTTCTGTGTTTCCGCCTCGCCACCGAGAAGGTTTAATGCCAGCTGGCCAATTGGTTTTTGAAATATCATCAAAGTCAGCGCGATAAAAAGCCCGACAATGAGTGCCTGCCCCAGCGCAGCACGCAGGCCATCATTGTCACCGGCGCCGAAGCTCTGCGCCGTGATACCTGTCGTTCCCATGCGCAGGAAGTTCATGCCCATATAGATGAACGTGAAAATCATTGCGCCTATGGCGACTGCAGCCAGATATACCGAGTTGTCGAGGTGGCCCGTAACACCAGTGTCGACCATGCCAAGCAGTGGCACTGACACATTGGAAATAATCATGGGCGCAGCGATGCGCCACATGTCCTTATTCTGCGGCAGGCGTGTTGCGTTCAAGCCCACAACATCAGAAGGCATTCACTCCGGTGAGTTCTTTACCAACGACAAGCTGATGAATGGTTTCAGTGCCTTCATAGGTGATGACACTCTCGAGGTTCAGCATGTGTCGAATTGGAACGTACTCGGCACTGATGCCCGCTCCGCCGAGTATGTCGCGTGCGTCACGCGCGATATCAAGGGCTGCCCGGCAGTTATTCCATTTTGCGAGAGACACCTGTGTCGGACTCAGTTGACCGCTGTCCTTAATTCGCCCAAGGCGCAGTGACAACAATTGCGCCGTCGTGATCTGGCGTGCCATGTCGGCCATGCGAATTTGAATGGTCTGTGTATTGGCGATCGGTCGCCCAAAGAGGACACGGTCCTGTGTGTAATCAAGCACTTCACTCAGGCAAGCCTGAGCCGCGCCGATCACACCCCAACTGATGCCGTAGCGAGCCTGGGTGAGGCAGCTCAGGGGTGCTTTCAAACTGGATGCGCCGGGCAAAACGTTTGCTTCGGGCAGCCGAACATTGTTGAAGAACAAGGCACCTGTTACCGACGCACGGAGCGAGAATTTGTTCTCGATTTCCTGTGTTTCGTAACCTGGCATGTCTTTTTCGACGATAAAACCCTTAATGCCCTCGTCGGTCTTCGCCCAGACGACAGCCGCGTCCGCGATCGTGGCGTTCGTGATCCACATCTTGGAGCCGTTCAGAATCCAGTCATCACCATCGCGCTTTGCGTGCGTCTTCATGTTGCTCGGATCTGATCCACCCTGCGGCTCGGTAAGACCAAAGCAGCCGATTGCCTCGCCACGCGCCATGGCGGGTAACCATCGCTGCTTTTGTTCTTCAGAGCCGTAGGCATGAATCGGATACATCACGAGGCTGCTCTGCACAGATACGAAACTGCGAAGGCCGCTGTCACCGCGCTCGAGCTCCTGACAAATCAGCCCATAACTCACGCTGTTCAGTCCGGCACAGTCGTAGCCTTCGATCGAACTGCCAAGCAACCCCAACTCCGCAACTTCACTAATCAGGTGGCGAGGAAACTCGTGCTTTTCGAATGCCTCACGCATCAGCGGAATGACTTTGTCGTCAACATATCGGCTGACACTGTCTTTAACCATGACCTCTTCTTCGGATAGTTCTGAACGAAGGTCATAGAGATCCATAGGATCGAGTTTGGTGCTCACGGGCGTAGTCCTGAAGTAGTTTGTAAGTACAGCTTTGGGCGTCGATTCTATATGACTAGTACGGGATCCCGAAACGCTTATACATCGCGGCCAAGAGCCAGGCAGGCCCCAGCATCATCAGCTGCAGATCCTCCACCACCGCGCGCAGTGAGCCATTACGGCCCAGAGCCAGCCCAATGATACCGGCCACCAGCAAGCCGGTGGCTATGCCGAGAGCGGGATAGCCGGAATTGGTCAGCCACATCTGGATTGCCGCGAGGCCGAGAAGAAATGGCAGCAGGCCGATAGCCAAAGATAGCGAGATAATAAAGTAATAGATCGCCGTGACCATCAGGAATGCGCTGCCCCAGTTAAGCAAAGGCGAAATATCGAAAAATTCTTCTGGCACGGGCAAGGCCCACAACAACCCCGTTATTCCAACCACGACCATTGGTACGGCCGCCCAGTAAACGACCGGATTGTGCAGGCTATCGTGAGCCTGCTCGTAACGAGGTAGCCAATTGTCGATTTCAGTCACGGTGTAGCCTCGCGGGGTGGGCCCGTCATTCTACATGCTGTGGCATGACTTGTGACGCAGTCCTCATTACTGGTAATTAGAGTGACTTTTATGAACATAAGCGTGTCAATTAAGTCTGCGTTCAGGTAACGAACGCATACAATGCATCCGTATATTGCAGAAGCCAAAGGAAAGATCATGATTATCAGATCTCAAAGATTGATTCTCGCAATGACCGTCATGACGGTTTTTGTGAGTGGTTGTGAAACTCTGGACGCCTACACGCGCGAAGAGAAGATGAGTTCGGCCACCAAGGGCGCGTTGATCGGTGCCGCAGCGGGCGTCGCTGTGGGCCTGATGTCCGGCGATGATGCCGTTGAGCGTCGTCAGCATGCGCTGATTGGTGCAGGTATCGGTGCGTTAGCCGGTGGTTCGATCGGCTATTACATGGACAAGCAAGAAGCTGAGCTGCGTGCGGAACTTGAAGGAACCGGGGTCAGCGTTGTCCGAAATGGCGACAACATCACGTTGAGCATGCCGGGCAACGTAACGTTCGCGACGAATAGCTCAGACTTGAGCCCGGCGTTCTTCAATGTGCTGAATTCAGTCGGCAAAGTACTTGCCGAATACGAGCAGACCGTTGTTGAGGTGGCTGGGCACACGGACAGTACCGGTAGTGATTCCTACAACCAGGGATTGTCACAGCGACGCGCGTCGTCGGTAACAGCCTATCTGTCGGCTCAGGGCGTAATTAGTCAGCGCATGATCACGTTAGGCATGGGCGAAGCACGTCCTATTGCGGACAACACTACGTCAGCAGGCCGTCAGGCAAACCGCCGTGTTGAGATTACGATGGTGCCGGTTACGCAAGGCTAGTAAATTCGAAGCTTATAAAAAAAGCGATGACGGAAGCTGGATCGAAGTAACAGGCTTCGCGAAGCGCCTGCTGTCTGATGACAACGACGGCTCCCGGCACCAGCGATTCATCATCGATATTGGCAATCGCCGCACGTTATTGATCGCGCATAACATCGATTTGGCGAAGCGCGTTCCGCTCGGCATGGGCGACAGGGTCTTTGTTCGTGGCATGTACGAATGGAATGACCTGGGTGGCCTGGTGCACTGGACGCACGATGATCCGAACGGTGTTGAAGATGGCGGTTACATTCGCTATCGAACGCATTTATACAAATAAAAAAGGCCGCTCAAGGAGCGGCCTTTGTCATTCCTGCCTGATGTAATCAGACTGCCATCGCGTTCCGAAGCTTCTTGATCGCGTTAACTTCCAGCTGACGGATGCGTTCTGCTGAGATGCCGTATTCGGCAGCCAGCTGGTGCAGAGTCATCTTGTCTTCTGTGAGCCAGCGCTCCTCCAGAATTCGGCGGCTGCGGTCATCCAGAATGTTCAGCGCTGCCGTCATTCGAGTCGTTGCGTCATCTTTCCAGTCAGTCGCCTCAACCTGCTTGGCAGGATCAGCGTCCGGGCTGGGGAGATATGCAGCGGGCGTGAAGTTACGTTCGTCATCAAGATCAGGAGTAGGGTCGAAGATTGCGTCGCGAGAGTGCAGGCGCTTCTCCATTTCCGTTACTTCCTGTGGCTTGACGCCGAGATCCTTGGCAATCGCTTTGGTTTCGGCATCAGACAACCAGGCCAGCGTCTTTTTCTTCTTGCGAAGATTAAAGAACAACTTGCGTTGTGCCTTGGTGGTGGCCACTTTAACGATGCGCCAGTTCTTGAGAACGAACTCGTGAATTTCAGCACGAATCCAGTGCACAGCGAATGAAACGAGTCGCACCCCGTATTCCGGATCGAAGCGTTTGACGGCCTTCATGAGACCAACGTTGCCTTCCTGAATCAGATCATTCAGTGGCAGGCCGTAGCCGGTGTAACCTTTGGCGATATGTACTACAAAACGCAGGTGCGACATAACCAGATCGCGCGCTGCGTCGAGGTCTTCATCGTCACGTAAACGATGTGCCAGTGCCTGTTCGTCTTCCTTACTCAGAACAGGTATGCCGCCGACAGCCTGGATATAGCCATCAAGGCTACCTACCGGTCCTGCCAGCGCGAGTTCGTAGTTGGATTTCGATAAAGCGGTTGTCATGTAGTACCTCCGTTTATGGAATGCTATTTTAGCACTCGGGAGGTTAGAGTGCTAACAACACCCATAAGTTCCCGATAGTTAAAGGGAATATTGTTATAGGAAACAGTTATTTAGCGACCGGCTTGCGCAGTATTATGTTAACTTATCGAGGTTCGATACGTCGCATATGGCGTGCGGCGGTGACCCAGGAGGCAAACAGGCCAAGAAATACGGCCGCGCCAATAATAGTCAGGCTTTCGCTGATACCCAGCGTTACAACGGTGATATTGCCCTGATAAAGCCCGGCGAGCCGGGTCACTGGCTCTTTCAGCAAATACAGCCCGTATTGCACCAGCGCCAGGGCCGACGTGCCGCCAAGCAACCCATACCAGAACCCGGTCCATAGAAATGGGCGGCGAACGAACGCATTGCTTGCACCAATGAGCTTGGTGACCTCGATCTCCTCGCGCCGGTTCTCAATGTCGAGACGAATCGTATTGCCGATGATTACAACGATGGCAATACCAAGCAACGCTGATCCGATAGCGATCGCCTTTCTCACGATATCGAGTATGGCGTGGAATCGTTGTACCCACTCGGTATCAACCTGCACCAGGTCTGTTTCGGGAAGATTACCGATTTCCTCCTGTAGCAACGTTAGTGATGCGCCCGTGTTTCCCGGGCCCGGGCGTACCACTAGGGCGTGCGGCAAGGGGTTGGCACTGAGTTGGTCAAGGGCGTCACCAAATCCTGAGGCAAGCTTGAATTCAGCCAATGCTGCGTCAGCAGTAACGAGGTCAACCGACTCAACATCTGCACGCTGCCTGATGAGGCGCGCGAGTCCCTCAGCTTCGCTGACGGAGACGTCGAGCTTCAAATACACAGAAAAATCGAGCGCATTGTTCCAGCTGCTACTGACAGATTGCGCGTTCTTCACAACGACATTGATGGCTGCTGGCAGTGCGAGCGTAACAGCGATAACCAGCACGATCATCAGACTGGCAAAGGGCTGCCGTGACAGACGTCCAAGTGCACCTATCGACGTGCTGGCGTGACGGGTGAGCCAGATCGAGAATGCGCTCGATGACCTGACCGGCGCAACCGCATCTGAATTTCGCGTCACTGCCACGGGTCCGCCTCCTGCTGCAGTTTTCCTTCTTCCAGCGCGATGCGTCGACAACCCAGTCGGTCGATCAGGGATATGTCGTGACTTGCGATCAGCAATGTAACGCCGACCTCGTTGAAGCGCCGAAAAATCCTCATTACCTCGAGCGACAGATCCGGATCCAGGTTGCCGGTAGGTTCGTCAGCGATCAGCACCTTCGGGCGCGTTACGATGGCGCGAGCGATACCGACACGTTGTTGCTCACCGGCCGACAGCGTCTGCGGGCTCTGTTTTTCCTTATGCAACAAGCTCACCTGATCAAGAGCCGCCCTGACCCGGCGTCCCGCATCACGGTGACTGACACCAGCGATAATCAGGGGCAATGCGACATTGTCAAAAACCGGGCGATCATAGAGTAGCTTGTGGTCCTGAAAAACCATGCCGATCTGTCGCCGGTACGCCGGAATTTTGCGGCGCTTAACACGTCGGGTGTTCTGGTTGTCGACAATGACCTGACCGCTTGTTGGGCGCTCGATAAGCGCGATCAGCCGCAACAACGTGCTCTTGCCGGCCCCCGAATGCCCTGTAACGAAAACCATCTCACCTTTATCGACCGAAAGGCTGAGTCCGGACAGCGCCTCCTGCCCGCCGGGGAATCGCTTCGTTACATTATCGAGCTGGATCATTTGAATTATTGGTCCTTATTACCCGTTGCAAGCAACGCGTCGACAAACTCGTCAGCACGGAATGGCTGCATGTCCTCGACGGCCTCACCGATGCCAATAAAGCGTACCGGCACTTGCAGACGGTTCGCTATGGCAAACAGGATGCCACCCTTCGCGCTGCCGTCCAACTTTGTCACCGTAATACCCGTGAGTCCAAGCGCTTCGTTGAATTTCTCGGCCTGAACGAGGGCGTTTTGACCCTGGCTTGAATCGAGCACCAGCATGATCTCATGCGGTGCCGTCCCATCGTGGCGAGCAAGGACGCGTTTCATCTTTTGCAGTTCGTCCATCAAACCGACCTGGTTTTGCAGGCGACCGGCAGTATCGGCAAGCAGTACATCTATATTGCGAGCCTTCGCCGCTTGCCACGCATCGAAAATTACCGCCGCAGGATCGGCGCCGGACTGTTGCGCGATGACCGGTACATCATTCCGTCCACCCCACGCCTGCAGTTGTTCCACGGCCGCTGCGCGGAAGGTATCGCCGGCGGCAAGCATTACAGAGTAGCCGTCGTCTTTGAGGTGACGCGCCAGTTTGCCGATGGTCGTCGTTTTGCCGGCACCATTAACACCGACCATCAGGATGACGAATGGACCATCGGGCTTTTCTATGACGAGTGGCTTTTCGGCAGGCTGCAGAATGCCGAGCAGCGAGCGCTTGAGCTGTGCACGCAGGGCGCCCAGGTCCTTTAACTCGTTGCGGGCCAAACTCTTCTGCAGATCAGCAATAATCAATTCGGTCGTGTCGACACCGACATCAGCCATGACGAGCAAGGACTCCAGCTCCTCAAGAACATTCTCGTCAATTTCACCGCCTGGAACGAGGTTGGTGAGGTCGTAGCTAAGCCAGTTATCACCCCGGTTTATACGAGCGCGGAGCCGTTTGATGAAGCCGGTCTTCTCCTCTGTCTTTTCTTTGGGCTTTTCTTTTTTTCCAAACATCGTTATATGTTCACAGCTTATGGCGACTCGTAAAACAGCAGACAAGAAAAAATCCCGGCAGGGACAGCTCCGTATTGTAGCGGGAAACTGGCGTAGCCGCCTTTTGCAGATCGCAGATGTGCCCGGATTGCGCCCCACGGCCGAGCGCATTCGGGAGACGCTGTTCAACTGGCTGGCCCCTCGAATTCACGGCGCGAGATGTCTTGATCTTTGCGCCGGGACAGGTGCGCTGGGAATAGAGGCGCTGTCACGTGGGGCGTCGAGCGTGGTGTTTGTCGAGCGGTCGCCCGTCGCGACGAAGACCCTGAAGGCCAATATCGCATCGCTCTCAGCCTCTGACGCCGAGGTATTGAATATCGACGCGCAAGAATATCTTGCGGGATCGAACCTCGAGACGTTTGATATCGTCTTTATCGATCCGCCGTTTGCGGACGATCTGCAGCATGAATTGTGTAGACTGTTGGCTGAGCGGCGGTGGCTGGCTGACGACGCCAGAGTTTATGTCGAGATGGACAGAGACCAGCCGGAATTGCAATTGCCTGAGAATTGGCAGGAATTGAAGAATAAGACGGCCGGGGATGTCCGCTATGTCCTGGTGAAGAATTAGGCCTGAGGGGAGAGTCTGAAGACATGACAGTTTCTGCAATGTATCCGGGTACGTTTGACCCGATAACACTAGGTCACGAAGATTTCGTTCGACGTGCGGCCAAGTTGTACGACAAGGTAGTCGTTGCGGTTGCGGCGGATACCGGAACCAAGACGACGATGTTTTCGTTTGACGAGAGAGTTGAGCTTGCGCAACAGGTGCTCGCCGATATCGACAATGTAGAGGTCGCCGGTTATGAAGGCCTCACAATCGATTTTGCGCAGAATAACGGTCTGGCAGTCATAGTCCGCGGTTTACGCGCGATATCCGACTTCGAGTACGAATTTCAGTTGGCGAGTATGAACCGGCATCTGACACAGGAGGTCGAAACTGCCTTCCTGACGCCAACAGATAAATTCACATTCATTTCTTCAACGCTGGTCCGGGAAGTAGCGACCCTTGGTGGCGATATTTCCGAGTTCGTGTCGCCAGCGGTAAGAGAGGCCCTGCTGCAGAAGGTAGGCCGGGCCTGATCAGGTCTGGCATTGCTTGCAATAATAGGTCGAACGCTGGCCCTGTACGATGGCGGTGATCGGTGCGTCGCAGCGCCGGCAGGGCTCACCTTCCCGACCATACGCTTCAAGCTGTTGCTGGAAATAGCCTGCCTCACCATCGCCGCCGTAAAAGTCACGTAATGTCGTACCGCCTGCCTTGATCGCGCTGGCGAGTACTTCCCTGATGGCCACAACAAGCCGTTCGTAGCGCTGCAACGAAATTCGGCCCGCCGCCCGGCGCGGATTAATACAGGCCAGAAAAAGTGCTTCGCTCGCGTAGATGTTGCCAACACCGACAACTACCTGTGCGTTCATGATGAATTGTTTGACGCTGACACGTCGGCCACGAGATTTCTCCCACAGGTAGCTGGCATCGAAATCATCACCGAGTGGCTCGGGACCGAGAGACTTCAACAACTTGTGCTGGAGTGGGGTCTTGCTCCAGTGCAATGAGCCGAAACGTCGTGGATCGCGAAAGCGCATTGTCTTGCCCGAGTCGAACTCGATGTCCACATGATCATGAACTCCGGCTGGTGTGTCCCGATCGACGATAAAGACACTGCCGGACATGCCCAGATGCAGTATGGCGGAGCCGTTGTCCGTATTGATCAGCAGGTATTTGGCGCGCCGGGTGACGGATCTGATGGTCTCACCGACGAGTTGTCGATCAACAGTTTTCGAGATCGGCCAGCGCAAACTACGATTGCGAACAATGACGCGAGCAACGCGCGTATCGATGATGTGCGGCTCGATACCGCGGCGGCTGGTTTCAACTTCAGGTAATTCAGGCATCCCTTATTGTGCCGCACAAAAAAAGGCCCGGGAATACCGGGCCTTTAATTAGCTGTCCGTCTGACGAACACCTATTTGATTTTGGCTTCTTTATAAAGCACGTGCTTCCGAATGGTCGGGTCGTACTTCTTGGTCTCCATCTTTTCAGGATGCAGGCGCTTGTTCTTGGTCACTGTGTAGTAGTGGCCAGTTCCAGCGCTGGAAACGAGTTTGATTTTGTCACGCATATCTCAATCCTCCGGCGACTAAACGCGTTGGCCGTCGGCACGCATGTCAGCGAGAACTTTCTCGATACCGTGCTTGTCGATGATTCTAAGGCCCTTATGAGAAATGCGCAGACGTACGAAACGCTTCTCGGATTCGACCCAAAAACGCTTGCTCTGCAGGTTCGGCAGGAAGCGGCGACGAGTTTTATTATGTGCGTGAGAAACGTTATTGCCTGATTGCGGCCGTTTCCCCGTCACTTGGCATACCTTGGACATGGGTAAGTCTCTGATTTTACTAAAGGTTGCCCACGAGTGGTGAGCAGGGAGCGAGACTTTATACCAGTGTGATCGGCGCAATACAAGGGCTCATTGGGGCCTTTCGGCAGCCCCGTCTATAGTAACCCGCGGCTGGCGAGCGAGGTCGCGGCGCCATCGCCAACAATAAAGTGATCCAGGAGGCGAATATCGACCAGTTCGAGGGCTGATTTTAGCCGTTTGGTGATGCGTTCGTCGGCCTGGCTGGGTTCAGCGACGCCGGATGGATGATTATGAGCCAGGATGACCGCCGCCGCATTTACCCCAAGCGCTTCTTTGACTACCTCGCGTGGATAAACAGATGTGCCGTCGATAGTGCCTCGAAAGAGCTCATCAAAACGCAACACACGATGCCGGTTGTCGAGATACAGGCAGCAAAACAGCTCGTGGTCGAGGTGCTGCATACGCGCCTTCAGAAAGGACTCGGTATCCGATGGGCTGCGAATGGCCTCCCCACAGGGCAATGATTCCTCGAAGTAGCGACGCGCAAGTTCAGGCAGCGCCCGCAACACACCCAGGCGGACCTGACCAACGCCGCGGCAAGCCAGCAGATCACTGTTATTGGCATGCAGTAAGGATCTCAGGCTACCAAAGCGGTGCATGAGGCGAATCGCGGCCTCCTGCCCGGAGGCATTGGAGCTGCTGGCCCCGATGACCGCAGCAAGCAGCTCGACGTCGGTACTTTCCCTGTTAGTGACGTTTTTCACGAACCAATGGTGCTACCTGAGGGTATTTGCTTACAACGAATCAATCTGGCGTGGATGCCCTGATTCACTGGAACTGGTCAACAGCTACGGGCTAAGCTTGCTGCATGAACATAGTCCTCGGCATTACCGGCGGAATCGCCGCATACAAAGCACCGGAGCTGGTACGGCGCTTGCGCGAGCGTGGTGCGGAAGTACAAATAGTGATGACGAACTCTGCTGAAGAGTTCGTAACCAGCACAGCGTTGCAGGCTGTGTCGGGCAGACCCATTCGTTCCAATCTCTGGGACAAAGAGGCCGAGGCCGCGATGAGCCACATTGAGCTCGCACGCTGGGCTGACGTTGTATTGATAGCGCCCGCGACGGCTGAAGTCATGGCGCGGATTGTCAGCGGCGGTGCGCCAGATCTCCTGACAACAATCTGCCTGGCAACCCAGGCGCCCATCGCCCTGGCGCCGGCAATGAACCATGTCATGTGGAGCAATCTGGCAACGCAGTCGAATCGTGAGGTTCTCGAGAAGCGCGGTATTCACATAATTGGTCCGGGTATTGGGTCACAGGCCTGCGGTGAAGAAGGCGCAGGCCGCATGCTCGAGCCTGACTTGATAGCGGCAACAGTATTCAACCTGACTGGCGGCAAGGGTCAAGGTTTGCTCGAGGGTCGCAAGGTCGTCATAACCGCCGGTCCGACGCGTGAGCCGATCGATCCCGTTCGCTACATCACGAATCGCAGCTCTGGAAAAATGGGTTACGCGATGGCGAGTGCTGCGGCAGCACAGGGTGCGGATGTCGTACTTGTAAGTGGTCCGGTCAATTTGGGCGAGCCGCCGGGCATGGAAGTGGTTTACGTCGAGTCGGCAGAGGAGATGTATACAGCGACGCATGCAGCCATCGAGGGTGCTGATATCTTTATCGCCGCTGCCGCTGTTGCTGACTATCGCCCACTGACGGTCGTCGAACAGAAGATCAAAAAGAAAGATGAAGCGATGAGTTTAGAGCTCACCCGGTGCCCGGATATTCTTGCCTCGGTTGCTGCTCTCGACGTGGCACCATTTACCGTTGGTTTTGCAGCAGAGACAGAAAATGTCGTCGAATATGCGCGCGGTAAGCTCGCGAGAAAAAACTTGGACATGATAATAGCGAACCGGGTTGGACGTGATTGCGGCTTTGATCGTGACGATAATGCAGCAATTGCATTATGGAGCGGTGGTGAGCAGGAATTTCCGACGAGCTCGAAAGTTGAGCTTGCTCGTAATTTGATTGAGCTTGCAGCCGAACACTTTTATGCTGAGCGTGGTTCCGAAACTCAACCCAGATTGACGATCATTTCAAACAACGACTGAAGGCACTTTCTCTTTGCGATCCATAGAACTCAAGATACTCGATCCACGGATCGGGGACTCCATTCCCTTGCCTCACTATGCGACCGACGGATCTGCTGGTATGGATATGCGGGCGTGTATAGATGAACCGATTACCGTGGCGCCGGGTGAGACAGTGCTGGTGCCGACCGGGCTGGCTATCCATGTGTCTGATCCCGGGTTGGCCGCCGTGCTGTTACCGCGGTCGGGTCTCGGCCACAAACACGGATTAGTGTTGGGTAACCTTACGGGACTGATTGATTCGGACTACCAGGGCCAGGTATTTATCTCGTGCTGGAACCGCAGCGCAACGAGTTATGAAGTGCAGCCAGCCGAGCGGATTGCACAGATGGTATTCGTGCCCGTCGAACAGGTTGAACTCAAAGTTGTTGAAGAGTTTGCTGCCAGCGAAAGAGGTGCTGGCGGGTTCGGACATTCCGGGAAGCACTAAAACCCGGTGCTGGCAAGCCTAGGTGTCGACGAGACCCTTGAGGATTTTGAAGCGAGAAATATCACCGTCAAAGCGCTCGATAATTTGTTGTTCGTCAGTCTCAAATTTCTTCAGATTACGCTTGTGACGACTAATGGTCTCTTTCGTTTGACGTAAGTCGTCGGCCAACGCCTCAGGGATCATCGGGGCATCCGGATCATCGCTATAGGGTTGGAACTTCGACGCGTCCGAACGCAGTGCCGTCAATCGGGTTTCGAGGTTGCTTAGGTAAAGCTCTGTCACGCGCGATTGTGCCTGAAACAGTTCGATTCGACGATCGCGGTGCATCAAAATTTCTTCTACTGTCAGGTATGTCGCAAGTAATGCCTGGTCAGCACGTTGTTGCAACTCCTGGGCGACGCGTCGCTCTGTTGCAATTCGGTCAGCTTCTTTCTGTTCTTCCGTTTTCTTGCCCGCGAGGTTACCGACTGTAACGCCGCGTTCGTTCAGTACATCTTTTGGAAACTCTGCAAATTCGGGCGGAATCCTGTCACCAAAGTAAATATTGCCTTCCGCATCTACCCAGCGATAGACCCTCGCTTCGTCTGCTCCAGCAACAAGAGGGACGAGGAGTGCCAATGCACAGAAGATAATTGTGTTACGCATAGCTCGAATATGCCACCAAAAGGGGTTCCGGACGCGGGACTGGTTCTCGTTATTACAGCTTAGTCGCCGGACCTCATTCTGTAAACTGCATTCATAGTCTGATATTTCAAACACTTAAGAGATAACGCCGTATTGCTTGCGATAGTTCAGAACGGGCTCCAGATATGCCTCGTACTCGCTTGATTCTTCGAGGATGTCTATCAAGTCATCCAGTTGGACAATACTGATAACCGGAACACCCAGTGATTGTTTTAATTCCTGCACCGCAGAATATGGCCCCTGGCCGCGCTCTTGCCGGTCCAGAGAAATGATCAGACCGCTTACTTCTGCTCCTGCCGCCGAGATGATTTGATACGCCTCACGAACAGCAGTGCCGGCCGTGATGACGTCATCGACGATAAGTACGCGACCGGACAACGGTGCACCGACGATACTGCCACCCTCACCATGCGCCTTCGCCTCTTTTCGATTGAACGAATACGGGACGTCAATATCGTGCTGTTCGGCTAGCGATGCGGCAGCGAGCGTTGCCAGCGGAATGCCCTTGTAAGCAGGCCCGAAAAGCATGTCGAAGCGCACGTCGGATTCTGCGATAGCTGCCGCGTAAAACCGACCAAGTTTAGCGGCTGCGTAGCCAGTATTGAATAAACCGGCATTGAAGAAGTACGGACTTACCCGGCCGGACTTGAGGGTGAATTCACCGAATCGAAGTACGCCAAGTTCCAGCGCCAACTCGATGAACTCTCTCTTGTATCCTCGCATCTGCTTCGTCTTTCCCTGGCCTTCTGTATGATGACCGCGGCCGGTTCATTTTCGGGTCGGAGTATGACACAGGAGTGAGGAATTGTTTCGCGTTATCAGTCTCAATGCTAATGGAATTCGGGCCGCTGCTCGTAAGGGTTTCTTCGATTGGATGAAACGGCAAAAAGCCGATGTTGTTTGCATTCAGGAAACCAAAGCGCAGGTCCATCAACTGACCGACGAGGTGTTTTCTCCGACCGGTTATCACTGCTACTACGAAGATGCTGAAAAAAAGGGCTATAGCGGAACAGCGATTTATACGCGCCACAAACCCAAAAAAGTCATTCGCGGTTATGGCGATAGCGAATTCGATAACGAAGGTCGTTATCTCGAGGTGCAACTGGATGGAATTAATGTTGTCTCGCTCTACCTGCCATCGGGGTCCTCCGGTGAAGTTCGTCAGGATGCGAAATATCGCTGCATGGAGTCATTTACGGAACACCTGAAAAAAATGCAGCGTCGCCGCTCGGAATCCGTCATTTGCGGTGACTGGAATATTGCGCATAAAGAGATCGACCTGAAGAACTGGAAGGGCAACAAAAAGAACTCCGGGTTTCTTCCGGAAGAGAGGGCATGGCTGGACCAGGTCTTTGGTGAGCATAAATACACGGATGCGTTTCGTACCCTCCCGCAGCAACCTGACGAGTACACCTGGTGGTCAAATCGCGGCCGTGCCTGGGACAAAAACGTGGGGTGGCGACTCGATTACCAGGTTGTAACACCCGGTCTTAAAGACAAGGTCAGGAAGACGGCGATCTATCGTGACGAGCGATTTTCCGACCACGCACCGATAACCATGGACTACGATTGGGCCCATGACGGCTGACCCGAAAGAGAACAGACAGAATAAGGAGAGCTTCAAAGAGGCTGTCCTGAACAGGCGCATGTTGATCTGCGTCTTCACTGGGTTCACTTCCGGTCTGCCACTGTACGTGTTGTTCCAACTCATTCCGGGGTGGCTTCGGGTCGAAGGCGTGGGCTTGGCCGAGATCGGATTCTTCGCGCTGGTACAGTTTCCCTTTACCTGGAAGTTTTTGTGGTCGCCGTTCATGGATCGGTTCACGTTGCCGTTCCTGGGCCACCGACGGGGCTGGATGCTGGTGACGCAGATTGCGTTGCTCTTTTCGATGGGCGTGATGGGGTTTTTCAAGCCCGATCTTTCGCTTTGGACTGTCGCGTACTTATCTGTTGCGGTCGCATTTTTCAGCGCCAGCCAGGATATCGTACTGGATGCCTATCGGCGCGAGTTGTTACCTGACGCCGAGTTGGGTCTTGGCAATTCCGTACACGTGCAGGCGTACCGACTGTCGGGTCTCGTGCCCGGTGCTTTGGGATTCATACTGGCGGACCATTTCGACTGGCACATCGTCTTCGTCATCATCGCGCTATTCATGTTCGTAGGCATCGTTATGACGCTGGTCATCAAAGAGGCGATCATGGAACCGACGCCGCCACGAACGATGCGTGAAGCGGTGATTGAGCCGTTCCGCGAATTCATCGGTCGTGCTGGCCTCGGACCTGCGCTGCTCGTCCTTGCTTTTCTCTTTCTCTATAAGCTCGGTGACAATATGGCGACCGCTTTACAGTCGCCGTTTTTTATCGACGTCGGCTTTACGTTGACGCAGATAGGTGCAATCGCGAAGACTGCTGGACTGATCGCGGCGATCATCGGTGGCATGGTGGGTGGATTGGTAATGGTGAAGGTGCCGATTAACCGAGCGCTGTGGCTGTTCGGGGTGGTGCAGATCGTGAGCATTCTGGGTTTCGCGCTATTGTCGGAGATCGGCGCCAATCCGTGGATGCTCGGTGTTGCTGTGGCGTTCGAATATCTCGGCGTTGGCCTGGGATCGGCGGCGTTGATAGCGTTTATGGCACGCACAACCAACCCGGCGTTTGCCGCAACGCAACTTGCTTTGTTTACAGCGCTAGCCTCAGTACCGAGAGTTTTCGCAAATGCAGTAACGGGCGTAATCGTTGAGCAAATAGGCTGGACGAATTTTTTCCTCCTGTGCACGGCCCTGGCAATTCCGGGAATGCTACTGTTGTTCAAGGTAGCCCCGTGGAATGCGTCGATCAAGTAAGTCCAATTGTTGGGTTTGCGGTTGAGTTATTCACAAGCACGAAATGTAACGATAAGTACTGGTAGCAATGTCATATTCGCCAGCAGCGCGACAAGCATTGCAACACCTGTCAGCAGGCCGAAATTGATCGTCGGGATGAACTGCGACAGTGCCAGAATCGAGAAGCCAAGTATGATTGTCACACTCGTGTAGTACATAGCGCGCCCGATTGTGTGATGACAACGATGTATTGTGGCCCAGTAATCACCGTCACGGGCAAACTCATGAGTAAATCTGTGGGTGTAGTGAATGGTATCGTCCACAGCGATTCCTACCGTAATTGCTGCGATCGTGATCGTCATCAAATCCAGCGGAATGGACAGCCAGCCTATTAGACCTAAGACAATCACTGCCGAGACGATGTTCGGAATTATCGCCGTTACTGCCAGCCGAAATGAGCGAAAGAGCACAATGAACATGCCGAAAATGGCGAGGAACACAGCACCCAGCGTCAACGCCTGTGAACGGAACAGGCTCTGCAGCATATTATTGTAGAGAACCAGCATGCCGCTTAGATGTACCTGCTCTTCGGCGAATCCGAATTTATCCACGAGATCATTGCGAATTCGATTGATGAGTTCATTCCGCCTAAGCGTTTTGTCAGACTCAAACACACGTACGCTGAAGCGAAGCTGGTTGCCGTCGGCGGACAGATACGGTGTGATCAGCGCTTCCCTGACGCTCTCGGGCAAACGCTTGTAGACGATCGACAGCAATATATTGTCCTTCAGGACTTGTTCGTCCAATTCCCCCAGCAGCCGGGTTGCGGTGGCGATGGAGATCACCTTGCCAGTTTCCGGTAGCGCATCCAGGTAGTCGTGGATCGCGGCGACTTCCTGGATCCTCGGATAATTGAACCAGTAGCTCGTTGCAGTAATACCAGCTTCGCTCTCAGGATCGTCGGCGAACAGGTCCGCAAATTCATCGTCAAAATCATCCTCTGACTCAGGATCGGCGTCGATGTCGGTCGCCTCTGGCGCGGGCAGTGGAGCATCAATAATAACGTCGAGTGGCGTTGTTCCTCCGAGCTCCCGATCAACCAGGGCCATTCCCTGATAGATCTCAGTCGATTTCTTATAATAATCGATGAACCGGTTCTCGATAGTGAGCTGCGTGATTCCGGCTACACCTGCGGCAACCAGGACGGTTGTTATCAGCAGCGTCTGCCGTGTGCGGCCGTCTATGATTCGCGCAAAAAACCCGGTAATTGCCGCAGTGATGTCGCGTAAGGCGCGTGGAGTGCCTGGCTGCAACAACATCAGGCTTGCAGGAAACAGCGTGAATGAAAATACGAAACCAATGCTGATCCCTATCACCATCATCCAGCCGAAATCAATTACAGGCCGAATACCGCTGACGATCAGCGAACCGAACGCGACCATGGTCGTGAGGGTGGTGTAGAAACAGGGAACCACAATGCGTCGTATGGATTCTCTCACCAAGGTCATCTGATCCGCATGCGGGTTTCTCACATGTGTTTCCCGATAGCGGACGATAATGTGGAGCGTCAGAGCCAGGCAAAGAATCAGTAACAGCGAAACGAAATTGGATGAGACGACAGTTACGCGCCAATCGCTCATTCCCAGAATTCCGAGCATGACGATACAAGTGGCCAGACAATTCGCGAGCGACAGAATCGCCCATCGGGGCTGTCTGAAAGCGACTACCAATATGACGATCAAGAACGCAACGACAGCGAAGCCGAACACGATCAAGTCATGCTTTATGAAGTCGATCGAATCGGCGACGATCATTGGCAAGCCGCCAAGGTGCAAGGTCGCGACATCCTGGTAGTTGCTGAGAATGTAGCGAACAGCTGATATGGTTTGCTGCTCTCTGGCGAGCAGGCTCCGGCTTAGCTCGTCAAATTCCAAGCTTGCAAGGGCGAGAGCTTCTGCGTCCTCGCTTGTGAAATCAGTGACGTACTTTTTTTCCCGGAGTTGATTGCGTAATTCCCGCAGTGCAACGTATTTTTTGTCCTGCCGCAAATTAACCCGAAGTGCAGTCGTACGAGCATCGGCACTTATCAGGAGATCACGGTACAGCGCGCTGCCGACGAGCTCCTGACGCGCCAGCTCCCGGTCTGTGTCGCCATCCTCCAGGTGTCGCAGACCTTTTGAGATTTGTCTTAAATTGACCGGCGGGCTTTTGATCAACGGGACGTCAAGAATACTGACAACACTCTCGACGCTGTCCAGCGAATTCAACTCAGAGCGCAGGTCGCGAAGGTGTTGTAGTACGGGGTCACTGAAGAGGTCCTCTCCAGGGGCAAAAGTAACAATCAAATAGTCGTCGGAACCGTACCGTGCAGTCACCATGCGGTAATAGTTGAGGCTCTCGTCGCGTTCGAGCGTTAGTGAATCGGCCGAAGCATCAAGACCGAAATCCTGTGCATGCCAGCCGAATGCTCCCACCATGATAGCGCTGATGACGAGGACAACGATCGGGTGCTGCAATACAAGCCGCTCATGCAGTGCAACAAACCGGTCAGTTATGCTCATTGTGGTGATGTCTTCATTCGCTAAAGCAATTTATTCTCATGCCGGCAGAACGATGACGTCAATTCGGAGTTCTACCTAACAAGCGATTCGGGCGTAGGGATTCATATAGAATGGGAGGTACTCGAATTTGCAACAATTGCCTGGAGTTAGACGAGTGACCACTATTGAAATCGCCGTTGGTCCGATTGCGGAGATGGAAGATCCCGGCTGTCGTGAGTTCTCAATCGGCGAGGGCGACTGGCCGTTTCGTGGTTTTGTTGTTCGACAAGGAGACGATGTTTTCGCTTACCAAAACTTTTGTGTGCACGTTGGTCATCCGCTCAATTGGTCGCCGAACAAATTTCTGACCAAAGACAAGAAAGCAATTATCTGTGCGTCGCACGGTGCGACCTATGAGATTGAGTCCGGTAATTGTTTCGCCGGGCCCGGGTCCGGCAAGACATTGCGTAAGGTGGATGTAGCGCTGCGGGACGGCGTGATCTATGTGGCGGGGCCGGCGCAAGCGCCGTAGCGGTGCCCTAGGTTTTGTCGAGAAACTCTAACGGGTCATGAAAGCCGTTGGGCATGTCGCTGGCGCTCTTGCCGGCGTAGTCTTCAGGGTCCATATCAACCGAACCCGACCAGTCTTCAGGTGCGCTAACTTCAACCAGCAAGAGTTGTGGCCAGTTTTCGATATCGATTTCGCCAATGGTGCCGTCGAACTGCTGAATCTCGACAGTACCGTCATCCTCGTCGACGGCAACAACCTCGAATAAAGTACCGTTCGGCCGGCGAAACCAGTTGCCTATGGCGGGAAATTTAACGGCCATGCTTGAAACACCCTCGTGGAAAACACACTCTTACTATAGTTATAGATCAAGTACCGAGAAGCGCAAGCCGAATTAGCTATTAGCAGACTTTGTGAAACACCAATCCCAGATTCTATGGCCCCTTTTCAAGCCGCGTCGTTCGAACTTGGTTCGCGGCCGGTCAAGTGGTTGTTCGCCGTCGTGCTCGCGTCGTTCGGTGCAGACAAAACGATCCGACTGGGAAAGAACCTCGTCAATATATTCGGCGTATCCAGCCCAGTCTGTCGCAACATTCAGTGTTCCGCCGGCTTTTAGTCGATCCGCGATCAGGCTCAGGAAATCGTGTTGCACGATGCGGCGCTTGTGATGGCGTTTCTTGGGCCAGGGATCTGGAAAATAAAGATTCACACGTGACAGCGATTCAAGCGGAATCTGATTGGTAAGAACTTCTATCGCGTCATGGATCAGGAGTCGTAGATTTTCAACGCCTGCGTCACGAGCTTTTAACAGGCAATGCCCGACACCCGGCTCGTGCACTTCAATACCAATGTAGTTCATGTCCGGATTTTCAGCTGCCTGTTGCACCAGCGTTTCGCCATTGCCGAAGCCGATCTCCAGAACAACAGGGGCAGCGCGACTGAATATATCCCGCAAAACCAGAAGCTCAAGGCCATATTCGATTCCGTAACTCGGCCATAGTTCTTCAAGCGCCTTTTGCTGCGACGGCGTCAGTCGCCCGGTCCGCCTGACAAAGCTGCGGATGCTGCGTTTATGGGTGCCTTTTTCTTGCATAAGGCGGCGAATTCTAAAGAAGAAACGCTTGCGCCGCTCTGCCTTTTGCGATGATCAAGCGCCTAATTCACGTATCCGTATTACCACTAGTAGCGTTGGTGCGCATACAACAGTATGCTTGCCGGTACCAAACTAAAAGCATGGGGGAGAGTCATGGATATTTCGTTGGGATTCAAAGACTTGAACGTTAGATTCAAGCTTGTAACAAGCGCATCATTGCTCGCATCCGCAGCGGTTGTTGTTTTTTCACTACCAGGTACTGCAGAAGCGCAAGATGGCGCCGCAGGTGCGCTGCTTGAGGAGATCGTTACGACGGCCCGAAAGCGCAGCGAAGCGGAAGCTGTACAGGATGTTCCGGTTGCGGTTACGGCATTCGGGGCTGCGCAAATAGACGCCCTGTTTGTCAAGAAAATAGAGGACTTGAGTTACGTTATGCCGAACGTGCAGCTTGAATCTGTGGGCACGTTTCCTGGCGTGCAAAACTTCTCCATTCGAGGTCAGGGAATTAACAGCTCCATCCCGTCAGTCGACCCGACAGTTGGCGTATTTGTCGATGGCATTTACCTGGGGACGACCTACGGTGCTGTGATCGATACCTTCGATCTGGAATCCGTTGAGGTTCTGCGGGGGCCACAAGGATTGTTGTTCGGGCGAAATGTGACTGGTGGTGCAGTCGTTTTGCGTAACGCACGCCCTGATGGTGAATACGGCGCCAGAGTGCGATTTGGTGCGACGGATGAGGATCAGATCAATATTGCAGCATCAATTGAGGGTGCGCTTATCGAAGATAAGCTCGCTGCAAAAATGGTCGTTTATTATGACGACGACTCCGGTTATTTCAAAAACCTGAATCCGTCTCTCGCGTCGAACCCGGCGCCACATCCTTTTCAGCCGTTTTACATTCAGCCGGCAGACGGCTCAAACGTAGGGGCGTTGCGAACCAAGCTGTTCCGACCGACGTTGGTTTGGACGCCGACAGATACTGTTGATTGGACGTTGATTCTCGAGCACGGCATCACAGAGGGCGATGGAGCTCCCTGGACGAGCGTATCCTTGCAACGAGCTGGCGTACTGCCCGATTTCTCGACAACGTCAGATGAGACCGGATTTACGGATATCGACTGGACTCAGGTCGTGCTGGAAACGAACATCGGCGAGGTAGGTAACGGTACGCTAACCAATATTCTTGGTTACCGCAGAGTCAATGCAGCGTCTGCGGCAGATATTGATGGTACAGATCTTCCTATCTTCTCGGCGCCCGGCGTTACTGATCAAAAACAGTTAAGCAACGAAATTCGCTGGTCGGGGTCGTTTGGCGATAACTGGGAATCTGTCATTGGTTTTTACTACTTTGATCAGGACATCAGCTATCGCGAAGCGCGCTACATTTGGTTGCCGCCACCGCTGGGTCCTGCCCCATTTGGTGTCAATCTGCAGGCGGCACTGGGTGGCGACATGGACTCCAAAAACTTTGGCGCGTTCTGGAGCAATGATTTTCATGTTGGTGACGCATGGACCATCACAGCTGGATTGCGGTACACAGATGAAAGCAAATCAGCACAGATCATTATTGGCGGATGTTCCGATAACATTAATTTTAATTGTGTAACTGACGATCTGGCCGGTGACTGGGACAACATTACGCCCAAGGTGGGTGCTCAGTTCAGGCTTTCCGACGAGACGCAGTTATACGGCTTCTGGTCGAAAGGTTTCCGTTCGGGTGGCTTTAACTTCCGTAATGCCAGACCTGATGTCATTCCGCCGGGACCGACGAAAGAGGAAGAAAACAATACGATCGAAGTGGGCTTCAAGTCGGATTTCATGGACGGCAGAATGCGCCTCAATGTGGCGGTATTCCAGAATGAAATTAAAGACATGCAGCGAGAGCTAAACATGGGTGACCCACAGGTCATCGTTTTGCAAGCAACGATTAACGCAGGTGATGTCACGATCAAGGGTGCCGAAGTGGATTTCATTGCACTGGTTTCCGATAATTTCTCGATCAACATGTCTTATGGATGGCAAGACGGCGAGTACGATAGTTTCGATCCTTTCGTACCTGCATTTGAGGCGCTGCTGCGACAGCTTGGCGCATTAGGCCCCAACGAGGTTCTCATCGGCAGCGAATTACCGCGCTTGGCACCGACAAATTACAGCGTCGGTTTTTCCTGGGATATTCCGCTGGGCTCTGGTTTGATCAATCTCATGGCAAATCACAGCTTCCGTGAGCGGCATCCATACAATGACTCCAACACCGAGTTTTTCGAAGATCAGCGCCGCACCAATGCAAGTGCCAACTGGTTCTCGGCGGACGATAAATGGAGTGTTTCGCTGTATGGCAAGAACCTTGAGGACGAGGCTAATTGGGGTAACCTGACGTCGATTGCGGGACTCTGGACCGCCGGGCCGATGAAGCCGGGTCGCCAGATTGGTATTGAGGTTAACTTCCGCACTCAGTAGGCCAGCAGGCAGGTAATAAGCAGTCAAGAGGCCGCCTTCGGGCGGCCTTTTTATTTGGCGAA
>Ga0164320_10000110_pt1 | contig 22808 bp, 19 predicted proteins | sample GuaBasSediGuay11_FD_113736 | JGI IMG/M metagenome (GOLD analysis project Ga0164320, IMG submission 113736) | Subseafloor sediment microbial communities from Guaymas Basin, Gulf of California, Mexico - Guay11, Core 4567-28, 0-3 cm | ecosystem: Environmental > Aquatic > Marine > Hydrothermal...
CATGGTCACGGCGGTACGTTGCTGCAACTCCTTAAAGAACACGTACTTCAAACGGATGTCTCGGATAAGGATCGCGTGTTCTATTTCACGACCTGCGGCTGGATGATGTGGAACTGGCTGGTGGTGGGTCTGGCCCCGGGTGCGACTGTGATCCTGTTCGACGGCTCGCCGTTCTTCGACGAGGGTCACGGGCTGTGGAAGATGGCCGAGCGCGAACGAGTCACGGTATTCGGGACCAGCGCAAAATATATCTCGGCGTTGCAAAAGGCCGGCGTAAGACCAGCGGATGACTACAAGCTGCCGGAGTTGCGTGCCGTATTGTCGACGGGTTCACCCCTGGCTCCCGAGAGTTTTGACTTCGTCTACGATGCCATAAGCAGCGACCTGCAGCTTTCATCCATTGCCGGCGGTACCGACATCATCAGCTGTTTCGCGATTGGCAATCCAATGCTGCCCGTACGTCGCGGTGAACTGCAATGCCGGGGGCTCGGCATGGCCGTACAAATTTTCGATGACTCGGGTAACGCCGTTGTCGGGCAACAGGGCGAGCTTGTTTGCACCCAGCCGTTCCCATCGGCACCGGTTTGTTTCTGGAATGACGACGATGGGTCACGCTATCGAGACGCCTACTTTGAACGTTTCCCCGGAGTCTGGGCACACGGTGATTTCGCGGAATTGACGGAGGGGGGCGGCCTGATCATTTATGGGCGTTCCGACGCAGTTCTGAACCCGGGCGGTGTACGCATTGGCACCGCTGAGATTTATCGACAGGTCGAGAAGCTTGATGAGGTGGTCGAGAGCATCGCGATTGGCCAGAACTGGAATGACGACGTTCGGGTCGTGTTGTTTGTCTTGTTGCGCCCCGGCCTCGAACTCGATGACGATTTGCAGGGTCGGATTCGCAAGGAAATTCGCGACAACACGACACCGCGGCACGTTCCAGCGAAGATTGTGGCCGTCACAGATATTCCGCGAACGAAAAGCGGCAAAATCGTCGAACTTGCAGTACGCTCCGTCGTGCATGGAGAAGCTGTCAAAAACACCGAGGCTCTGGCCAACCCCGAAGCACTCGATAACTTTCGTGGCATCGCCCTTCTTAACGAAGACTAGATGTAGTCGCTGATGGAACGCGGCGACCTGATCGGTGTAGAGGTCTCCGCCGGGCGCGTATTGCCCGAGTGGATCGACATCAACAATCATATGAATGTCGCCTACTACGTGCTGGCGTTTGACCAGGGTGTGGATTCACTCTGGGATTGCTTCGGCATCACCGATCAGCACATCCAGGAAATGAACAGCTCGACGTTCGCGGTTGAATCGCATGTTATCTACCGGCGCGAGTTGACGCTCGACGATCCTTTCATCGTGACCGCGCAGGTACTTGCGTACGACGAGAAGCGCATTCACCAGTTCCAGCGCCTCTACCATGCTGAGGAACATTACCTCGCGGCGACGGCTGAATGGATGAACCTGCACGTGGACCTTACGACTCGACGCGTGGCCCCATGGCCGAAGACGATTGGCGAGGACATCGCGAAAGTGGCCGCTGCGCAGGGTGAATGGCCCTGGCCCCGGGAAGCGGGCCGACAAATGAAGATTGCGACACCAATTTTCAGCGTGCGGGCTGGCCAGGATGACGACGCATGAGCTATCTGCTTGCGATCGATCAGGGAACGAGCAGCAGCCGCGCGGTTATTTACGACGACGCGCTGCAAACTAAGGCGAGCGCGCAGCAGGAATTTCCGCAGATTTATCCACAGCCCGGCTGGGTCGAGCACGACCCGGAGGCGATCTGGGAGTCAGTGCGCCATGTGACGAAACAGTGTGTGGACGAGCTCGGCGTAACCGGTTTTGCCGGTATCGGCATTACGAACCAGCGTGAAACGACAATGATCTGGAACCGCGAAAGCGGCGCGTGTGTGCACAACGCCATTGTCTGGCAGGATCGCAGAACGGCTGACCTGTGCGAACGGCTCAGGGCGGACGGTGCCGGGCAGATGGTCGTCGATAAAACCGGGCTGCGGCTCGATCCCTATTTTTCGGCGACGAAAATCGCGTGGCTGCTCCAGAACGTGCCGGGTGTCCGCGACGACGCTAACGCCGGTAAGCTTGCATTCGGAACTGTGGACACATTCCTGCTGTGGCGCATGACGGGCGGCCGGGTGCATGCGACTGATGCGACCAATGCGTCTCGTACGATGTTGTTTAACATTCATACGCAGGACTGGGACGACGAGCTGTTACAACTGTTTGATGTGCCGCGCGAACTGCTGCCTGACGTGTATGACTGTGCCGCTGAATTTGGTGTATGCGATGCAGATGCAATCGGCGTCGAAGCGCCGGTACTCGGCATCGCCGGCGACCAGCAGGCTGCGTTGATTGGCCAGGCCGGATTTAGGCAGGGCATGACGAAGAGCACTTACGGCACCGGCTGCTTCGTTATAGCAAACACAGGAAGCAATGCGCTCACCTCGCAAAATCAACTATTGACGACGATCGCCAGCCGGCTCGACGGTGAAGTCACCTACGGACTGGAAGGCAGTGTGTTCGTCGCAGGCTCAGCCGTGCAGTGGTTGCGAGACGGGCTGAAAATCATCGACTCGGCGCCCGAGACGGAGGCGATCGCAGTGCAAACGGGCATCGTGGAGGACGTGCATGTCGTGCCGGCATTTGCGGGGCTTGGCGCACCGTACTGGGACGCCCATTCCCGCGGAGCAATCCTGGGGCTGACTCGCGGTAGCGGCCGCAACGAAATCGTAACAGCCACACTTCAGGCGATCGCCTATCAAACGTACGACCTGATCGCCGCAATGTCGGACGATGGTGTGTTGCCATCGGTCATTCGCGTCGACGGCGGCATGGTAGCCAACGAGTGGTTCCTGCAGTTCCTGGCCGATGTCCTTGAAATCACGGTCGAACGGCCGGTGAACGTCGAATCAACAGTTTTGGGTGCTGCCTACCTTGCCGGACTGAAGGCAGAAGTCATTGCATCGACGAGTGACATTTCCGGCATGTGGCAGCGCGAGCGGCTTTTCGAGCCCGCCATGAGCCGCGAACGTCGCGAGGAGCTGCTGGCCGGCTGGTCTGCGGCGGTCGCCCGCATAAGGACGGGCACCTGAACATGCTCAGGGCACGACAGAAAGTCGGCAAATACCGAATCCTTGGACGCATTGCGGCGGGGCCGCTGGCCGATGTGTACCGCGCATTTGATACGATTCAAAAGACCCGGGTCGCTCTCAAGATTCCAAAGTCGGGCGACGCGACAGGTGAAGAAGAATTCCTGCACGAGGTACAGGTAGCGACACGTCTCAAGCACCCGAACATCCTATCTGTACTCAATGCCAGCTATATCGATGATCATTTTGTTATTGCGATGGAGCTTGGCGACGAATCGCTTGCCGATCGCATTGAACGTCGCACATCGTCCACCCGTGCCATGGAGCTCGCGTCACAGGCACTCGCTGCGCTTGCGCATGCGCACGAGCACAAAATTATTCATTGCGACATCAAGCCCGAGAACTACATTCTCTTCCCGGGTAATCAACTCAAACTGGCAGACTTCGGGTTTGCCAAGATCAGCCTGCGTACGCTGAAGGCATCAGGCTCAGGCACGATCGACTACATCGCGCCGGAACAGGCCATGGGTCGGCCCAAATTTCAGTCCGACGTGTTTTCGCTTGGCCTCGTTCTGTACCGCCTGTTCTCCGGGAAGCTCCCGGAGTGGCCTTTTGCATGGCCAATGGCAGGTCATGATCGCCTGGCCAGTCGGGTGCGCCCTGAATTCACCGAATTCCTGAGAAAAGCGATCCGGCTCGATCCGTCCAAACGCTATCGCGACGCAGTGCAAATGCAGGCTGCCTTCGAACGCCTGCAAAGCCATGCCCGCCGGCAGAAACGCGTCAAGCCAAAAAATGGCGGCCGTAGCGAATCGTCATGGCGGCAAATGCAGTGGCGCGAATTTCAGCACAAGTACCGCAAGGTGTTGCACACGAGCCACCAGTGCCGGCGCTGCGAAGGCCCGGTGTCCGAGAGCATGCAGGCATGCCCGTGGTGCGGTTTCGATAATCCGGGGCGCGGCTCCGAATCACTATTCGCATCGACCTGTCCGCGTTGCGAGCGCGGCGCCAAGAACGACTGGAACTATTGCTCCTGGTGCTACGGCCAGGGATTCGTGGAAGAGACTTCGCGCCGATATCCCGATCAACGCTACACGTCGCATTGCGGTAGCAGCCGCTGCCGCGGACCACTCATGCCCTTCATGCGCTATTGTCCGTGGTGTCGCACGAAAGTGAAGAAACCCTGGAAATTGCCGGGCAGCAGGCACACGTGCAAAGCCTGCAAGTGGGGTATCGCGAAAGAATTCTGGAACTACTGTGCCTGGTGCAGGGAGCCCGTGAGACGTGACTGATGCCGCACTTGTACTGGATGGTGCCAGCGAGCCGGATCAGCGTGGGTTGACGGCCGGCGGCGGCAACGTGCTTGCGTACACCTGCCGTGCGCCCGACAAGGCGTCCGAGAATGAAGACACGGTCGCTGTGATTCCTTACGGACCAGCCGCCGCCGTTCTGATTGTCGCTGACGGTGCGGGAGGATTGCCGGCGGGCAAGCGTGCATCCCTGACTGCGGTAAACAGTCTCGTCGATTCAATGCAGCATGCGATGGCAGAAACGATGCTGTTGCGCACGGCGATACTCAACGGAATAGAAGCTGCAAATCAGGCCGTGCAAGCCATCGGTAATGGCTCGGCAACGACGCTGACTGTAATTACGATAGAGGGGCTGATCGTCCGTGCGTACCAGGTGGGCGATTCTGAGGCGATCGTTGTTGGCCAGCGTGGCGTGATCAGATTGCAGACAACGCCGCATTCGCCGACCGGTTTTGCGGTCGAGGCGGGCTTTCTCGATGAGAAAGAAGCGCTGCATCACGAGGACCGGCATCTCGTTTCGAACTTCCTCGGCACGCCGGAAATGCGCATTGACGTTGGCGGCGAGGTCAAATTGCGGCCACGGGATACGATCCTGCTGGCGAGCGACGGACTTATGGACAATGTGCATCTCGACGAGATTATCGAGCGGGTGCGCAAGGGTCCGCTCGACAGTGCCGCCGAGCGCGTAATTTCACTCGCGCATCGTCGCATGGCCGGCGTTTCGGCGGCATTGCCGAGCAAGCCTGACGACCTGTCGCTGATCCTGTATCGAAAAAGCGCGAACGGTGCGCCGGCTTCCTCGCAAGAAATTTAACAAAATCAACAATTTATAATTCTCGTTTGAATACAGCGCCCGCGTACGAACATCCGTGACCACAGGTGTTGATCGTGCGAGGGTCGCGTTATATCGTCACAATGGTCACGCAGAAGCTGAAAGGGTGCGTCTTGGCATTGATTCCGATGGAACTCAGCCATGCTTTTGATGCTCCAAACCCCCGTACAGTCTGTGCAACACAGAGGGTCAGGACAATGAAATCACGCCGATCACCCACGTTAGTCCCCAGCTGGCTAAAGCCACTTCTTTTCATCGCGTTTGCGGCCGTCGTTACCGGCGCTTGCAAAGAACAAAGCAGCGGATCATCGGGTAGTGCTGGAATGCCGCCCCCGTCAGGCAGTGGCATGCCACCTCCGCCAGGTGGGTCGAGTGGTGGTTCTTCAGGTGGCGGTCAATCCAGTGGTGGATCGAGCGGCGAATCGGGCGGTGAATCGGGCGGTGAATCGAGCGGCGGTTCCAGTGGCTCGTCTGGCGGATCTTCAGGTGGTGGCGGCAGTATGCCTCCGCCCCCGTTACCGAGCAGTGGTGGCGCCGGAGGTTCGAGCGGACCGACGGGCAGTTCCGGTGGTTCGAGCGGTTCAGGTGGTGACGTCGGCAGTTTCCCGGGTGGCGGCGATGATCCGTTGGGTGTCCCGCCACCACCGAGCTCCAGTGGCGGCGGCGGTGACGGCGATGTGTCGGGCGATGCAGGCGATTCCGGGGGGGAAGGCGGAGACGGCGAGCCCAGCGACTGGGAAGACGAGGCATCGTCATCTGATGACAGCGAGTGCGGTGACAACGGTGCTCTACCCGGCGGCATCGGCGGCATGGGTCAGGACGGTGAATGCATAGGTGGCGGTGGCGGCGGTGGGTCGTCATCTTCGGACAGCAGTGCGAGTTCATCTGACGCGAGTGGCGGCGCAAGCGGCGGCGGCGGTGGCGGCGCGGCAGGGGGCAGCGTCCAGGGTACCGGCGGCGCAGGCGGTGTGGCCGAGTTTCCCGATGAAAGCGATGCTGAACGTGCAGAACGGCTCGGCCAGGAGCTCGAAGAGTCCCTCGGCGGATTCGACGGAACACTGCAGGAAGAACAGGATGAAATATCAGCCGCCGGCCGCAGCACCGAAGGCTTCGGTGAAGGATCGCAAGGTTCCGGTGGCGGTGGCATCAGCCTTGGCCAGCAGGGCAGCGGCGGCGGAGGTGGTGGCGGTGCCGGCGGTAACAACAGTGGCGGCGGCAATCCGATTTCCGTTGCTAACAGCGGCATCTCTCGGGAATCGCCCGTTGCTGGCATGAGCCAGGAAGAGATTCGTGAACGCACGCCCGAGGATATTCCGATCACTGTGGATGACGACATTATCGCGCGTCAGTTGCGAGAAGCGGCGTTGACCGAGGAAGATCCCGCGCTGCGCGAGCGTTTGTGGGAAGAGTACAGAAAGTACAGCGGAACGTAGGAACCGGATTTGAGTACGATTACAAAAACAATTTGGCTGCTGACAATTTTTTGTTTCACGTTGTCAGGTTGCACGATCAACGAGGTCGTGACCGCGGAAGAAACCCAGCTGGTAGTGGCGGAGGCGCCACCCGATGAGTCGATGCTTCTGGACATCGGCGTCGTCGAATTCGATGCGGGTATGAAGGAATCCAACGATCCGGAAAAGAGCGGTATTTTCGAGGAGATTCGTTCGGCCGAAGTTCGTTACCTGCCTTATCACCTAAAGACGACATTGCAGGGAACCGGCCATTGGGGTGCCGTCCGTGTGATTCCGTCGCGCGAGGCGTTCACGGATATTGTCATCAGTGGCGCTATCGAAAAATCGGATGGTGAATTCGTCACCCTGAATATATCGGTGCACGATTCCAGCGGTCAGCACTGGTACAGCGAGGAATACGAGACGCAGACCGGCATCTCTTCCTATTCGGCAGGTCGTGACAGGCGCGAAGATCCGTATCAGAAAGTGTTCAACGACATTGCGAATGATCTGCAGGCGTATGTCCAGTCCTTGCCGCCGAAAGCGATCAGCGACGTTCGCAAGATTACTGAGCTGAAATTTTTTGCGGACATGTCGCCAGTGGCTTACGGAGAACACCTGAGTGTTGATGACGATGGCATCAACCAGATCGTTCGTCTACCGGCGGACAATGACCCTTCGGTCGATCGGTTGCGGCAGATCCGCGAGCGTGACCGGCTCGTAGTGGATACGCTGAACGAGCACTATGCAAATTTCTATTATGGCATCGCGATTCCGTACCACTCCTGGCGCAAGACGGCTCGCGAAGAGTCGGTCAATTATCGCCAGGTTAAACGTTCTGCCATGATGCAGACTCTGATCGGCGCCGTTGTGCTCGCCGGTTCGCTTGCATATGACAGCAACAGTTCGAGCTATTCGAAACGACAGATGCAGCGCGGAATTCAGAACATTGGTATTGGCCAGGGGTTGGAGGCGATGATTAGCGGCATCTCGCGACGCAGTGAGGCCAACATGCACCGCGAGTCGATCAAGGAATTGTCTGAGTCCTTCGGCGCCGAAGCTGCCCCGATGGTCGTCACAGTTGAAGGAGAAACGCGGCGACTGACCGGTACCGCGGCAGCGCAGTACGAGAGCTGGCGCAGATTGCTCAAGGAAATCTATGAAGCCGAAACCGGCTTTGTCGGGTCGCCCGACGCGAGTGATGCAGATCCCGTCCGCATTGCGGAACCGACGGGATAAGCGATCACTGGTAAATGCAGGACCTCCAACAAGGAATTGAGCTTGCGAGCCGTTACACCCTCGTCAGAAAGCTGGGCGTCGGTGGCGCGGCCGAAACCTGGCTGGCAACTGACCGGCTGACGCGCGCGTCCGTCGCGCTCAAAATACTCACCAGCGAACGCGTTGCCGCTGCCGATTTTCACAAGGAATGGCAGACCAGTATTCGATTGATGCACGCGCATATCGCGCGCGTATTTGAATACAACGACGATGCCGATCGTCCGTTCTATAGCCTGCAGTTTGTCAATGGTCCTGATCTGAGTATCCTGGCGGGAGTACCCATTCAGGACATACTCGGTCCGATTGCACTGATCGCTGACGCGTTACGGTATGCGCATGCCAAAGGCGTTGTGCATCGCGATATCAAGGCTGCCAATGTTCTCCTGGATCACAACGGGGCACCCTACCTGGTCGATTTTGGCGTGGCTGCTGCCGCGGGTTCGGCTGCCGGCGGAGGCTCATTGATTGCCGCCAGCCCGGCATCTCTCGCAGGCGCGGCGCCACAACCTGCCGATGATATTTTCGCTTTGGGAGGATTGATCTACGAATTGGTCAGTGGCGCCTCGCCATATTCGTCGTCTGCGACTGCCGAAGACATCCGGAACAAAGCTCCGGCGCCATTGGTGCTGGCGGACGGATCAAGAGCACCTGCGGCAATCTCAAAACTGGTTGCAGCCATGCTGGACAAGGATGCAGCCGCGAGGCCGGATGCGGAAGGCATTGTTGCCGCGCTTGAGGCGGCCGGGTTTGCTGCTGCGCCGGTGCCAAAAAACTATGTGCTCGGCGCACAATCCGATGCGGATGAAGTAATCGCTGTTAGTGACAATCTGCACCCGAAAATACGCCATGCCGCTGCCGCGGCCATAGCTGAGGTCAAACCCGGCGCCGGAATCAGCCCACGCACACTCGGCATCAGCCTGGCCGCACTGCTGGTTCTATTGATTGGCGTCGTGTTCTTCCTGCCCGAGCCGTCGCCGACCGAGCGCGATGAGGCAGATACGACGTCACCGTCGGCATCAGTCGACAGCGCGGAAGACGATGGCGGCAATATGGGTGTCGATTTCAGTGAGAACATCGAGGACCTGAGTGGCAGGGATGCGCGGGTCATTGAGCGTTCGGATACTGACGAAGTACTCGGCCAGTTGTTATCGAAAATGGAAACGCTCGAAAGTCGCGCTGTGCAGCGCTGGGGAGGGTTGCGCTTCAAGCAGGCGCAAGCGGTCTATGCGGAGGGCGACAAGTCATACCTGGCGCGTGACTACGAAATTGCCGCCGAGAAGTACGGCGAAGCCATCGCGCTGGTCGATCCGCTGCTCGATGAAGTTGAGCAGGTGTTTGCAACGACTTTCAGTGAGGCACAAACGGCGCTCGACAATGCCGATTCGATCGAGGCCGTTCGGTTGTTCGAGCTGGCTGTCGCCATCAGTCCCAATCACTCGGGCGCACGTGCCGGCTACACCCGTGCGAAAAATCTCGATACCGTCATGTCGCTCACCGACCAGGGTTTTGAATTCGAAAAAGACCTCGAGCTGGAGGCGGCGAGGCAGAGTTTCGCGAGGGCTGTTGAACTCGATCCGGAATGGCAGCCGGCACAGACGGGACTCGAGCGTGTTCTGGCGACGATCCGGCAGATGGAGTTCGACCAGCGCATGACCGAAGGTCTAACGTCGCTGTCCGAGCGTGATTACCCGGGTGCCCGTGCCGCATTTCGCATGGCGCAGGAGATCGTTCCTGAGTCGCGCGAACCGGCTGACGGTTTGCAACAGGTCGACCAGGGCATTCGGTTGGACCGTATATCGATGCTTGAGCGGCAGGCCCAGGACGAGGAGCAGACTGAGGCCTGGGAAACAGCCATCGATACCTATAAGAGTATCCTCGAGATCGATGCCGATCTTGCTTTTGCGAAAGACGGTTTGCGCCGGTCAGAGCAAATGGCTGCGCTGCACGTCCAACTCGACAAGTACATAGAGGATCCCGACAGCCTCAGTTCCGCCGCAAACATGGCCAGGGCGACCAGGCTCGTCGTCGATATCACGCGCATGCCAGAGATCGGCCCCCGCCTGGGCGGGCAGCGTGACGAGCTGTCGCGTCTGCTCAAACGTGCTGCCACGCCGCTAACCGTGAGCTTTGTTTCCGACAATGCTACAGACGTATCCATATACAAAGTTGGTAAACTCGGCAGCTTCGAGACATATCAGCTGGACCTGCGGCCCGGAACCTACGTGGCCGTGGGCAGTCGACCCGGCTATCGCGATGTGCGGCTCGAGTTCCGGGTCGGGCCGGAAATTGAACTCCAGCCCGTCGTTGTTCGCTGCGAGGAAGCGATTTGATTTTTGACCATTTGTTTATCCACGATGTCGAAGGCGAACGCCGCTTCGACGCCGGCGACTTGCCATTGCGCGTCGGCACGGGCACAGATTGTCAGCTGCGACTGCCCGGTCCCGGCGGCGGGCCGGTCATGCTGCTCGATCTCCTGGATGGTGCCCCGTTTGTACAACCGTTTGGTCGCAATGATGCGATGCAAATCAACGGTGAGGCACTCGTCACCAGTACACGCCTGGCAGACGGCGACGTACTGCAGTTTTTCGGCAGTGCTGTCACCGTATCCACCGCTGACGAGCGCCTTACACTGCATGTCCGGCTCGAGGACAGCGCCTACGTAACCCAGCCACCGGAAATGACCGACGATTCGGTGCAGGCTGAAGAAGAAGCTATCGCGCCGACCGCGTTCCAGCGCGCCGCAGCGACGCACGCGGCCGTGCAGGTCGAGCACCGCAGTCCGCTCAAAGCAATCATCGGCGCAGCGCTGGCATTCCTCATTGTCGCATCCTGGTTGTTGTTCACCTCATCGTCGGTGCGCTTTGAGGTGAATCCCGAAGATCCTGACGCGGTTTCAATATCCGGGGGCTGGTTCCGCCTGCCTATGGGTAATCGCATTCTGCTGCGCAACGGCGACTATACGGTCACGGTGGCAAAGCAGGGCTATTACGACGTCAATCAGAATTTCGCGATTGACGGCGAAGACAGCAAGACAGTCGAGGTACGCATGCGCCGCCTGCCAGGTCGCCTGACCGTCATGACCAGCCCGCCCGTCGATGCTGTCGTATCGATTGACAGCAGCACGGTCGGCAAGACACCGTTCGGCCCGTTTGAACTACAGCCTGGTGAGCATAGCGTGAGCGTGCGCGCCGACAGGTACCTGCCATTCGGCGATGTTGTCAGTGTTGAGGGTCTTGGCAAACACGACACAGTGCATGTTCAACTCGTGCGCCGCTGGTCGAATGTTGAAGTGACGTCTGAACCGGCCGGCGCGGCGATATTCGCAGGCGACCAACGTATCGGCGTAACGCCAGCGACAATTGAGTTGATCGAGGGCACGCACCAGCTCAGCGTCGTCAGGGATGGCTTTAAAGGTTGGGACGGCACCGTAGAAACTGAACCCAATGTGGACCAGACTTTGCCGCTGATACGGCTTGAACCGGCGAATGCGAAGTTGCTGGTGAATTCTATTCCGCGGGCCGCCAATGTAACGGTCAATGGTCGGTATCGGGGACAGTCACCGATTTCACTCTCATTGTCGCCGGGTGTGGACTACGTCATCGGCCTGTCAAAGGCGGGCTACGGTGCGACGAGCCGCCGAGTGCGGCTCGATGCGGCAGCGAGCGACTCCATCACGGTCGACCTGTCGGCGAAGACCGGATCGCTGACAGTCAATGTACAACCCTCCGACGCAACCGTTTACGTCGACGGCAGAGCGCGGGGAACGGGTTCGACAACACTGCAACTGAGCTCGGCGCCACACCGTGTCGAGGTGCGCAAAACCGGCTACCAGACGTGGACGCGCAGCGTAACGCCGCGCCCGGGCTACCCGCAGACGGTCGTAGCGCGTTTGCGATCACTCGAGGCGATCGAGCAGGAGAAGGTCCAGCAAACCGTCAGCACCGTGGACGACCAGGTGATGCGCCGTGTCGAGCCGGGCACGTTTACGATGGGTTCGTCACGTTCGGAGCAGGGACGGCGGGCCAACGAGGTACTCGTACCGGTAACACTGACGCGACCCTTCCTGATCGGCGTGCGTGAAGTCACCAACAGTGAATTTATCAAGTTCCGGCCTGGCCATGATTCCGGTAGCGACATCCATCCGTCGATGGCGGGTGGTCAAAATCCGGTCGCCAATGTGACATGGGCGAATGCCGTCGAATACTGCAACTGGCTCAGTACGCGAGAGGGCCTGAAACCCGCCTACGAAGAGAAGTTTGGAGAGTGGACGATCATCCGTCCATTGACCAACGGCTACCGGCTGCCGACAGAAGCCGAGTGGTCCTGGGCCGTGCGCTTTGGCGGTAGCCAGGGAGCACAGAAATTCTCCTGGGGTGCTGAAATGCCGCCTAAGCGGAACAGCGGCAATTTTGCTGACAGGGCCGCCGCGGATCTCACGCCGTCGATCTTGCCGCGTTACGACGACGGCTTCGCCTCGACCGCCCCGGCCGCCAAATTCACGCCGAATGCGCTCGGCCTCTATGACGGGGCCGGTAATGTTGCGGAATGGGTCAACGATATTTACTCCGTGCCGACGCCGGGACTGACGACACCGGTCGTCGACCCGATGGGCCCGGAAACAGGAAACGCCCATGTCGTGCGCGGTTCGAGCTGGCGCCACGCCGGCATACTGGAATTGCGCCTGAGTTTTCGCGAATCGGAGACTACCCCGCGATCTGACGTGGGTTTCCGCCTCGCCCGGACCGTGTATTGAGATTTCATGCGACAATTGCGCATGACGACGGTCCAAACTTACAGACCCGCGAACGAGGACACACTTTGACCCGCTTTCTGCTCACACTGATGCTCAGCGTATTTATTGCGGGCCCCGTATGGGCGCAGCAGTCCAACGAGCAGGTTGACGGTGCCGAGGTGGCAGAGGACGCCGACCTTGCGGCGGACGAGGCGACCGACGAGACAGACGTCGACGCCGAGGCCATAGCCGACGCCGAGGCCATAGCCGAGGTGGAGGCCGAGGAATTTGACGAAGCCGGTCTCGACGAACAGGGATTTTCCGATGAGGACGATGATTTTCGTCCGTCCGAAGTAATCCCGACCGACCAGTCCATCGATTTCCCTACAGATATCTAGATCAATGAGCCTATGAAAAAGAAGAACATTCCGGTTGAATTTGTATTTCAGCTGTTCGCACTGATTATCGCGATCATCATCGTGCACGCGTTTTATCAAACCGTTGTACGGCCGAATGCGACGCAGATCATCGAGGAACAGACTATTGCCGCGGCGGCTGACCCCGACTATGTCAGGGAACGCCGTGTCTGGATACTGATCAAGGACCTCGAGCAGGAAGCCTGTTTTATTCTCGGCATCTGGGCTCTTGCAATTATGGGGTACAAGACGGTGACTCTGCTTGCCGAGCGCAACTTTCTGGATGTCGACCTGGTGCCGGTTGCGGAGGGGATGCGAATACTTCCCGAGGATACGCGCGAGTTTGCGCGCCAGATCGAGGCATTGCCCGAGGAGAGTCAGCGCATGCTGCTGCCACGTGCATTATTGAATGCGTTGCGGCGATTCAGTACGACGCGCAATATCTCGGACGTCTCCAGTAGTACCCGTGATATTTTTGAGTCGGAGGCCGACCGCCTCGAATCGGAATTGTCGATGATTCGCTACATCTCCTGGGCTATCCCATCCATCGGATTCATCGGCACCGTACGCGGTATCGGTGAAGCGCTGGCGCAGGCGGACAAGGCCGTGCAGGGCGATATCGCCGGCGTTACGCAGAGCCTGGGTGTTGCGTTCAACTCGACATTTATCGCATTGCTGATCAGTATTTTCCTGATGTTTCTCGTACATCAGGTGCAGTTGTTGCAGGAGCGGCTCGTCTTCGACGGCGAGAACTACAGCAACGACAAGCTGATTCGGCACATGAAGGCAGACTAGCGGTAATCGGACGAAATCGTGGCTCTGCTCGCAGCACATTTAAACGACGCCGGTATCTCGGTACAGGATGCCGACAACGTCTATTACCGCGAGCCGGGCTTCGCGTTGCTCGACGATGACCACCTGATAACCGGCAGTGAGGCATTCTCGCAGGCGCGAGTGAAACCACGTCGTATTCACAATGGTTACTGGTCGAACCTGCAAACTGCACCATTGTCAGATCGCCGTTTTCACCACATGAGTGCGGCGGATGTCGTTAGTCGGCAGCTCGAACAGATCTGGCAGCGTGTCTCCGCCGACGGCTTCGTCGTCGCGGTACCGGCCTACATGAGCAATACCAATCTCAGCTTGTTGCTCGGCATTGCGGCGGAGCTTCAAATCCCGGTCATTGCAATGGTCGATGCTGCCGTTGCGGCGACGCGTCGCGAGTATCAGGGTGCTGTGCCCGCGCACGTCGACCTGAGTCTGCATTCGGCTCTGCTGACACGCCTCACCCAGGCCGGGCACGTCCAGGTTGATCGCTCAGTTGTTGTCGATGACTGCGGGATTATTGCGCTTTTCGATGCCTGGATTGCACTGATCGCCAAAACATTTGTGCAACAGTCCCGGTTCGACCCGTTGCACACCGCAGAGACCGAACAGATGTTGCTGGACCGACTGCAAAACTGGCTCGCTGCGGCGTCGGCCGCAACCAGCGTAAAACTCGACATTGAATATCGTGGCATCAAGCACCACGCCGAGCTCGAAACACTCGAGCTGGTCTCGGCGGCAGCGCCTTTCTACCACCGCATCGTCAGTAGTTTGCGGGCGCTGTATCGTGCCGATGAGACGCCGGCGCTCCAACTGTCAGATCGGGCTGCACGAATGCCGGGCCTCGCCGATATTCTGAGCGCAAGGGTGGGTGGTGACCTGTATCTGCAGGAATCCGGCGCCACGGCACGCGGTCTGCTGGCGCGATGCCGTGATATGAAGGCGGGCGACACTGCCATAAGCCTGGTGCGAAAAATGCCCTGGGACCAGTCGCCAGTCGTGACCGAGGATTCGGAAAAGCCCAGTCAGGGTGGCGACCCGACGCATCTGTTGTTCCAAAACAAAGCCTACGCAGTTGATAGTCAGCCGCTGACACTCGGCTCGCAAGCGACTGATGGTGGTCGCTGCATCGATCTGCAGCAAGATATGCCGGGTCTGTCCCGCCGCCATTGTTCGCTGCAGCAGGAGAACGGGCAATGCATCGTCCGCGACTACAGCCGCTACGGTACATTTCTCAATGGCCACCGGATCGACAGCTCGGCAGTACTGCAGGTGGGTGATCTGATTCGGATCGGTACACCCGGGTTCGAGCTGCGCCTGATTACGACGGAGACAGGTGATGGCGCGTAAACGCCGACCTTTCGAAGTCTTCAGCATGTCGTTTCTCGACTGCATGAGTTGCGGTTTCGGCGCGGTAATCCTGTTTTTCATGATCATCAACGCGCAGGTTCGCGAGACGACCGAGAACCCATCCGACCTGATGGCCGAGACACGCCAGATCGAGGTAGAGATACTCGATGGCCGTAAGAACCTGGTGTTGGCAAAGAACACGGTGGAAAAGCTCACCAGCGAAAATGACTCTGCCGAAGGCAAGATTGCTCAGATCATCGCGCTGATCGAGGAGCTGCGTGCCGAGCTGGCACAGTATGATTCCGAGACTCTGGCGGAGATCGAGCGAATCGAAAAACTGCAGACGGACATCAAGACGCTCGAAGAAGAAGTCAAACGACTGTTGGCGATGGCGGAGGAAACTGAGTCAGAAGGTAACCGCTTGCGAGAATTCAAGGGCGAGGGCGATCGACAGTACCTGACCGGGCTCAAACTCGGAGGCGATCGCACGCTAATCCTGGTCGACCGCTCAGCCAGCATGCTCGACGACACTATCGTTAACATCATTCGTCGTCGCAATATGCCGATCGATCAGAAATTGCGGGCCGTGAAATGGCGCCAGGTCGTCGCAAGCGTCGACTGGCTGACGGCACAATTTCGGCCAGGCAGCGAGTTTCAGATGTACATGTTCAACAACGAGGTCGAGCCGATTATTAAAGGCAGCGAAGGCGTATGGCTAAAGGCCGATGACGCCACCCAGCTCGACGAAGCGATGCGGGTGTTACGGCGCACGGCGCCCGAGGGCGGTACCAACATGAAGGCGGCGATGAATGTCGTACTCTCGATGACGCCCCCGCCTGACAACATTATTTTGCTCGTTGACGGTTTGCCGACGATGGACGGGCCGACCAGTAATCGTAAAACGGTGAGCGGGCGGGAGCGTACGCGCCTGTTTTCGAACGCATTGCGTGAACTGCCAAGCAACATTCCGGTCAATATCTTCTTGTACCCGCTCGAAGGCGATTTCGAGGCTCCGTTTCTGTATTGGTTGCTGGCCTACCGTTCGGGTGGCTCGCTTATCAGCGTTAGCAAGGACTTGCCGTAGTCGGATGAGGCAGTGAGAAAAAAACGTCGCAATATTGAAGCATTCAGCCTGTCGTTCCTCGACTGCATATGTTGTGGCTTTGGCGCCATCATTCTGTTGCTCGTGCTCAGTAAAATTTACGAACCCGCCATCATCGAAAAGACGCAGGACGATCTCGAATCGTTGATTGCCCTGTTGCAACAGGAACTGTTCGATATTCGCGGCGAGACAGCCGTTATCAACCGTGACCTTGAAGATGTCAGGGAGCAGACGTCGTCAACCAAGTTGCGCCTGGCCCGGCTACAGGGCGAGCTCAATACGGTACAGGGTCAGTACGCTGCGACGCAGAGGGACTCCGAATCGACGCTTGACGAAGGTGACCTCAAACGTACCAAGCAGCAGCTGACCGACGAGATGCGCCGTCTGGCGCCTTACTATCGTCGAGCTGATAACGACGCGGTTGCCGGCATTCCGGTGGATAGCGAATACGTGATATTCGTCATCGATACGTCGGGGAGCATGCAGCAGTTCAACTGGCAGCGAGCCATTGAGAAGCTCAACGAAACGCTGGACGTGTATCCGCAGGTGAAGGGCCTGCAGATCATGAACGATAATGGCAGCTACATGTTCAAGCAATACGCGGGCCAGTGGATCCCGGATACGCCGGGCCGGCGCGACGCGATCCGTAACACGATGCGCACATGGCGGCCGTTCAGTGACAGTAACCCCGCCGACGGCATCATTTACGCGATCAGCACCTACTGGTCGGCCGACAAAAAGATCAGCATCTATGTCTTCGGTGACGAGTTCAGCGGCCGCTCTGTTGAGGCCGTAGTGCGCCAGATAGATTCCGTTAATCGCGAGGATGAGAACGGCAACCGCATGGTGCGGATTCACGCCGTCGGTTTTCCATTCTTCTTCGATCCGGGTCGCCAGCCGTCTGACACTACGCGTCGCTATGCGCAACTCATGCGCATCCTGACCGAGCGCAATGGCGGCACCTTCGTCGCACTGTCAAAACCCGGTTCCTGACCGCCACTTTGGTAGAAAGTGGGACTGCCACTTTTGATCACAATTGATCGCCAGACCCGCATGAAGCGGTCCCTCCGGGCACGCATTTTCGCCTTGTAATGATCCTCACTGTAGGAGCGCTGCTCGCCAGCGCGACAAATAAGGAGAAACACAATGCGTAACCTGGTAGCAATCATTCTCATCGTGGCCGTTGCCACATCTTCTCCCGCCATGGCGGCATCCGCATCGAAACAGGAAAGCGCAGGTGTTGGCGCTGGTGTTGTCATCGGTGCGCTCGCCGGCGGTCCCGTAGGTGCCATTATCGGAGCCGCAATCGGTGCCAAGGTTGGCGACACGATGCATAACAAGGCCTCGACGATCGACACCTTGTCGGGCTCGCTCGATGAGTCGCGCGGCGACATCGCGATTCTCGAGAGTGACATTCGCTCTCTCAACAGCGATATCGATTCCCTTAGCGCAGAACTCGAACACTTTCAGGAAATTGACCGGCCGCAACTCGTCAGCCTGATGCAGGCCGGAATCGCGATGGACCTGTTATTCCGGACCGACGAGTACGTACTCGCAGATACCACGGGTGGCCGTCTTGCAGAATTGGCCAGTGCCGTTGCGCAAATGAGAGATGTCCGTGTGCAGCTCGATGGCTTTGCCGACGAACGTGGCGACTCTGACTACAACCTCAAGCTGTCCGAGAAGCGTGTCGAGTTCGTGCGTGAGCAACTGGTTGCTGCAGGAATCAACCCCTCGCAAATTCGAGTTTCTGCACACGGCGAGGCGCCCGCCCAGGACGAATCTGTCGACAGCTATGCGCTCGAGCGCCGTGTGGCACTGAAAATCTTCATCGACGACACCAGTCTCCGATCCGTTGCATCTGCCAGAAACTGATCACTTCGCGACTCTTCTCGAGTCTCCAGACTGCCGGCCCTTCGGGGCCGGCTTTTTTGTTGTAGGAGCGCTCATTGTCCCCCTTGTGGGGAGCTTGTCAGCGCGACCACGGCCGGTATAGTGACCAACCATGTCCACTGACCTTATCAACAAACACTGCAAGCCCTGCGAAGGTGGCGGCGCGTGATCGGGATCGCTGAGATAGAGGCCGCGGCGGAGCGCCTGGGCGATGTGGTCGTCAGGACTCCGTTGCTACAAAGCGCCGAACTGGACAGGGCTGCAGGCGGAACCGTGCTGATCAAGCCGGAGTGTTTCCAGGAAATCGGCTCGTTCAAAATCCGAGGTGCTTACAATCTGCTCAGCCAGCTTACTTCCGAGCAGGCAAAAAAAGGCGTCGTTGCCTGGTCGTCAGGCAATCATGCGCAAGGTGTTGCACTGGCTGGCAAGCTGCTGGGCATCCATACTGCGATTGTAATGCCTGCGGATGCACCGGCGGCCAAGCTCGAGAACACGCGCAGGCTAGGCGGCGAGATCATCACTTACGATCGCTACACCGAGGACCGTGAGGCAATCGCGCGAGACGTCGCTGCCGAACGCGGTGCGGAAATCGTACCGTCCTACGAAGATGTACGAATCATCGCCGGGCAGGGTACGGTCGGCCTCGAGATAGCGGATCAGTCCATTGAACTTGGCGCACCGGTCGACTCGGTACTGATTAACTGCGGCGGTGGCGGGTTGACGGCGGGAAGTGCAATTGCGTTGAAGTCACGCTTACCCGATGTTGAGGTGTACACGGTCGAGCCTGAAGAGTTTGACGATACGGCGAGGTCCCTCGCCAGCGGCGAGCGAGTCGCGATTCGGGATGACGCGCGATCAATTTGCGATGCGCTGCTGACGGACATGCCTGGCCAGCTGACCTTCGACATCATGAGTGAGCACGTCAAATGCGGACTGACGGTCAGCGACGCAGAAGTACGCGAGGCCATGCGATTTGCGTTTCGGCACCTGAAAATCGTTGTCGAACCCGGCGGCGCGGCGGGCCTCGCGGCGATACTCGCTGGTAAAGTGGATACGGCCGGCAAGACGACGGCAATAGTATTTTCAGGCGGAAATGTGGACGTGGAGTTGTTCGCGTCGATTCAGACCGAGCTGGCCTGAGATTTTCTGAGCAGTGTCACGCCTGAGAAAGGCTGCCTTCTCATACTCGTAATTTGCAACGCACGCCTGCGGCGCGCTTCCCAGCCGTCGAGCCAGGTCACGATCTTGTCGATCTGTTCCTTGTCGGGACGAACACGGCTTGGCGGCAACTCGTGTATACCCACGCCTTTTTCGGCAGCGTGCACAAAATTCTGAGTGTCGCGCAGCACCGCAATGATCGGGATGCCGAGTGAATCGAGGAAGCGCATCAGACGACCAAAGCTCTTGGTGTTCTTGCGTGTCCGATTAGCAATAACGGCAAGCTTGCCTTCGTTACGGTTGACCTTGGCGACCAGCAACAAGTCCGCGACGCATCGGGACGCAGCGTCTATGTCCATCGCGGATGGCAGTACCGGAACAAGAATGCTCGAGGAGTCCCGTGTTAGTTCGCGCAGATCATCGTGACTGATGCTTGCTGGCGAATCGACAATCAGGTCGACCGTGGATTCCGGGACGCGAAGCTGCCAGCTGCGTGTCGCCTGCATGGACTTCTTGTAGGCGGCAATGCCATGGATGGGAGGCAGGTCCTTCGGGCGGCGTTTCAACCAGGACATCGTCGACCCTTGTGGGTCAAAGTCCATAATGGCGGGCTGTGGGCCGCGGCCTGCGTAACAGGCCGCAATGTTCGTGGCGAGAGTGGACTTGCCGCAACCCCCTTTGGGGTTGAGGATGACGATCTTATTCAAGTTGTCTCGTGACGGCGTTATCAGCATGGCCTCTATAATGTGATGTAAATCGGCCTGTCAGTCCTTGCGCCAGTTCACATAATACCAGCTTGTGGGAGCGGCTTGTAGGAGCGCTGCTTGTACCCCGAGGGCACGTAGTCAGCGCGGCAGCTACATCCCCGCCAATTCAGCCCAGGTCGTCATAATGGTGTCGACCACGTCGCCTGTGCCGTCTGTGCTCGAGTAAATCCGGATCGTTACGTCCACACCGTTCATCTCGGCCGTCAGAGTGGCGCTGCCGCTGGCGCTCCCCACGAGCAACACACCGGCATTCGGGTAGTCCGTATCGAAGCCCTGGAACAGGGTGGGCGTCGAGAAATCGATGGCGCCGGTAAGGTCAGAGCTGTCGAGCGTTCCCGATGAATCCATCGTGTAAGGCGCGGGGCTCACAGTGGCGTCGAGGGTCTGGGCCGAGGCGTAGTTGCTCAGAGTACTGGAGCTGCTGTTCGTATCCGTGGTCATTGAGGTACCGCTCACAGACGCTTCGACATATGGCGCGGCCAATGTATTGAGTGTCGCGGTGGCGTCGCCAAAGCCCGTTACCACGTCGGCGCCTGTATTAACCTGGAAATTCGTTACAATCATCGTCATCGTCATGTCATAGGAACTGACAAGGATATTGCCGTTAAACGCATCAATTGTAGAATCAATCGTGCCGTCAATAATCTCGCCGAATCCCTCATCGCACATGGCATATTCGGTCAGGATTGTATCTCCGACCGACAACATGCCCCCTAACAGCACGTTCAGGTCTTCGACGTCCATAGTGACTGTGACGGTACCGCCCGACAGGCAATCGACGACGGTCGGTCCTACGAGGACCTTCTGCAGGATCCCCGCCAGAGTACCGGCGAATTGTCTCTGTACGCCTGGTTTGGCCAGCCCATCACCCGGACTTGAGGCGACGCCCGCGCTTCCTGCCAGGCCGGCAATGTCGCCACTCGTTACGACCGCCTGGTAGGCGACTTGAGACACCTGCAGGCCGTTAGCTGACGTAATCGCGAAGCCGGCCGGCGGCGGCGGATTGTTATCGCCCGGGGGGCTAATTCCGCCGTCGCTGCTACCGCAACCGGCGAGAAGAATAAGGGGGATCAGTGTGCTGAAAGTTGCGCGTCTCATGCGAACGCCTCCGAAACTCATTGTAGGAGCGGCTTTAGCCGCGATATTTGGAAACAAGAATGCTATCGAGTGTACTCAGCACAGCAAAAGGTGGCGTGACGACGCTCACAAATACCTCGAATCCCGTTACGGAATTCTTGTGTAGTATTTTTGCAACATAATCCATAAATTTGACCGATCGCGGCGTCGCGTACACCGCAGCTCTACCAGTGTACGATGGCCGGCGCGGCTGTTAGCGACTACCGACGCGCAGCCAATGAATTTTCGCGCGGCAGCAAGCCTCGCGGCTTTTCACTGGTGTGGCGAGATGTGTACGAGTACGGTGCTGTGCAGCCCGTTGAAGAGGCGGATCATTTCTACAGCACGTTGTTCTACGAGCACCAGATCGAGTTGTACGAGTCGATCATCGATTTTCTGAATAATGACTGCGGCAATATTTCGAAATCGCTACAAGCAAGTAACTAACTGTTGGAGCGACTTTAGTCGCGACTGTCGCGGCTGAAGCCGCTCCTACATGGGATAGTCAGAACATCTCGCTCGGACCGGGCGCCTCGTCCGAGGGCTTATCACGACTCTTGATGTAATCACCCGTGACCATCTTGTCGTAGCTGAGACCTGGCCCAACCATCGGGTAGACGCCCGCATCGGGGTCAATGATGACCTCGAGGAATGCGGGGCCATCGAATTCCATGAAGGCCTTGATCGTTGCCGGTATATCGGCTGGTTTTTCGATCCTTCTCGAGAACTTGAAGCCATCGGCCTCGGCGGCTTTGACGAAGTCCTTGCTGTGCAGCGATTTGTCGCTGCCTGACATGCGGCTGTCGTAATAGAGCTTCTGCCACTGCCTGACCATGCCATCGCCGAAGTTGTTGAGCACGACGACTTTCACGGGCAGGCCGTAGGTCGTGGCGGTCTCGAGTTCGCCGATGTTCATGCGAATACTTGCATCGCCGTCGATATCGACGACTACGCGATCGGGTTTGGCGAACTGCGCGCCAATCGCGGCCGGCAGGCCGAAGCCCATTGTGCCCATGCTGCCCGACGTGAGCCACAAGCGTGGTTCCGCGTAATCGAAGTACTGCGCTGCCCACATCTGGTGCTGGCCTACGCCCGTCGAAATTATTGCCTCACCCTTGGTGTGGCGGTTGATCTCCTCGATGATGGCATACGGTTGAATCATTTCGCTGTCGCGATCGTAGTTCAGGCAGTGCTCTTCCTTGAGATCCGCGATCTCACTGTGCCAAGTCGAATAGTCCCCCTGGAACTCAATTCTCCTGCCGTAATCAAGCAAGTCAGTGAGATCCCGATCGAGAACGCCGACCTGGTGCCAGTTCACTCGTTTAACTTTGCCAACTTCGGCGATGTCGACATCGAACTGCGCGATGTTCTTCGCGTTGTGAGCGAATTGCTCCGGGTTACCCGCGACACGGTCGTCGAAACGTGCGCCAACGGCGATCAGGAAGTCACAATCCTCCACCGC
>Ga0164320_10000111_pt1 | contig 22495 bp, 22 predicted proteins | sample GuaBasSediGuay11_FD_113736 | JGI IMG/M metagenome (GOLD analysis project Ga0164320, IMG submission 113736) | Subseafloor sediment microbial communities from Guaymas Basin, Gulf of California, Mexico - Guay11, Core 4567-28, 0-3 cm | ecosystem: Environmental > Aquatic > Marine > Hydrothermal...
ATTCCGGTGAAGACGCCATCGCTTTTTCCGATGAAAGCGACTACGCCGCCAATATCGAAATGGCGGAAGCACTGGCGGTGGCGTCGGAACAGGCTAAGCCAGGAACGCAAATAGAAACCGTCGACACGCCCGGAATGTACAGCATAGAAGACCTCGCCAGGGGTCTTGAACTAAGCGCGCAGCAATGTCTGAAAACCTTAATTGTCGAAGCCGACGGCGGTGGTCTGGTCGCCCTCGTGGTGCGCGGTGATCATGAACTCAATGCGCTCAAAGCAGAGAGACTGGAAGGCGTTGCAAGTCCTTTGCGGTTCGCCGAGCATGAACATATCAAACAGGTCCTTGGCAATGATATTGGTTCTATCGGCCCGATTGGTCTGAAAATCAGGCTTTATGTCGATCGTAGTGCCGCCCTGGTTACCGATTTCGTCTGCGGTGCGAATATGAACGACCAGCATTTCGTCAATGCGAACTGGGGACGCGATTGCGAGAACCCTGAGACGGCCGATATTCGTAACGTGGTCGACGGCGATCCCAGCCCAGACGGCAAGGGTCATCTGAAAATACTGCGCGGTATCGAAGTGGGCCATATTTTCCAGTTGGGCCAGATATACTCGGAAACGATGCAGGCCACCGTGCTCGACGAACAGGGCAAGACCGTGCTTCCCTACATGGGCTGTTACGGTATCGGCATCACCCGCGTGGTAGCAGCCGCTATCGAGCAAAATAATGATGAACGCGGAATTTACTGGCCGGATACGCTGGCGCCATTCCAACTGGTAATTTGCCCAATCAATTATCACAAATCAGAAGCGGTGAAAAAGGCGGCTGACGAACTGTACCAGGATTGTCTTGACCGGGGTCTTGAAGTATTGCTCGATGAGCGGAAGTTACGCCCCGGCGTCATGTTTTCCGATATGGAATTAATTGGTATCCCTCACCGAATCGTATTGAGCGATCGTGGATTGCAGGCGCAACAGTTTGAATATAAAGGCCGGCGCGATGACAGCGCCCTGGATAAATCTCTGACGGACCTGCCGGACTTCCTTAATCAACTTTTTCCACAGCAATGTACTCCGGGCTGAAAAAATCACTAATGATAATTTCGTCGGCTTTCATACTAACGCTGACAAGCCCGCTCTATTCCTCTACCGACCCTGAACTTCGACAACTATTGAAACAGGCAATCGACTCTGACCCTGGGTTTGAAGATCGTTTCGACGCCGAAGTCTGGTTGCTGGATATGTCCAGGCGGCTGGAAAAGTTTGTCCCCAATCCCGCCACACGCATCGAAATGCTTAAACTGGTACATTACGAATCCAGGCGCGTCAGCCTGGAGCCCGAATTGGTGCTGGCTTTAATCGAAGTCGAGAGCGGTTTCGACGAATTCGCAATTTCAGTATCGGGAGCACGGGGTTTGATGCAGGTCATGCCTTTCTGGCTGGACGAGATCGGAATATCTGACAGAAATCTGTTTAAAATACGCACCAACCTGCGCATGGGTTGCACCATACTGCGCTATTACATGGACCTGGAATCAAATGATCTTGGCCGCGCACTGGCCCGCTACAACGGCAGCCTGGGGCAGAACGTATACCCCAACAAGGTAATCACCGCGTTAAATAAACACTGGTTTAAACAGTAGTAACAACCACTGCTATCGGTCCAGACCTACACCTCTGAAACGCGAGCGCAGGGTAAAGAAGGCCCCTATATCGAGCAGGGGTCCTGGAGGAATCCAGGCACCCGGCTTTGAAGCAAGGCAGTCGCTAACAGTCTGACTGGATTCTCCGCTCGGATATTCGGCAATGGCGGTGCCAAAGGCGGTGCCGCGACTGACCCCGGATCCATTGTATCCACCGGCAACATAGATATTATCGCGCTGCCTGCCAAAAAAATTGGTGCCGTTACGTGAAATGCCTTCCACACCCGACCAGGAATACTCAAAAGGCACGCCTGATAATTGCGGGAAACGCTTATCGAAGGCCAGTCGATGGGTGATCCGACGATGGGCCAGGGCTTTATCCGACAACAGCTTCGAGCCGTTATATTCGGCCGTGTTACGAATGCATATACGGCCATCCCTGGTCAGGCGCAGGGTCGCGCCACCCCCATGTAGTGAAAGAACGCCCCATTCTTTTTCGCTACCAAGGCCGCCAAGTTCCGCACTACTCAGTACCCGCGTGAAACTACCCGACAGGGTGCTGCCGACAATATAATTTCGCAGGATGCCAAGACCGGTCACCTCATAGTTCATTGCCAGGACAAGCTTGTCGGTGTGCACTTCAGCTGCGGCGAGCTGCAGCGTCAGTGATTTGCCAGGTTTGATCTCAAGCACCGGGCTTTGCTCGTAGAGCCTGACGTTCGCTGGTAGTGTTTCGGCAAGCCCGCGTACCAGGGCTGCCGGCTGTAGCAAGGCAGCTTCGCTGACATGGATGCCAGCCTGGTAGAGATTGCTGCCCAGGCGTTCAAATAATTCCGCTTTATGCAGAGCTTGATGATCAATCTCCAGTGCTTGCAGATAGCGCAGAAAGTTTTGGTATTCCTTCATCGCCCGGCTATCGGCAGCAGTATGATAAATACCCTGCTGGCGCCACTGGCAGTCTATGGCATTGTCGGAAACCTGGGTTCGTAGTAGATCCAGTCCTGCCCGGTTGATACGATTTACGCGGCGATAAGTTTCGATCTGTTGAGGCTCGAACCCACCCGGGAACTGGCTGGTTGCTACAGCAAAACCGGAATTACGCCCCGAGGCGCCCTGCCCTACGAGGCGCGCCTCCAGCAGAAGTATCTGCGCATGCGGATGCAGTTCGCCGAGGCGCCGAGCGCAGGCCAATCCAGTCAATCCGGCCCCGACCACCGCCCAGGGTACCCGGTGTTTTCCGCGAATTGGCGGGCTGACCCGGGGTTCAGGTAAGAGCTCCGCCCAGCCATGCAGGTCGGTTGGGAATTTATTGCTAACAGATTTCATTGTTTAATTTATAGAAAATGGTTTCTGCTTTGATTCAGGTTATGTCAGGCATGTGTATCTGCCTGGGCAGAATAATGAACGAACCCCAACACTTTCCAGATGAATTAAAAATCAGACTATCAGTTCGGAAATATTTTCAGGGGTAACCACCCAAAGGTGACTGCTTTGTTTGTAAATAACCCGTTTTTCCCGTATGTATTTATCGAGAGTTTTTTCAATTACTTCGGGTCTGGAATCATCCCAGAACCCATCCCTGGTTCCAGCCAGAACATGGGTTTCGATATCGATCTGCAGACCTGACTTTCGGTAAATACTCAAGTTATTATCGAGGAAAAAGGTAATACAGTCCCAGGAAGCATAATCCCAGAGCAGACCAAAGCAGAAAAACCTGGATTCCAGCCCAATTTTATAGAATGTATTTTTTTGCTGGTCGTGTTTCCAGTTTTTCCTGGTCGCACATTCGGGATTAAATAATCTCAGGAGTTGATGATTGGGATAGGAAAACCATTTCATACCCCGATAGCTAAAGCCATTAAACCCGTAAAAGTAACTCTGCCAGATCGACCGGGACACCTGGTCCGGTGCACAGGACACCCAGTAGAGAATGAGCTTGTGTTTCAACTCGAGCAGTTCGGGATAGACAGCCAGAAATTCATAAAATCCGGTACTCGAAACAATGACGCGAACCCGTGGGAAACGGTTTGTCATTTCTACCAGATCGCGAACCATTGTCTGTCGACGTTTTTCCAGGTGATGCGAAGTGTATTTTATCCAGCTAGGATGGTGGCAGGAAAATTCTTCCACATAAAGACTCTTGATGTAGACATCCCTGCCATATCTTTTAACGATACTGGGGACCCCGAATTTGATCTGACCCGGGGTACCATTGAAGCCGCATACAAAATAAAACGCATCTGTACAGCTATCAGGATCGCCATATACACAGGTGTCATCGTAAAAATGTTTATAGTAGAAAAGAGAGGCATGATACTGCCTTAAGAAATGCCCGGTAAGCAGGTGTTTGTCTTCAATTTTTGCATGGTATTGAGGACACTGCACATAAATTTGTTTTAACTGGTCTGCAGTGTTACCTGTCAATTCGAGAGCATCAGACATGAGCTATTTTCCAATACCTAAGCTCCGCGCTATAAATCGGAATAGCAGCTAGCCCGCATTTCTCACCAGGATGACGGACCCTCGCTTGGTCTTTGAATTCAAAGAAATCGCTTCCCCGGTTAAAAACCCCGGGGAAGCTTCCACAAACACGCAAAGTAGCGGTACACAGCCGCCGCTGGTATTGTGTATCAGATTTTGTTAATCCGGATTATTTTATAATACTAGACCGGTACAACATTGTTTGCACATGGCCCCTTTTGCCCCTGCCCTTCTTCGTACTCTACTGCCTGACCGTCATTGAGCGTCGCGTATTCTCCACCGCTTCTAATCTCAGAATAATGAACGAACAAATCCTTGCCACCGTCTTCCGGAGTAATAAATCCATAGCCTTTGCCCGCGTTAAACCACTTTACCGTACCTTTACTCATACTAACCTCTATACAAAATTATTGATTATGTGCGATATTTCGCAGGGCTATTGTAACCGCTAAAGCTATAAAAACGCGAAATGTAATTTTTTGCGGCTTTTTCAGGCAAAATCCGGGTCAGGCAGAAAGTATAAATTATAGACCAATTTGGGCCTGAACCAGGTAATCAGCATCGCTCCAAAACCTTTGTAGCGGCTCTATTCCAGGCGACAATGATTGCCAAATAGTGAACTGGTAACCGTCACCCCGACAAACATCACTTGGCATAGGACTTCGCCCCGAAACCCTTCGGCACCTTGCGACCAACGATGGCCTCGAGTAACTTTAGCTCGGAATCACTGTGGTTTTTCACCGGAGCCTTACGAATTCGCGTCCCGCCCGCGGACTTGCTGGTGATATAGCGGGGCTCGTCGTGATTAGTCGTGGTTATTACCTGTGCGTCATTCGGGTCTATGCTGGAGGCCAGCGCCACCTGGCCGTAACAGGTGCACACATAGGTCAGATCAGGCTCCATTTCCATATAGACACCGGTGCCGCGTATGCCGATAGTTGCGGTTGATGATTCGACAGCTATCGCCTGCCCGGGTGAGCGCTGTGCAAACACGGACAATACGCTACCACTTATCATGCGCAGAGTGTCGATGAAAAAACCAGCGCCTTCGATGGTCATTTCGCTATTGCTACGCATAATGAAAGAATCGCCGCCAACAACAAAGATAACTTCGCTATCATGCTGGGTGGTAACACTGTCACCACTACCAATTCGGGTATCGAGATCAGCGACCCGGCCATTCACCTTGACCTCACCCTGCAGACTGTAAATCGATTTATCATCTTCGACTTTTTTTGGACCGCTACTCCATAACCAGGCATGCGCAGGGCTATGAGCGACCATGCCGAATGCGCCGAGTGACAGCATTTTAACCAGATAATCTCGCCTTTTCTGATCGCCCAGCGGTGAATCTCTATGAGAAAACATACTTAACCCTGAATTTTAATCAAATGTCTTAATAGACGGGTATGCGATAGCGCTAAATCGATATACCAGGTCAAAGCTACCATGCCAGGCCGATCATAGCGCAGAGCTAGCCCACATTTCAGTGTCATATGGCGGACAACCTGGCTAATGCTGAGTATACTAGCGCAGGAAAATTCCGGTATCTACCCGATGTCAAAAAATGTCGCAGCTTTGTTGGATAAGCTAGGACTAGGTCAATATACGGCCGCGTTCGAAGAGAACGCTATCGACTGGGGGATACTGGCGGATGTCGATCAGGAGACCCTGAAGGATATTGGCATCAGCGCGGCCGGCCATCGCCTGCGAATTCTGAAAGCGATCACCGATCTCAAACCCGACTCCACCATCCCCGCCGCAGACAGTCACCGCAGCGGCAATTCCGATAGCGCTGCGGCAGCGGATCACGACGAGGATATCACCGCCTGGTCGCGCACCCCCGGCGAGCGCAAACCGGTAACCATGCTGTTTGCCGACATTGTCGATTCTACCGCCCTGACCGAACGCCTTGATGCCGAGGAAATTCACGAATTGCTATACGGCGCCACCCGGCGCATGGGCGATGCTGTTGAGTCTAACCAGGGAACGGTTTGCCGCTTTATGGGTGATGGAATAATGGCCATGTTCGGGGCACCGGTTGCAAGCGAACGACACGCGCTGGAAGCCAGCCTGGCTGCTCTCGACATGCAGCGCAGAATTGCCGAGTACAACCAGAAACTACAGGCGAACCAGGAGATCGCCATACAGATTCGGATAGGTCTGCATTCTGGTGAAGTAGTCGTACTGGAAGTCGGAGACGATCCGAAGAAACAGGAATATGACGCCACCGGCTCAACGGTTCCCCTGGCTGCGCGCATGGAACAGATAGCTGAAAACGGGACTATATTAATGACTGCGGCAACACGGGCCCTGGCAGGTGATTTAATCGAAACAAAGTTAGTACCTAGCGTGATGGTGAAAGGAATCTCAGAACCGGTAGTGGTTTACCAACTCTGCGCCGTCCATTCCGCAACCGATTCATCGGCGCTATCCATGCGCAGTCCATTCGTCGGCAGGAATTCCGAACAGGTACAGTTTCGTGTGATGCTCGATTCCTGCCTCGAAGTCGGCCATGGACAGACTCTTTTCGTACGTGGAGAAGCGGGTATCGGTAAAACTCGCCTGGTCGAGGAGATGTCGCGAATTGCCATAGACCGCGGCTTCGTTCGTCACAAGGCACTGGTGCTTGATTTCGGTGTTGGCAAAGGCCAGGAGGCTGTACCCTCACTGGTAAGAAGCTTTCTCGGCATCGCACTGGACAGTGGTAAAAAGGAACGTGAACTGGCGGTGTTAACAGCTGAAAGCGAGGGAATTGTCAGCACCGAACAACGGGTTTTTCTGTACGATTTGCTCGATATTACCCAACCACTAGCGCTTGGCACCCTCTATGATGCAATGGGCGCCGAGGCCAGGAACAAGGGAAAACGCGCTGCCGTTGCCAAAATACTGTCCAATCTCGCCAAACGCCAACCTGTTCTGGTCGTAGTTGAAGATCTGCAATGGGCTGATGCAGTAACCCTGCATCATTTATCGGGTTTGTCAGCGGTAATGGCGCAATGTCCCGCCCTGATGGTGCAAACATCGCGGGCCGAGGGTGACCCCATCGATTCTACCTGGAGAGCCAGCGCCGGGGAGAGCCCGATCGTCACCTGGGATTTGAGCCCATTACGAAAAGAAGAGTCGGTGATGTTGGGAACAGCTTTCACTGATGTCAGCGACAGCCTGGCCCAACGCTGTATCGAACGAGCCGCGGGTAATCCGTTGTTCCTCGAACAACTCTTGCTCGGGGTAGAAAAAGGAACCGACGAAACTATCCCGGACTCGATAAAAAGCCTGGTTCTGGCACGCATGGACCAGTTGCCCGAGGGTGACAAGTGGGCGCTACGAGCAGTGTCGGTTCTCGGTCAACGCTTTGAAATAGAGGGCTTGCGACACCTGATAGAACAACCAGCCTACGATTGCAGGGTTCTGGTAGAGCATCACCTGGTGAGACCCGAAGGACCCCTTTACCTGTTTACCCATGCGCTGATTCAGGGGGGCGCCTATGGATCCCTGCTCAAGCCCCAGCGTAGCAAGTTGCATTTACTTGCCGCTGAATGGTTCAGGGAACGAGATCCAGTGTTATACGCCGAGCATCTTGATCATGCCGGGGATGCGTCTGCGGCACAGGCCTATCTCGCCGCGGCGAAAATACAGTCCGACCATTACCGTCCCGAACGAGCTTTGCAACTGGTGCGGCGTGGCCTCGAGATCGCGGTAAACACGGATCACTTCGAGCTCAATTGCTTTGAAGGCGAGCTTTTGCAAATTCTCTGGGATGTTACCGAGTCGATACTCGCATACCGGCGTGCGTTAGAGTTTGCACGCGATGATATCCAGCGTTGCCAGGCCATGGTTGGTGTGGCCGAGGGCCTCGGCATTACCCAGCTGCATGATGAACTGCTCGACGTACTCAAGACCGCGGAGGATATTGGCAAAATACATAATTTGACGCCGGAGTTGGCACGCATCAACCAGGTTCGCGGCAGAACACATTTCTTGCGCGGCGAAATAGAGGACTGCCTGCAGGCCAACAAGTTATCGCTGGAGTACGCGCGTAAGGCCAACTCACCCGAAGTCGAAGCGCAAGCCTTAAGCGGCCTGGGCGATGCCGAATACAATCGCGGGCGCTTCATATCCTCCTACCGTTATTTCGATCAGTGTATTGAACTTGCTCGTAAATACGGCTTTGGACGAGTGATTGCCGCTAACCTTTCCATGCGGGGGTACGTATCCCAATGGCAAAATAATATCGACCCTGCTGCGGACTACCACGAGGCGGTCGAACAGGCTACCAGGACTCACGATTTGCGTGCCGAAATGCTGGCCCTGGTAGCTGGAGGCGCTTTCTGGACAGCGATAGGCGACCTGGTCGAGAGTGAGAAATGGTTGAAACGGGGTCTGGAAATAACCCGTCAACTGAGCCTGAGGTTGTTTGAAGGAGAATATCACTACTTGCTTGGTCGGGTAGCAATGCAGCAGGGTGATCAAAAGAAAGCCCACAAACTTGCCCAGCAGGCAATTGTCATTTTACAGGATTCGAATTCAGGCATGACCTTCGGTGGTCCGATCGCGCTGGGCGTGCTCGCACTTACGACCGCAGACCCGGATAGACAACACTCGGTACTGAGACAGGCAGAGTCACTATTGGCAACGGGTAGCGTCGGTCACAACTATCTCATTTTTTACGAGGATGCGATGGAAGTTTGCCTGCAATTAAGCAGGTGGGACGAAGTAGATAAGTACGCCCAGTTACTGGAAGACTACACCCGTGCCGAACCCTTGCCCAGGAGCAGCTTTTTTATAGCCCGTGGTCGGGCTTTAGCCTCTTATGGCAGGGGCGAGCGGAACGCGAAGACCATGTCGAAGCTTCAAAATTTATGCGCCGAGGCGGACCAGGCAGGTCTCAAAATAGCGCGCAAAGCCCTGGAACAGGCAAACTCGAACCCGGGGTAAGGATCAGGCAGTGCGATAACCGGGGAGTACATCGGGTTCTTTAATGTGTATTAACTAGCATCTGTTCTCAAAGGATAGTGCCAGATTCGATCGAAGCTGATCGACTGCATTCGACGACAGAGGTCGTTTCATGGATCCGCTGATTCGGTGATCCATCTGTTGGAAAGTCTGATTATACCCTCAATGGAGTTTTCACACAGTCTGGACTCAACTAAGATACTCAAGAAAGCGTTTGAAATCATAAAAACACATTCCTAAATATATCCTTTTGATTAATTTTCTTCTTATTGCCAGGGATCAATGAAAAGTACCGAAAGAAGCTTGATACTAATCGTTACGCAACAGAGGAATTGACTGGTATGTCTGACAAGATGACCCCCAAAGAACCTGAGCATGTCTCCTGCGATATTTGCATGAAAGAAATTCCGATTGATGAGGCTAATAGTTTTGAAACAGTGGACTACGTAATTCATTTCTGTGGCCTGGAATGTTTTGATAAATGGAAAGAAAAGAAGCAGTCCCAGCAGGAAGACGATGATTAGACACTAGCCCGCATCACAACTGGGAACGCATAGAAGCTTTTATCTTTGCCAATAATTCGCCTCAACGGGTGAAATTATGAACAGCTTACAACCTTTGCGGAGCACTCAGGTCAAGTTATTTTGCGGACCAGGTGGGTTATTGCAAATCGCCAGGCTGAAGACCTGGCTTGCGGCGGGTCGCCACAACTTTTTGGTAGAGGCCACCAAAAAACGTTTCTTTCGACCAGGTGAAGTCAGGGCTGTCATCGGCAAGGGTTTCGATCTCGGTTTCCAGCAACTCGACGGTGAAGGGTTCGAGTTTGCGCCAGACCAGGTTCATAACACCCCGCAATGGGTGAAGGCGGACTGGCTTGTGATAATCTACGAAGACCGCCTTGCCACCGGATGCGACGTGATCCAGCAAGGTGTTGATCACGGCGCGTTTGTAGTCGCCAGGAATTTCATGGAGTAAAAAGAAGCAGGACACCACATCTCTGGGCTGGATGCGCAGGGTAGCAACGTCGCAGATACGAACGACAGCCTGTGGAAATCCACGGAGTTTTTCTCGGCATCTGCCAGCCTGTACTGGTGAAACCTCGACCACATCCAGTTGCCCGGGAGGAGAGAGCTTTGAGGCAATTTCGGGGATTAGGGTGCCATAAACATGTGCGGCCTGAAGTACTGTTGCCTGCGGGGTAATTTCCGTCAGGAGTGCCTGTTTCAGGCGTTGGCCGTTCCCCCACAAAATCAGGGAAACGATGATTTCCCGATCCAGTAATTTTACATTACGCGGATTGAGATAAGCCCATTCGTAAACTTCATACATATAGGCAGGCACCCCTTTTGCCCGTAACGATACTGGACCTCCTGGTGGGGTAATCTTGGTGGTGTCAAATGGCGCCATGATTACCGGGCCTTGAATTTGATCGAGGAACCATCACCGCGTCTCCGCCTGTTCGAGGAAGCTTTCACGTGGATCGATTTCTTCATGAACAAGATTATAGTGACAGTCGATGCAGGTCATGTTGGTTTCACGGGCCTCCTTGTGCTGCTCCTGACCACGCTTACGAACTGGTTTTATCGAAGCCTCTTCGTGGCATTCGCGGCAGGTGACGCTGTCATTATCGCGAAACCAGTCACGAACGGCATATGCCAGCCGCGCCTTCTCGGCATTCCAGACATCGGGGTCGTCATAATCCCGACTGATCTCTCCCCATATATCGCTGATACCATTAACAGTATGGGTATAGGTCGCTGCGACCAGACCTTTTGGAATGTGACAGTCCGCACAACCCGGCCGTACACCGCTTGTAGTTGTCTGATGGGCAGAGGTCTTATAGATTGTCGAGTCAGCAATATATGTCTGCATTGCATGGCACGAGGTGCAAAAGGCATCTGTCGAGGTAAAGCGATCCATTTGTTCAGCACCGAGCGCTAGCATCAGACCAGCGATACCGCCGACGATGACACCGATTAGGACTGCTTTAGAGGGTAATGATATTACCTTCACTATTATTCTCCACTACTCAATATTTAATCCGGGTAGATAAAATCCTGCCGATCCGGGACCGGCAGGATTCTCGTGGGGCGGCCAAATTACCTGAGCAGTTCCGCTTTGATATCCGCTTCGACCCCTATTCCCAGGGTTAGCGGGAAGGACACCTGATGGAAACGGGTTGTCACATTGTCGTCGTGAATGGCCAGGCCAATGGTATAGACACTACCAACTTTAAGGATTTTGTCGTCCTCGGGATGCCCGGTATCAAGCTTGCGCCGAAACACAAGGGTATAGACGCCGTTATCCCAGGTTCCCCTGGCGAAATCGTTGTCACCGGCGGAGCCTTCCGTATTGGCAGTCAGCAAACGACCTGGCAGAATGTCGCCTTCCTTGAAGCCTGCATCAGGGTCGTAGGCCTTGCCGTTATCTTCTTTGATGATAGCTACTGCTTTGGATTGATCCGTCAGGTCAGCTTCGCGCAAGGCGATATACCCCGTTTTTGCGGGATCGAACATAAACTTGGGCGTCATGGTTTTTCTGTCCAGGTTCCATGAGAACATTTTTTTACCCGAGTCGAAATTACGATACTGAAGAACATATCCGTCATCCGCCATGCCAACCGGGTTGCTGCGCGCCACTCGCCATTGCATCAAATCGGCGAATCTACCGGTTGCCTTGAGCGCGGCAATCTCGTCAACACTTTTGGGCTTGTCCCAGCTTGCCGCTTCATCGACGCGAGATGCGGGAAGGTATTTTCGGATATCGCTCTTTTTCATCTCTTTGCCCAGGTAGGCGTGTCCCTTGACGTCGGATTTTTTCGGCGCAGCGGGCATGTCACGCATGCTGTCATGGCAGGTCAACCAGCAGCCCTGTTCGGCGAACATGGGCACTGAACCATCATCGATCATGATAGCAAACCGGTCTTCGTAGATCGCTGGTTGCTCGCCACTACGAACCTTACTGTTGGCCCGATGACTTCCATACCATTGCCATTCTTTGCCGTCATAGCGGATCATATTGTGCATACGACCTTCACGGTCGAGTTGGGACTTATACCGAAACCGAAAATAGAGGTATTCTGAATCGTGCAAGGCCTGCACGCTCAGCTCTTTGACGCCCTGCTTCCCGGGAATGGGATTCGGTTCCAGACGTTCTCCGCTAACCATCAGGTTGCCAATATCTGCTTCTTCCCCTTCATGGCACGACAGGCAGGCTTCTCCCTGGGCCGTTTTCTTGTTAGCACGTTTATGTTTCGAGCTTCTCAGCCACTGATAACTCGACTGGCCGGGATAGAACAACGTAAACTCCTTGACGGCTACGGTGGACCAGTCAATATTATCCACTACGGCCAGCGCGCTAGTTCCACCCATTGTAAAAACAAAGCCAATTATGCCTGCCATGAGCGGCAAGCTCCCCTTCATCATGCTTCGTATAGAATTTTCTTTACTCATAAGATATCACTCCATTTTTGTGTTTTCGCTAGGCCGAGACTAATAGGTGTCAGAGACCAATAAAGATTTAACCTACTTAACTAGCGAATCTGCGTCCATGACAAAGATCAATTTTCGGATTGTATCTGATTTGTGAATTGGGTATTGTTAATAGATCATATATTCAATCTTGAGATTATTCAACTTGAGATATTTATCGTCAGCTCATAGTAAGTTAATCAAAATACTATTGATACAAATCCATGGGCTTCCATTTATTTCCTGTTAATTAAGGTATCTTTAAACAGTTAGGCATGCCGAAATATACCGCACTACATATTTCCTTGCTGGTTGCACCGAGCCGTAGAAGGATAATGAATGTCAACTATCAAAAACTTCCACAATGAAAATAATTCACTGCAAATGAAATATAGAGTCACTTCAATGTTTTATGACATTCTGGATTTTCCCTGGGAAAAACAATACAGGAAGTGGAGGCCTGGATTACTCAAAGATATTTATGGAGAAGTGATCGAAGCAGGAGTTGGTACTGGTAGAAATCTACGATATTACCCCCGCAATGCAAAAGTAACAGGTATCGATCTGAGTAACGACATGCTAAAAATATCAGCGAAAAGGGGCAGTTTAGCTGAGTGTGTTTTTTATCCTGTTCACGAGGACGCAACATCTATGGAGTCAATCCCATCTAATTATTTCGATTGGCTGGTATCTACATTTTTATGTTGTGTTATGCCCGATCACCTTCAGCCTCTGGCAATTGACCAATTTGAGAGAGTATTGAAGCCTGGTGCTCACTTCAGAATACTTGAGATGGTTTATTCTAAAAACACCAGGCTAAGAAGGAGGCAACAGTTATTTGCTCCCTTTATTCAGTGGGTGTATGGAGCCCGATTTGATCGTAATACTCTTGAGTATTTAGAGAAATCTTCAATATTAAAAATCACCAAAACATATTTCCTTAAAGAAGATATTTACCTTGTAATTGAAGGGCATTGTGAAAAATAGGGGCTCGCAATGCCGGGCTTAAGTAAATGCCATTGGTAACAACTGCTTGAAATCCATTGCCGAAACAACTTCGCTATGGAAGATTTCGGATCATCCCTCGTAGCGTGGCGGCGCTACCTTAAGCACTTCTTCGATGGTGGTCAAACCCTTGGCCACCTTCTGCGCACCTGCGAGGTTAAGTGGCCTCATTCCAGTCTTGATTGCCTTTTTACGAAAATTCACCAGGTCGAAATCTTCTTTTATTTCGGGCTTGAGAGTATCGCCAAGCGGCATCATTTCATAGATTCCGACGCGTCCGATAAACCCTGTTTGACGGCATTCCAGGCAACCCTCGGCCCCAAAAATTTTCTTCGGTGGCGAAGTCTTCCAGGGCTTGATCATTGCCTGCCAGTCGTATGATTCAACATCCTGTTCCTTTTTGCAATGCGGACACAGGGTACGAACCAGGCGTTGCGCGACTACGCCTATCAGCGTGGCGTTGATCAAATACGATGGAACGCCAATTTCGCTCAAGCGTGCTATCGCCGCAGGCGCATCGTTGGTATGCAGTGTGGATAGCACCAGGTGCCCGGTCAGCGCTGCCTGCACCGCCATTTCTGCGGTTTCCCTGTCGCGGATCTCACCGACCATGATTATATCCGGATCCTGGCGCAACAGGGTCTTGACGCCAGTCGCGAAATCAAGATCTATATTATGCTGGACCTGCATCTGGTTGAAACTGGGTTCCACCAGCTCGATCGGGTCCTCGACAGTACATACGTTAACTTCGGGAGTCGCCAGGTATTTGAGGCTGGTGTAAAGCGTGGTGGTTTTACCCGATCCGGTGGGTCCGGTAACCAGGATGATGCCATGTGGCTGCTCAATCATTGCATTCCAGATATCTGATTCCTTTTTTTCGAACCCCAGTGCAGTGAAGTTTTTCACCAGCACTTCAGGATCGAAAATCCTCAGTACCAGCTTTTCACCGAAAGCTGTGGGCATGCTGGAGAGACGCATTTCTATCTCGGAACCATCCGGGGAACGCGTCTTGATACGACCATCCTGTGGCTTACGCTTTTCGGCAACATCAAGCCTTCCCATAATTTTAATACGACTAATCACCGCAGAAGTAATGTTTGCTGGAATTTCGTATACCTGGTGCATGACACCATCGATACGAAAACGGACATTGCCCTGTTCTCGACGGGGTTCGATATGAATATCACTGGCGCGCTGGTTAAACGCATATTGCATCAACCAGTCAACGATGCTGACTATATGCTGATCATCGGCATCGACCGAGCCTGTCTTGCCCAGTTCGATAAGCTGTTCAAGATTCTGGATATTACCTGGCAAATCCACGGCCTTGTTGCCGGCGCCATCCATGGCCTTGCTAACGCTATAAAACTCGACCAGGTAGTTTTTCAAATCCCTGGGGTTTGCCAATACCAGGGAAATCGGTTTGTTGACGATGCGATCCAGCTCGTCCTTCCATTCATGGTTGTATGGATCGGTAACCGCGATCACCACTTCATCATCGGCCACCTTGACCGCGAGTATGCCGAAGCGTGAGGCATAGGCGTATGACATAATGGAAGTGCAGGATTTGACGTCCATTTTCAAAGGATCGAAATGATAACGGGGCATCCCCGACTGCTTGACCAGCCAGTCAGTCAGAATATCGAGGCTAAGCACCTGATCGGGCCGCGATTTATTTGGCCATTGCCGACTCGCAATAATCTCCAGCGGATGCAGATTTTTTCTGTCCTGCACAGAGACAAGCGACGAGATCATGCTTGCCTTGTCTTGCTCGACAATTTCCTGGGATACCAGTTGCTCCAGTATCCCGTCCAGGGTACAGACAGCTTTGTTCACATTGGTTGACTTTGTGTGGGAATTCAACAACATATTAGCAGGAAATTGACCCTATGCACTAAATAAGGCCACCTGGGGCTCACCCGGTTCGAGTTACTGCGCCTCCCATTTTTGAATGAACCTTTCGATCATTTCCCCGGTTATCACGCCAATCTGGCGGGCAACGACTTTTCCCTCGGGGGTTACCAGGAAAGTGGTCGGAATACCTGGGATCAAGCCCAGTTCTGATTCCTGGGTTGGCGCAGATAAATATATAGGGTAGGTGATAAAGTAATTATCCAGAAATTCCTGTAATTGCTGCGCACCAATATATTCACTGTTAATGCCTATGACCATTGCATTCTTGCCAACGTTGGCATCGTGAAAGGCCTGAAGTTCGGGCATTTCCTCGAGACAGGGGCCACACCAGGTCGCCCAGTAATTGACCACCAGCCACTTGCCCTCAAAATCCTGGAGATTAGCCCTGCTGCCATCGAGAGCTTTCAAGGGCATGTTTATAGCCTGGGCATTCATCACAACCGCACCCAAAACGAGCAAACTAATCAATACACGCTTCATTTAATCTCTAAAATTCCCTGCTGGCCACACCAAACATAGGAGTGGAAATAACTGATTTAGTTCAGTTGTGGTGGGATTGAAGGAGCCAAAAAAAAACCCGCGAAAGCGGGTTTTTTAAACTTTTAGCGAATCTACTGCGCCAGGTAGTCCAGGTCGGATGCTTCGGTTTCACCCAGTACCCATGCGCCACGATTTTTGGCATGTTCTATGGCCGCAGCTCTTGCTGAACCCCGCGCCTTGGGGATGTAAAAATACTGACCTGGGAAAATCAAATCGGCATCCTTGATTTGGCCCGCATTGGTTTTAAAGATAAGCGGCCACTGGAAGGGATTGCCGTAGATACTGTCCTGACCGGCGATGTTCCACAGGTTGTCACCGGCAACGACCAGGTAACCACCGAGATACGGTGAGTCATTTGCGACAGCCGCCGAGGACCCGGCGTCTGATGCAGTCGTGCTATCTCCACCGCTGTCAGCCATTGACATTGCTTTGATTGCTTCCGCGGCAGAATTTTCCGCCCTGTTGGCAAGAACCTTGGCGCGCACATTCTCACAATCTGCGGCTGCGGCTTCAGCTTCTGCAATTATCTTTGCGTTTTCTTCCCACTCGGCACCCAGGTTTCTGGCACGGGCATTTTTCAGCTTGGCTGCATAAATAGCGTTTCTGACCTCAGGAGTTGCGCCCTGGCAATCTTCATCTGTAGTCATTTCGGTTTTCATATCATCCGAAGATGAGCTCTGTTGACAGCCGACCGCGATACCCGATGTGATCAGGGCAATTGCAGCAACTTTAATCAGTTCTGTTGGTTTCATCTATTCTGTTCTCCGAGAACTTTATTGAATTGGGTGGCCGATTTCTAGCCTAGCCTATTTTGCCAAGAAGACTACCTTGATCAACTCCTTAGAGCAAGTATTTAAACGTAAATATTACTCATTTGGCGCGGTTTTTGACGCAGATCATCTACTTCTGGCTGCAGTGTAAGCTGCAGTTTGAAGCATAGTTCAGATTCCTTTCCCGTCAAGCCGGAAACGAGTCGAAAATCGCTATTCCGGCAGGGCTATTGATAATGGCAGATCATTGTTGTACAACATCCGCAGATTACGCGGTCCATCTCAACCAATGACGAGGAATAAATTGCTCATCTACCACAACCCCAGTTGCAGTAAATCACGTGAAACCCTGCAACTTCTACGAGACAACGATCAGTCCCCCGAGATTGTTGAATACCTGCAGCAACCACCGAGTATCCAGGAATTATCGGAAATTATAAAGATGCTCGGAATTTCAGCGCGAGAACTGTTACGAACCGGCGAACCCGCTTACCAGGATGCTAACCTAGATGACGATACGCTTGACGAAGAAGAAATCATCGCGGCTATTTGCAAGTTTCCCTCACTGTTACAGCGCCCCATCGTTATTTCGGGGAATAAAGCGATAATAGGCCGGCCTCCGCTCAGGGTGCTGGAAATCATTGCATAAAATTTTAATCATTTATTTCAGTCGCCACGGCAGTGTCGCCCGTATGGCTGAGAAAATCAGCCTGGGCGTTGATTCCAACCAGCAATGCGAATCGGTAATGCGTTGTCTGCCTGAAGTTTCCACTACTACCGAGCAGGTCGAATCCGCCATTCCCGATCATGGCGTCCCCTATGCACAGATTGCAGACCTGGAGTCCTGTGACGCTCTGATTATCGGCAGTCCCGGATATTTCGGTAACATGGCGGCTCCGCTAAAATATTTCCTGGATTCGACAACTTCCCTGTGGCTTTCCGGCGCAATGATCGGCAAACCCGGCGCGGTATTTACCGCAACTTCCAGCATGCACGGCGGACAGGAAACGGTGCTTACCAGCATGATGCTACCACTGTTACATCACGGCATGCTGATTAGCGGCATCCCCTATTCGGAGCCTGCCCTCAACCAGACCGACAGCGGCGCAACACCCTATGGCGCTAGTCATGTCGCCGGGCAGCGAGGCCAGGCGTTGAGCACCTACGAAATATCTGCCTGCAAGTCGCTGGGAAAACGCATTGCCAGTCTCGCCTGCAAGCTTGCATAGCAGCGCATGAAGCCACTAAAAGTCGCCGCCCTGTTGTCCTGGACGGTTTTATTTCTATGCCAGCTCGGATTGCTCTGGCATCGAATCGCCATCGATATTTACTGGGTAGTGCTGCTGACGTTGCCGTTGCTGCTGCCATTGAAAGGCCTGCTCTGCGACCAGCGCTATACCTACAAATGGGTTGGCTTCATGACGCTGGTTTATTTCTGTGTAGGAATCAGTGAGCTGGTAGCAAATCCGGAATTAAGAATCTATGGCTTTGTCACCACTATTTCCAGCACCCTGTTGTTTCTCACCAGTATTTACTACGCGCGTTACCTGGCAATACGCGCTAGCCAGGATGCTGCTCCGCCAGGGCCTGTTTAACCAGCGGGATTGTTACCCTGCGCTGGCGCATCAGCGAAACACCGTCGAGTGTGCGCAGTATCTCCATTTGTGACGACAGGTTTCGCGAATGGTGGGTCAACAAATAAGAAATTACTTCACTCGACAATTCCATACCGAGCATTTGTGCGCGCCGATGCATGATATTCCTGATGTCATCTTCATTACTCTCGGGTAATCGCAATAACAGCCCCCACAACAGGCGCGATCGAAAATCAGCGAGATTGCAGGTTAAATTCCGGGGGTTAAGCGAAACAGAGAAAATAAAGCGGAAGTCGCCCTGGCGACAGCGATTTATGGCCTGGTAAAAGAGCTGCTCCCACGCGCCAATACCGACAATTGCATCCAGATTGTCTATCGCCAGTACTTCGCAACGGCTAAAGCCTTCAAATTCACTGGCGTCACATTCCGCCAGTTGCCGGGCATCATATATCTGTAATGAAATCTGCTGCTGCCTTGCGAAGTAGGCACAGGCGTTGAGCAGGTGGGTCTTGCCGCTGCTGGCAGCACCCCACAGGCCAAGCTGGATTTCACCCTGCGCGACAATCAGCGATTTCAGACTATCTACGACTAACTCGGCCCGGTCGGAAATAAAATTTTCGAAACTGTACTGGCGATCGAGCGAAAGGGGCAATGCTATCTGTTTAATTGGTAACCCCCCGATCGATATAGCTATAGTTGAGGATTATCTGATCTTCTCCCTCGGTATTCACCTGTGGAAAATCTTCCTGTTCCAGCACCTCCCCAAATTCAATCAAGCGTTGTAAATCGGCGGCATCGTTGCGCAAGCGAAGTCGGTAGGTCACCACATTTCCGTTAATTATCGCAACCCGCACGCTGTCTACCACGTTCAATGATTTCAAATACTCCTGCACCTTGATCAGGTTTTCAATGCCATCCATTGCCGACACGCTAATCAACAGGGATAGATCGCTACGACGATGGTCTTCCAGTGCATATTCCAGGGCCAGTATTCGCGCCAGATGCTTGATTACCTGCTCGATGACTGCATTTTTCTGCGAAGCCTTGAATTCCCATCTGAATATCTGGTCCGCAAAGCGGACTTCCCAGTCGCCACTCCAACCCTGCCCGCTACGCCCAATAATCTGTCCTACCACCAGTGCGTCGGGAGAATAGCGCAAGGCCAGACTTTCGATGCTGTCGAATTCGCGTGATACCACATCACCGATATCAATCATCGCGATATCTTCGAGGTCCATCAATGGAAATAGTACCGGGACCGCGTGCCGGGAAGCCTCCTGATCGAGTAGTTCAATCAAATCCGGGGTATTGTCGTCGGAAACCAGCCTGATATTTTCATTTACGTCATAGGAAATCACCAGCAAACTGCTCGGTCGCTCTCGTCCCCAAACGGGAAAATTATTTTTTCGCAACAGGCTTTCAATCAATTGCTGGTCAAAGTCGATACGCAGGAATATCCTGCCTCCGTCAAATTCCTCGTCATCGGGCAAATTGCGGGTAATGTATCGAAATTGTTTTACGTAGCGTGCGCTATTGGAGATCGGCCTCTTGAAAGCAGCACTTTTTAAGGCGTCGTCCGAACCGCTCGCCTTGATCACTACCTGTTTAAAGGCCTGGCTGAAAGCTTCGAGGCGTAAACTGGTGGTCTGATCGGCTATCGGCAACTCGACCGTAAACAAATCTTCGACGACGACCGCAATGGCCACTTGTTGCAAACTGAAATAGAGCAATATCGATCGCAAAATAAATTTTAACTTCATCGTTTCTCTGGCCCGTTGCGCGGACATTTGAATTCAAGGCGTGTAAAATAACACACCCATATTATTTCCTGAACCAGCAAACCATGAATCCTGAACAATCCCTTAGTTATCGCCAATCGGGTGTAGACATCGACGCCGGTAATGAACTGGTCGAACGCATCAAACCTGCGATCAAGTCTACCCATCGTGAGGGCTGCATCGGCAGTATCGGTGGTTTCGGTGGATTGTTCGAACTTCCACTGCATCGCTACCAGAACCCTTTGCTGGTATCGGGTACCGATGGTGTCGGCACCAAACTGAAACTGGCAATCGAGCTGGGTATTTATGACAGCATCGGAATTGACCTGGTTGCAATGTGCGCCAACGACATTGCCGTGCTTGGAGCAGAGGCCCTGTTCTTTCTGGATTACTATGCGACCGGCAAGCTTGAACTTGAACAGGCTGAACAGGTGATTGAAGGCATCGCGGCGGGTTGTTTGCTGGCAGGCTGTGCGCTGATCGGTGGTGAAACCGCGGAAATGCCAGGCATCTATGCAGCCGAGGATTTCGATCTGGCCGGCTTTTGCGTGGGCATAGTCGAAAAAGATCGGGTTATCGATGGCAGTCGTGTCGAAACCGGCAATCGTCTGCTGGCGCTGGCTTCCTCGGGTCCGCATGCAAATGGTTTTTCGCTGATTCGTAAAATTATCGAAGTTTCCGCAGCCGACCTGTCGCAGGATTGTGGAGGGCAAACCCTAGGCGAAGCCCTGCTAACACCGACCCGTATCTATGTGAAAAACCTGCTTGAGTTATCCACAACCTGCAGGCTTAACGCGATATCACATATAACCGGTGGCGGCCTGATTGACAATATTCCGCGGGTGCTACCCGCACACTGCAGTGCCAGAATCGATTTATCGAGCTGGGATTATCCCCCGGTATTCAAATGGATGCAGACATCCGGCAAGGTCGAAAAGTTTGAAATGTTACGCACTTTCAACTGTGGTGTCGGCATGGTGCTGGCAATCGACGCCGCACAGGAACAGGACTGCCTGGCAATGCTTGAATCCCTCGGCGAAACTGCATGGGTAATCGGAGATATCGTTGCCCGCGAAGACAACCCGCCAGTTATCGTGGCATGAGTAACCCGCTATCGCTGGTGGTGTTGATATCAGGTAACGGCAGCAATTTACAATCCATCATCGACAGTATCGAACAGGGCCGTGTAAACGCCGAAATCAAGGCGGTGATTTCCAGCAACGCGCAAGCCTACGGTTTGCTGCGGGCGAGCAAACATGGCATCGCAAGTTATGTGGTGAATCACAGGGACTTCGGTAGTCGCGAGGCATTCGACGACGAATTGCAGCGAATTCTCAAGCCTCTGGACGCTGATTTTATCCTCCTGGCTGGATTTATGCGTATTCTTGGTTCAGCCGCTATTCAGGCGTTCGCAGATAAAATTCTAAATATCCATCCTTCGCTGCTCCCGGCATACAAGGGTTTGAATACCTACCAACGAGCTCTGGATAGTGGTGAAGTTGAGCATGGCGTCAGTATTCACCTGGTTACCGCGGAGCTGGATGACGGCCCGGTGATCATGCAGGCGCGTTATCCCATTGCGCCCGGTGACAACAATGAAGACCTGCAACAAAAGGGGCACAAACTTGAGCACCGCATGTATCCTCAACTGTTGTGCTGGTTATGCGAAGGCAAAATTGAAATTTCCGCAGGTCAGATATTCTATGAAAAAACTGTGCTTTCGAAACCGGTTGAATTCGCTTAGTAGGCTGCTATTACTGACACTGGCGTATGTCTGTTGAAACGAGTGGGATTCATAATTCGGTGAACCCTTCTTCCTCCACTAGTCGCTCTATTTCCGCGGGCGCAAAGGGAACCTGTTCGATAAAACTGGGGAGTTCGCTTTGTTCGATGTCGAGTATGCGCATTCTTGTCTGACAGGCTTTGATATCGATTATATTATCCTGATCCAGTAATCGAGCACGCTCTACCAGGGACTGGTTATCAGGGTAGTTACTCTTTTGAAACAACTGCAACTCATCGCCATGCAATACGATGGCAATTTTGCTGTGATCGCCCGGCTTGAACAATGCACGCAAATCCTCGGCACGATCAAGCACCACCTCGAGTTGTTGAGCAGAGTTCACGGTGACGCCAAAAACATATCCGGGTGGAACCGCTTCTTCCTGTGCATGCAGCTGAAATACAATCGACATGCCCAGCAGTAGATGCAATAGCAGGCATCGAGGATTTCGAGGTCGAACTAATCGCTCCCGGCGATGGTCATATTGTCTATCAAAATCGAACCGCAGCGGACATTGCCGCGCATATCTATATCCTTGCCAATTTCAACTATGCCGAGGAA
>Ga0164320_10000112_pt1 | contig 22475 bp, 25 predicted proteins | sample GuaBasSediGuay11_FD_113736 | JGI IMG/M metagenome (GOLD analysis project Ga0164320, IMG submission 113736) | Subseafloor sediment microbial communities from Guaymas Basin, Gulf of California, Mexico - Guay11, Core 4567-28, 0-3 cm | ecosystem: Environmental > Aquatic > Marine > Hydrothermal...
ATTCTACCCACCAAAATTAACCTTAGCCTCAAGGTTAGCCCGAGAATCCGCATGCGACATCGCCTCATCCATGGTGATGGTGCCCTGCTTGTAAAGATCCAGCAGCGCATCATCAAACGACACCATGCCCTGCTCGCCACTATCCTTATGCGCCTCTTTCACACCGGAAATGTCGCCCTTCAGGATCAAGTCTTTAATGTGCGGCGTATTCAACATGAGCTCGACAGCAGCAACCCGTTTGCCATTACGTGCACGCACCAGGCGTTGTGACAGAATGGCCCTCAGGTAATGAGCAAGATCCATAAACACCTGACCATGCTGTTCCTGTGGGAACAGGTTAATAATTCTATCAAGTGTTTCCGGTGCGTTATTGGAGTGGACAGTCGCCAGCACAAGGTGCCCGGTGCCAGCCATATCCAGAGCGGCTCGCATCGACTCAGTATCACGAATCTCACCAATCTGAATAACGTCCGGCGCTGCACGCACGGCACTCTTCAATGCGCGGCTGTAGGACTTGGTGTCCAGGCCAATTTCGCGTTGATTGACAATCGATTGCTTGTTCGGGTGCAGGAATTCGATCGGATCTTCAATCGTAATGATGTGTGACGAGGTTTTCTCGTTACGATGATTGATCATCGCCGCGAGCGTAGTTGATTTACCGGCGCCCGTAGCACCCACCATCAGGATCAATCCACGACGTAACATGACCAGCTCTTTGAGCTGATCCGGCATGCCGAGTTCTTCCAGCGTGGGTAAATCCGAGGTGATGTAGCGCAATACCATCGCGACGCTGCCGCGCTGATGAAAAACATTTACGCGAAATCGACCGAGACCTTTTTCAGACAGCGCGAAATCAATTTCGAGTTCCTTGTTGAACTGATCCATTTGCTCTTCGGTCATGAGCTCGAATGCCGCCTGCTTTACCATTTTCGGCGTCATCTCGAGCTTGTTGACCGGCATGATCTTGCCTTCGATCTTGATCTTGGCCGGAGAGAAAGGTGCAAAGAAAAGGTCCGAAGCCTTTTTCTCAACCATTAATTTGAATAGTGGTTTGACGTTCATTGGTCAGTCGTCCCTGTGAGCTCAGAAAGTCTGAGCCGAATCCTCTTCCATGATGCGTAAGCTCTCCGATTGCTGGTCGGCAATTGAAGAGTCACGTTTACTTTCCAGCTTGATGCGCAATCGCAGCTCGTTCTTGGAATCCGCATTTCGCATCGCCTCTTCATAGGAAATAGTGCTTTCCTCATAAAGAGCGAACAACGATTGATCAAAGGTCTGCATGCCGAGTCGTGTTGATTTGGCCATGATCTCTTTGATATGCCCAACCTCGCCCTTGAAGATCAGATCCTGAACCAACGGCGTATTGAGCATAATTTCCATCGCCGCGACGCGACCAATACCGCCCTCGCGCGGTACCAGACGTTGCGAAATAAATGCTTTGGTATTTAGTGACAAGTCCATCAGCAGTTGCTGACGACGCTCGTCGGGGAAGAAGTTAATAATTCTGTCCAGCGCCTGGTTTGCGCTGTTCGCGTGCAAGGTCGCCAGGCACAAGTGACCTGTTTCGGCAAACTGAATGCCGTACTCCATGGTCTCTTTATCGCGAATCTCACCGATCAGAATGACATCCGGAGCCTGCCGCAATGTGTTCTTTAGTGCCGCGTGCCACGACTCCGTATCGACGCCGACCTCACGCTGCGTAATGACACAGCCTTTGTGGGGGTGAACGTACTCAACAGGATCCTCGATAGAAACAATATGACCGCGAGAGTTTTCGTTACGATGTCCGATCATCGCCGCAAGCGTTGTGGACTTACCAGAACCAGTGCCGCCAACAATGATGCAAAGCCCGCGCTTGTTCATGACGACATCTTTCAGGATTGGCGGTAATCCGAGGTCTTCAAGCGTTGGTATCTCTGTCGTGATGGTTCTAAGAACCGCACCGACCATGCCCTGCTGAATAAATGCGCTGACACGGAAACGACCGATACCTTGCGGAGCAATCGCGAAATTGGCTTCCTTGGTCGCGTCAAATTCCTTGATCTGTTTGTCGTTCATGATCGAACGCACCATGATCGCCGCCTGATCTGCCGACAACGGGGTGTCGGTTGCTTTGTGGATCGTGCCATCGACCTTGATCGCCGGCGGAAAGGCGGCCGTTATGAACAAATCCGAACCGTCCCGCTCGACCATTTTTCGCAGCAGGTTTTGCGTCAGGCGTACCGCTTGTTCGCGTTCCATCGTTTCTTACTCCATTCAAGCTGCCGTAGGCAGCTTTAGAAATTTTCCTTGTTGGCGGCCCGGAAGCGCGCCTCTTCTTTGTTGATCAGGCCTTTCGTCAATAATTCCTGAAGGTTCTGATCGAGCGTCTGCATGCCGACTCCCTGACCCGTCTGGATCGCCGAATACATTTGCGCGATCTTGCCTTCGCGAATCAGGTTTCTGATTGCGGGTGTGCCCACCATAATTTCATGAGCGGCGATTCGGCCGCCACCGACCTTTTTCAGCAATGTCTGTGATATCACTGCGCGCAATGACTCGGACAGCATCGCACGAACCATTTCCTTTTCTGCGGCCGGGAATACATCAACGATACGATCGATGGTCTTGGCTGCTGAACTCGTATGCAGCGTGCCGAACACCAAGTGACCGGTTTCCGCACCAGTGAGTGCCAGACGAATGGTTTCGAGGTCACGCAACTCACCAACCAGGATCACATCGGGGTCTTCGCGCAATGCAGAGCGCAGAGCTTCATTAAAGCCCAGGGTATCGCGGTGGACTTCGCGCTGATTGATCAGTGATTTCTTTGATTCGTGCACAAACTCGATTGGATCCTCGATCGTGAGGATATGGTCGGGCTTATTGTCGTTGATGTAATCGACCATCGCGGCGAGAGTCGTGCTCTTACCTGAACCCGTTGGCCCGGTTACCAGCACAATTCCCCTGGGATGCATCGCAAGATCTTTAAAAATCGGCGGCGCACCGAGATCTTCGAGCGTCAGAATCTCTGATGGAATGGTCCTGAACACAGCCGCTGAGCCGCGATTCTGGTTGAAGGCGTTGACTCGAAAACGTGCCAGCTTTGGAATCTCGAAGGAGAAATCTGTCTCAAGAAATTCTTCATAATCCTTGCGCTGCTTGTCATTCATGATGTCGTACACCATGCTATTGACGTCCTTGTGGGTGAGCGCCGGCATATTGATACGTTTGATGTCTCCATCAACGCGAATCATGGGCGGCACACCCGCTGACAAGTGCAGGTCGGAGGCGCTGTTCTTTACCGCGAACGACAATAGTTGGGCAACGTCGACGGCCATATTTCTCCCTCATTTGATGGTGCCGGACTTACCATAACCCGGCACAGAATTGAGCCTAGTATAGCGAAGCAACCGGACTAAAACGTGATTGGAGTCACGGAAAACTTAGCCTCAATCAGCGATTTGCTGGCGTTTTCGGCCAGAGAAGCTAATCGCGAGCCCGATGCTGTGAAATTGCTCGCTGTGAGCAAGAAACAGTCACTTGCGAAGATTCTGGCCGCTGTCGACGCCGGACAACGTGATTTCGGTGAAAACTTCGTACAGGAGGGTCTCGAAAAGATCGACAAGACCCGCAACTTAGGTCTGATCTGGCACTTTATCGGGCACCTGCAGAACAATAAAACACGTGTGGTCGCCGAGAACTTTGACTGGGTTCACACCATCGACAAACTAAAGACGGCGCGGCGATTAAGCGAGCAACGGCCAGAAGCGCTTGGGCGGCTGAATATCTGTCTGCAGGTGAATGTCGATAGCGAGCCTGGCAAGTCAGGAATCGCCATTGACGCACTACCTGAGCTTGCGGCAGCCTGCTCCGAGTTGCCGAATATTCGGCTGCGCGGCCTAATGTGCCTGCCGGCAATAAGATCCGGATTCGAGGAGCAACGATTACCGTTCGCCAAACTTCACGAATTGGCCGACTTGCTGCAGGATAGTGGAATTGAGACAGATACTTTGTCGATGGGCATGAGTGGCGACTATCGCGCAGCCATTTTTGAAGGCGCGACCATCGTACGGATCGGCACTGCATTGTTTGGTGATAGAAAGTAAGGACTGGAACTCACTATGGATTACGGGAAAGTCGCCTTCATTGGCGGCGGCAATATGGCTCGAGCTCTGGCCGGTGGCATGCTTGCTGCGGGATACGAGCCAGGTCACATCTTAATCTCTGAACCTCTTGCCGAGCATCGCAACAGCCTTGCCGAAGAGTTTCCGGGCACGATTGTTCGCGACAGTAACGCAGACGTTGTCCAGCAAGCCGAGTGCATAGTGCTGGCGGTAAAGCCGCAAATTCTGTTCGACGTTTGTAAGCCGCTGGCCGGCGCGGTGCAAAAAACCAGGCCCTTGATCATCTCGGTTGCTGCCGGCGTACGCAGCAGCGACATCGATGCCTGGCTGGGCGGCGGGCTATCGGTCGTCCGCGTCATGCCCAACCAGCCCGCACTGCTGCGCCTCGGTATCTCGGGTATGTACGCCAATGACGAGACCAGCGAAGAGCAACGACGGGCCGCAAGCAATATCGTGCAAACAACCGGACCTGTCATCGAGGTAGCCACTGAAGAAGACATCGATACGGTGACCGCAGTCTCCGGTACCGGGCCGGCCTATTTCTACCTGCTTGTCGATATGCTTGTGAGCGCTGCCGAACAAATGGGGCTGGATCACAAATCGGCACTCGCACTGGTACTCGAGACCGCACGCGGCGCCGGCGAAATGGCCGAGCAATCGGGTGAGTCCATGGATACCTTAATTGCCCGCGTGCGCTCACCCGGCGGCACCACGGCAGCCGCATTTGACTACATCGACAACACGAATTTTCGTGATATCTTCATCTCGGCCGTCATCGCCGCACGTGACAGGGCCACCGAACTCGCCGATCAGGCGCACGAACTGAGTCAGGACTGATTAATGCCTTCAAACATCGCTTCAGCTTTGGTCTTTATCGTAAATGCACTAACAAGCCTTTACCTGCTCGTACTGCTACTGCGGTTCTGGTTGCCGTGGTTGCGAGCTGATTTTCGGAATCCGCTGGCACAGGGGATATTGAAGCTGACTTCGCCGGTCATTGTGCCCCTGCGACGTATCGTTCCATCATTTGGCCGACTGGACACCGCAACCATCCTGTTCGCACTCACCGTTCAGTATCTCAGCTTGCTGTTGATACTTTTCATAGTCGGCGCCAGTGCAAGTTTTTCGACAATTGCGATCAGCACAGTCGCAAAACTCGTATTGCTGTCATTGAACCTGTTTATGTTTGCGGTATTCATACGCATTATATTGAGCTGGATTTCGCCGGGCCAATACAACCCGGCAACGGCGATCATCACGACGCTGACAGAACCCCTGCTTCGACCTGTCCGTCGGCTGATCCCGGCGATGGGCGGGTTCGACATTTCGCCTATATTCGTGATCATCGGCCTGGGTGCATTGAGCAGGCTGTTAATGGGTTTCAATCAATTAGGAATCTAGCGAAACAAGCAATTCCTCATCCGCGTCTAAATGGTTTATAGTCATTTGAAATAGAGGGACAAGTGTCATGATTCGAAGAACACTGCTGATTTCGATATTCGCTCTGATTTCTGCCTGTGGGGGTCCAGGTGAGTCTGCCAGCGTGCCTGAGGCACAACCGGCAGGAGCTTCCTCTGCCGACATCGGCAATCACATAGTGCATTTCAGTGCACAGTCTACTGACCAGCTGCCACCTGCCGTTGCTCGCGAATACAACATTGTTCGCAGTAAGAATCGCGCAATGCTGAATGTTTCGGTGATTGGCAAGTCAAACAGCCGACCCGTTAGCGCTGAGGTCACCGTTAATACGGTTAACCTCACGGGACAACTCAAGAACATCACGATGCGTGAGATCAGAGAAGGTCGAGAAGACCAGGACGAGATCGTCGCAATTTACTACATCGGTGATACCACAGTTGCCAATCGTGAAGTGCTTGTGTTCGATATCAGCGTCAAACCGGAGGGTGAAGAAACCGTCTCGGAATTGCGTTTTAAACGACAGTTCTACAGCGACTAATCCGCTTCGTAGTACCCTAAAAAAGCCTTAATTAAAAGGCTTTTTTTCGCTTACGCACATTCAAAACATATGTTATCGTCGCGCTGCATTCACTGCGGGCGTTTGTCCAGTATCGGACGTTTGTCCAATTACGGACGTCAGCCCGTTTTTGTTATTTTTTAGGAGTCAGTTTTTCATGGCAGCAAACACCAAGAAGCCACCAACCAAGTCTGAGATTTACGCACAGATTGTTGACGACACAGGTTTGACGCGCAAAGACGTAGCAGCAGTATTCGAATCACTCAACGGCCAGATCAAGAAGAGTCTTGGCGGTCGCAATGCCGCAGGAATGTTCACCGTTCCCGGTCTTCTGAAAATGCGTGTTGTTAAGAAGCCGGCTCGTAAGGCTCGCAAGGGCACCAACCCGTTTACGGGTGAAGAGATGATGTTCAAAGCAAAACCTGCATCGAAAGTTGTTAAGGTTTCTGCATTGAAGGGCCTGAAAGATATGGTCTGAAGTTTGGATATTGCATTCAAACTCAAGAAGCCGGGCTAAGCCCGGCTTTTTTATTCCTGCAATTCCTCGGTGAACGAGACGAATGTCGCGATGGCTTCACGCAGCTCCACCAGCCTGCCATGAAAAAAATGTTCGCCCTCCGGAATGATCAACAATTCTGGTCCGGGTTCCAGTCCGTCAACCCAGGTAACCGTTTCGTCAATATCGACAAGTTCGTCCTGATCGCCCTGCACGATTAACCACGGGCACGTGGGCTGCTTGTCGAGACCCGATGCGAAGCGGGATATCGCAGGTGCGACGCTTATTAGTCCGTCGACTTCGGTGGCAACGGCTGCTTTGACCGCGATCGCGGCACCAAACGAGAATCCTGCCACCCAAAGCGCCTTCTCGGGAAATCGTGCGCGCATCCATTCGATCACCGCCAAAGCGTCGGCAAGCTCACCATCGCCCGCATCGTAAACGCCCTCACTTTCTTCTGTACCCCTGAAGTTGAAGCGCAAAGCAGCGAACCCCATACGAACAAAAGCCCGTGCCAGAGTGTGCGCGACCTTGTTATGCATCGTCCCGCCATGCTGGGGGTGCGGATGGCACACGACGACGCTGCCAAGCGGTGTTTGCTCGGCTGGAAGCTCGAAAATAGCCTGTAAACGGCCCGCTGGCCCATCGATGAAGAGACGCTCAGCGCGGGGAGTTTTGGGCATTTGGCTTTCCGGGGTAGATAGATTAATGAATACTGCTGTAAAATTATGATCTTATGTAATGTCGGAAGCAATCAATGCCTGAACTCAACGTCGTACATATCGCAATAATCGCCGCAATGACAGTTGTTGGCGCCATTGTCGGATCGGTACTCCGGGGCAAGCGGTCGGATGAGGAAAAAGCAGCGGTGAGCGCAGGCTGGCAAGAACAGATCAATGCGCAACGCACCGAGCATGACCGACTGACCGACCAGAACAAGGGCTTGATGGATCAGATCAGCCAGTATCAGGCATCCAACACAGATGCCAAGAACCGCGCCAAGGAACTGTCGACGGTGGTTCAGGAGGCCTTCGCCCGACGAGATGAATTGCAACGCGATATCAAAGACATTCGTGGCAACCTCGAAGTTGCGATGAATGAGCGCGATCAGCTGCAGTCCGACATTTCCTCCAAGGAAGGCGTAAGCGCAGACCTGCAGGAAAGGGATGCGCGTATCAACAAACTACAGCTGGAGCTTGAGAACTGGCAAAACAGACTGCCACCACTCATCGAAAAATTCCGGCAGAGAAATGAAGACGCCGAGCAACTGGAGACAGATCTGGCTGCCGCACAAGTGCGCATCGCCGAACTTGAGGCAGCAGAGGACTCTGTTCAAACCCGCATCGAACCGGTAAGCGACCCGGATTCGCTGACCGATGGACGCGACGCGTCCAACGACCCGATCGATGAAGATGTGGCGGACGACGATCCTGAGGAAGAGGAAGAAGAGGCGGAAGTCGAGACGGAGGATAAATCCGAGCCCGATGATGAAGATGAAGATGAAGATGAAGATGAAGACGAAGACGAAGACGAAGACGAAGACGAAGACGAAGACGAAGACGATCAAAACATTGAACACATCAATGGGGCACGTGACAAATTACAGGCCATCAAGGGTATCGGCCCGGCGATAGAAAAAACGCTCAACGAAATGGGCATTTTTCGGTTCCAGCAGATTGCGGATATGAGCGAATACGAGATCGACCGTATCGCAAAGCGGCTGAAAGGATTTCGCAGTCGCATATACCGTGAGGACTGGATAGGCCAGGCACGAGAATTGCGTGATCAAGAATCCAGCGGCTAGGATAGTAGCAGCTGCCTTTCTCGTTGCCAGCCTCATTATTGCACCATTGCTCGACAACGGTGAGCAGAGTGGCGATTCAATCGCTGCATTGATAGCCCAGCCCCCGCAGTTCCAAATTCGCTGGCAACGCGGTGAACTGACGCTGTCCGGCCACACGAAATCGCGGCAACATGAGCAAGACCTGCTTCATGTTGCGAAGTCTTCGTACGCCGAGAGCCCTGTAATCAGAAATTTCCAGCCGCTCGGCATCGTCCCTGCCTACTGGGAAGATATGACAACTCAGGTTCTCTATTTAGTCGCAGAATCAACGTCCGCACGGGCGGAAATATCAGCCGATGAAATCAGGATTCACGGCATCATCAATGATCAACCGGGTTGGAAAAATCGGCTCGATGCATTGAGAAAGGCGCTTCCAGCCAATGTTTCTCTGCTTACGGACATTATTCCTGTCGATCCCGCTGTCAACATCGCCGGAATTTGTACGCGTGCGTACGCTGATTTTGAGTCGGGACCCATCAATTTCGAGGAATCCAGCACGAAGTTTCGAAGCTCGGCATACCCGCGGCTGGATCGTGTGATAGCACTCGCGAACGCCTGTGGCGATTCAGAGGTATCGATTACCGGACACAGCGACTCGTCCGGCAACGAGTCATGGAACCAGCGCTTAAGTTTGCAGCGGGCGAACGTGGTTGGCGATTACATTGCTGGCGGTGGTATCGACCGCGCCCGCCTGCAAATCGCAGGTGCGGGGTCAAGCGCACCGATAGCGGACGACAGCACCCGCTATGGGCGCAGTCTGAATCGCCGCATCGAGATTACGCTTACCAGCGTCGACTCCGCTTTAGAGCCCGTTACTCAGACGCGGTCAGTTTTACGAGCTCAATAGTGAAAATCAGTGGCGTATTCGGCGGCACCGCCGCGCCTCTGCCTGACGCACCGTAGGCGAGATCTGACGCAACGACGAGTTCACGCGTTTCACCTTCAAGCATGCAGGGTACACCGAGGTCCCAACCCTTGATTACCTGGCCCGCACCAAGCTGAAACTGAAAAACATTGGCGCCGGACTCCCAGACGAACTGGCCATGGCGATCCTCGGCGGACTCGTCCAACTGCCAAAGCCAGACATTGGTATCTGCATAGTCGCCTTTGACTGCCGCTCTGCCGTAGCCGGTCTTGATAATTCGTGCGGACAAACCAGCAGTGATTTCAATATTCCCTGATTCATCTGCAGCAGGGCAAGCGATCTTCACCGGTGCACTAGCCTCGGTGGCAGCTTCGGTGACCGCTTCGTCAGCGACACCTTCTTCTGATTGTTGACCACACGCTGCCAGTGTCATGGCAGAAACGATCGTAACGAGTGTGAAAATCCTGTTCATTCTTTTGAGTCCTCAAAATCCAGTGATGCCGAATTTATGCAGTATCGCAAACCCGTCGGCTGCGGGCCATCCTCGAACACATGTCCCAGGTGCGCATCGCAGTTCTTGCACACGACTTCACTCCGCGACATGCCGTGGCTCATGTCTGTTTTAACAACAACCGTGTCTCCCGCCAAAGGCAGCCAGAAACTCGGCCAGCCCGAGCCGGAATCGTACTTGTTCTCTGAACTGAATAACGCTGTGCCACAACAAATGCAGCGGTAAGTACCGTCGGCTTTGTGATCGACGTACTTGCCCGTAAATGCACGCTCCGTCGCGGCATTTTGTGTGACCTCGAATTGCTCGTCGTCCAGTTTGGCGCGCAACTTCTCGTCGTCAGGATTGCTCACTGTCTGCCCCATTGTCAGTGTTCAGCAAAAAATTATTCATACGCTGCACATATTCCGCCGGGTTTGAAAGCTGTGATCCTTCGGCTAGCAGCGCATGATCCAGAACGATATTGGACAAAGCATCGAAACGTGCATCATCGGCCTCAGCAGATAATCGGCTCACCAGTGGATGCTCAATATTAATTTCGAGGATTGGCTTTGACTCCGGCAGCTCCTGACCACTTGCTTCGAGCATACGCCGAACTTGTGGGTTCAGGTCCTGGTCACTGGCTACCACACAGGCAGGTGAATCGACCAGCCGGCGGCTGACATTCACGGCCTCTACGCGCTCGCTCAGCGCACCCTGAATCTTCTCGAGCAATTTCTTGTGCTCATCATTCAGATTGCCCTCTGCTTTTTCATCACCGTCTTCCGGTATATCGAGCGCCTCGCGCGCGACGTCGACCAGTGCCTTGCTTTCATATTCAGTGAGACTGTCTGTTAACCAGGCGTCGATACGATCTGTCAGCAACAGGACCTCGATTCCGCGGCTTCGCAGCTGCTCGATATGGGGACTGGCCACGGCGGTCGCATAGTTTTCAGCCAGGATGTAGTAGATCTTGTCCTGACCGTCCTTGGCGCGCTGTAGATAGTCATCCAGAGACTGGTCCTGCGTTTCGCTGTCCTTATGCGTTGTCGCAAACCGCAGTAACTTCGCAAGCTTGTCTTTGTTGCCATTGTCCTCAACAAGACCTTCCTTCAGCACCTGGCCGAACTCACTCCAGAACTTCTGGTAATCGTCCTTGTCAGCAGCAACTTTCTTCAGCATATCCAGTACACGGCGTGTCAGTGCACTGCGCATCGCCGTAAGATCCGGGTTTTGCTGCAACAACTCACGTGAAATATTGAGTGGCAAATCTGAAGAATCCACAACGCCTTTGACGAAACGCAGGTACAACGGCAGGAACTGTTCCGCGTCATCCATGATGAACACACGCTGCACATAGAGTTTCAATCCTCGCGGCGCTTCGCGATTCCACATATCGAACGGAGCTGCTCCGGGAATGTAGAGCAAACTCGTGTACTCACGCTTACCTTCAACGCGGTTGTGGCTCCACATCAGTGGGTCCGCAAAATCGTGCGAAAGGTGTTTGTAAAACTCCTTGTACTCGTCTTCAGTAACATCAGACCGCGAACGGGTCCAAAGCGCCGTTGCAGAGTTGACGACTTTGGTCTCAGCGTCTTCTTCCGAGGTAGCCGTTAACGAAACAGGGAAGCCAATATGGTCGGAGTATTTTCGAATCAATGACTCGATGCGGAATGATTCAGCGAACTCAGACTCGTCTTCTTTAAGATGTAATGTCACCCGCGTGCCACGCTCCTCACGCGCGATATTTTCGATCGTGAATTCACCTTCGCCTGCAGACTCCCAACGCACGGCCGCATCAGCATCCAGTCCGGCACGACGCGTTTCGACCGACACTTTGTCGGCTACAATAAATGCAGAGTAAAAGCCAACACCAAATTGCCCAATCAAATGAGCATCGTGTTGTTTATCCCCGGTCATTTGCTGCAGGAATTCAGCGGTGCCTGATTTCGCAATTGTACCCAGATTATCGATGAGCTCGTCGCGAGACATGCCGATGCCGTTATCGACAACAGACAGCGTTCGCGCATCCTTATCAACTTCGATGCTAATTCCGAGATCGGTATCGTCCGCAAGCAACTCAGGGTTGGCCAGCGCCTCGAAACGCAACTTGTCTGCCGCATCTGAAGCATTGGAAATCAGCTCACGAAGGAAGATTTCCTTGTTGCTGTACAAAGAATGGATCATCAGCTGCAGTAGCTGCCGAACCTCGGTCTGAAATCCGAGGGTTTCGCGCTTGTCGCTCACGCAATCGTCTCCCGACATAGAAAGGGACAGACACGATATAGGCTTCACAGCCTATTTCAAGGGCGCGCGAGATGTTCGGACAAGGTTTTTTTCAGGCCGTTTGCGGCCAGTTTGCTGACCGTGTGGTTACCGAGCGGTACAGGAGTGTTACAAATAGCAGTATGCAGGTGGCCAGGGCGAGCGGTGGATGTAGCAGCGCAAGCCATACACCAGCATACGCCCCCGCTCCAATTAGTGAATATGAGAGCAGTGCATACAGGAAACGCCGCAGCCGCTCGACAATCAGTCCGACCATTCCGTAGAGGTCGTCCAGATCATCGAGGTACTGTAGTAATCGTTCCATTGGGGTTTCCTGGTGGACGCGAACCTAGCGGACGATAGTCAGCAAAGGGCCGGCGCTTTCGGTGTCGGCAGTGTGCGGATCGCCGTCATCCACGAGCGCATTATTGGACTCCTTCGCGTGCGCGATAGCGCGGTGAAAGAGTTCCCAGCGCTGACGAGCCGACTCGCTCGTTAACGCCTCTATTGGTGATTCATCTTTTGGTAGTTTCTTTGACATACTCACGTCAACAGTTTTTCAAGTGGTAAATGAACTATAGATAGCTGTGCAATTTCACTCCGTGAGGCAAGTCACAGCTTGCTTTAGAACTTGGCCAGAGGCGGTCTTTTTACTCGAAAGTAAGACGCAGTTCCGGTGCATTTCGAGACTCAATTCCGAACTCTTGGGCATTACGTAAAACGCCGGCACGAGGCCGGCGTTTTACAAATTCTTCGAGGGTTTTTCGTGCGGCTAATCGTCGCTTTCCTCGTCCCTGGACCAGTTGCGTTTTACCTGGTCTGACCAGTCGCGATATCCCTTCCACGAGTACAGCGAAGGATCGATTCCCGAACGTCGGCCGTGCGGCGTCGGCGCTTTCGATATCCAGCGACGATACTGCTGCCATCCATCCGCGTCGTTCGCTGCTGGCTCTTTATTGTCCAGCGTCGCGTCTTTGGCTTTGGGGTCCTGCCCGGCATCCGTACCGTAGCTGTCCGCCCACTTCATATGCTTGCTATCTGACATGTCTTTGCTCAGTAAGTCCTTTGAACAAATGCTAGCCGTCATTCACCATAAATCACAGGAACTGCATCACAATGCACTTCCGTATATTTCCGTTGATTATCAGTTGGTTAAGTGTCGGTTTTACTTAATCACGTAACACGGATCGTAGTCTTTGCCGGAAATCTTCATTCTTTGCTGCTGCACGAATGCCGCCAGCAACTTATCCAGCATGCCCATAATTCTCGTCGATCCGCTGATCTGAAACGGTCCAAGCCTCTCGATTTGTTCCGCCGTGTCCTCGCGGACGTTGCCAGACACGATGCCAGAGAACACACGGCGCAAATTCGCCGCCAGGACATGCACCGGAAGATCTTCGCTGATATCAAGTTTCTGCATCGACTCGTGCGTCGCGACGAATGGCATCTGAAATTCACGGTCGATTGTTAAGCGCCAATTGAAATAGAACGCATCGCCATGTTGTTTGCGAAATTCGAGTACATCCTCGAGGCAATTCTTGATTTCCTGGGCAACGGCGCGCGGATCGTCAATGATTATCTTGTAGCGCTTCTGTGCCTCTGCTCCAAGCGTCGCAGCGATGAATTCGTCAATCTGGTGGAAGTAGGATTCTGAGCTGGCCGGACCCGTCATCACAAGCGGCAAGGGTTGAGCCTTGTTGTCCGGGTGCAACAGGATACCCAATAGATAGAGAATCTCCTCCGCAGTACCAACACCGCCGGGGAATACCACGATCCCGTGGCCGGTTCTGACAAAAGCCTCCAGCCGTTTTTCCATGTCCGGCATGATCACCAGCGAGTTTACGATCGGATTCGGTGATTCCGCCGCTATAATTCCGGGTTCGGTGATGCCAACGTATCGGCCATTTCTTATTCGTTGCTTGGCGTGACCAATGGTTGCGCCCTTCATTGGCCCTTTCATGGCACCTGGGCCGCAGCCGGTACAAATATCGAGCGAGCGCAAACCCATCTCGTAGCCGACCAGCTTGGAATAATCGTACTCGCTCCTGCTTATGGCGTGACCACCCCAACACACGACCATGTTGACCTGTGCCGGCAAAACCAGCAGCTTCGCGTTACGAACGATATGAAAAACGGCATTCGTTATGCCTTCCGAGGAATCGAGATCGAAGCGGCCACTATCCAGAATCTCATGGCGCGTATAGACAATATCTCGCAATACCGCCGACAACAGCTCGCGTATGCCGCGAATCATGCGTCCGTCAACGAAGGCATTCGCCGGCGCGTTTTTCAGAGAAATCTTGAGGCCCCGGTCTTGCTGAATGAATATCACCTCAAAGTCGCGATACTTCTGTAGCAATTCCTTCGCCTGATCGGACTCACTGCCAGAAGTCAGTACAGCCAACAGGCAACGCCGCAAGAGCGGGTACAAACCACCGGCACCACTACTCTTCAGGAGATCAACTTCCAGTTGGGAGAGAACTTCCAGGCTGCCCTCAGGCCAAACCTCTGCATTCACGTACAGCGGGGAATTAGTCATGGATCAGGGGCGAATCTCAATTGGGATGTTGGCACCCGTCATCAGCCAGATATCGATCATGTCGGAATTCGACAGTGCGATGCAGCCGTTGGTCCAGTCCTGTGTCCGGTAATAGGTTTCGGAGTGTGACGGCAGGTTGGGCTGGCCGTGAATCATGATGGCGCCACCCGGTGCCTCGCCATTCTGGCGTGCCTCACGGCTATCCGCTGCACTCGGGTAAGAAACATGGATGGAGAGAAAGTAGTCACTGTTGGGGTTGCGTATGTCGAGCAGGTACTTGCCTTCCGGCGTCTTGAAATCACCTTCTTTTTTCTTATCACCCTGGGGGCTGATTCCCAATGCGATCTTGAAGGTTCGAAAGACTTCGCCATTGTTCAGCAGGTACAACTCGCGGTCTGACTTATCAATAATGACCTCGTCCGCGACCGGAAACTCGCCCGCTTGCATCAGGCCAGGTACCAGTAACAACAGAGGCAAGCACATTATTCTTGGTCGCTTTGTCATAGTCCTAGCCTAGCAAACCTCCGCCACCGGGAAAACGGTCTATTTCACACTAGACGTTGCGCCCGACTATCCAGCCGATCGCAAATCCAACACCGCCAGCGACCGTCGTGTAAATGGGTAAGTACTGGAAAATTCGCTCGGGGTGCGCTGCGTCCGTAAACATCTCGTTGAGATTTACCGAGTATGCGTAGTGCAGATAGATCGCGAGCCCCAATGCGGGAATCGAGTAACCGATAAGTCCGAGGGTCATTTGCTTGCTGGATCCGGTCCAATGGCCGCCACCTCTGATGAGCAACAGCCCGGAAAGCAGTACCAGAATCGCCAGTGGGACCAAATTGCGCAATACATAGGGTCCACCCTGCTGCACATCATTGAACCAGAATGCCGCCGCCATCGAAATGAATACGACCGGGAGCAATCGCCACGCAGTGAATTTGACCGTGTCTCCCACTAGCCTGGCTCTACAGCGGTCAACAAAGGAATCTGGACTTTGGTGCCCGGGCGAACCTTGTGCATATCAACCTCCGGGTTGTACTGGCGAAACAGCCAGATCGGCACGTCGTACTTCCGCAATGCCAATATCCAGATCGACTCGCCCGCCCGAATTGTGTGTTCCGTGACACCACTGATTACGTTTTTGCGAAAGAAACTGTCCTGCTGTGCCCGGTGATACGCAACCCGCCGCTCCTCAAAGACTTTCGCCTCAACCGTATTCAGATCCAGCCTGATACGCTGACCAACGGCAACGGGTGTGCGAAATGCCAGGCCATTCAGGTCTCGCAGTCTTTGTGTTTTTATTTCCAACCAGTCGCCAAAGTGACCGAGCGTTTCGAGCGGCTGTACTTCTATCGTGTTATCGCTAGCAACGCTGTAATCACTGGGATCCGAAAGCAGTGACGTCTGGATAGAACCGAGCAACGATGACGCAAAAGCGCTGGCTACATCTGATGATGTAGCTTCGGCCACCACAATCTCTGCTTGCGGCTCAGGCTCGGGTTCCCGCGCAACAGGGGCTTTTGTGATGACCGGCGCTGGTCCGGCCGCCGGCAAACGCAACTGCTGACCTGCGCGTATGCGGTGACTGCTGTTGAGATTGTTCAGCGCAACCAAAGTAGATGTACGCGTGGAATAGGTTGTCGCGATTTGCGACAACGTGTCGCCGCGCGCAACCCGGTGGAACATATCCGGCAGTTGCCCGGAAAAAACGGCATCGGCAGGTAGAGACCCTATTACCTTTGAGAGTGACTGCTGCAGGCTGTCGGCAGGAAAACGCAGTTCGTAACCTTTGGGCACGTATTTACTTTCCTGCCATACGGTCGCCTGTAGTGCTGGATTGTGTTGTGCGAGTTTCGCGGGCGTTGTACCTATTGCTTTCGTCAGACCCGAAACGGAAACATACGTCGGCAGGCTGGTAACAGAATAGTTGGTCGGCGCTTCAGCCTGCAAACCCGGAAAGTACTTTTCAACGTTCTGATCCACTTCCTTCGCTGCGAGAAATGCGACGTAGAAGTTTCGCGATGCGAATCCGAAGGTGCGACCGTTGTACTTTCTCAAAATTTCGACATAGGCCGTATCACCGTACTGACGCATCGCCCGCCGCACGCCGCCTAGACCGTGGTTATAGGCCGTAATGGCCATGGGCCAGTTGCCGGTGATCGAATAGTTATAAGCCATGAGTCGGCCCGCGGCACGCGTCGCAGCAAACGGATCGTTGCGTTCATCGACAACATGATCAACCCGCATGAATCGCCGTCCTGTACTGCGAGTAAATTGCCAAATTCCGGAAGCACCGACGTTCGAACGTGCCGCCGGATTATAAGATGATTCCACGTGCGGCAGTGCAGCAATCTCGATGGGGACGTTCAACGCTGCAAATTCCCTGTTGACGTGCGCACGCCAGCGACCCGAGCGCCGCAGTCCTGCCTGGAAGCGATCCTTGAGTCCTTGTTGATATCGGATTCGGCCAACCGCATCGCGCAAGGTTTTGTTGCTTACGCCCGGCGACCACAAGGCGAGGACGCGGGCTTCTTCAGCCGTCAGGTTGTCCCGTTTACCGGAGGCGAGCGATCGCAAGACTGCCTGCAACGCTTTGCGGCTTTTCTCAACACGTCTCTGGCGCTCGCGGCGCGATGTCTTTTCCGGTATTGGAAGGCGTGCGTAAACGACTCCGAGATTGCGATTATCGTGCAATACGCCCTCGTCGTTGCCGTAGACCGTGAATACATCAACCCAAAAGTCAACGTCAGGTTGCAACTCAGCTGGCTGTGGGAAAGTATCGTCAGCAGCTGATATCCCGGAAAAAATCAGGATTATCAGTAATAAAAAGGGCCTGGAGCTTGTCATTTATATTAATTCAAGTTTCAATCGTAAATTATTGATTACTTCACAGAAAAAAGCCGTGAAATACCGTATTTTAAGGTCGATATGAGCGCCTTATGCCGACAATCTGACACTTGCAGCCGAGTTTGCCAATACCTGGCGAGTTTCGCAGTGCTGCTGTTCTGCAACACGGCCTACTCTAGCGAGGCCGCCGTTGATCCAACAGACAACGGCATCGACCTGTTGCAGGATTCGACTGTCGATGTGGACTCTCGTTCCAGTGAAACGTCGGCAGCCGCCGCAGAACTGGTTGATCCCGCTCCGGCTCGAGAGTACATGGGTCCGCTGGCCGACGCTGTTACGGACGCTGAAGGTCTGGCCGAACCACTGCAAATTCTCGGTGCGGAAATTGCTCCGGGCACATCGCAGCGTTTGTCCTGGTCAGCAACTGAATTATTTGCAGGCGTGCCGGTTTCCACACCGGTACTCGTCGCCAACGGCAGCGCCCCGGGTCCAACAGTTTGTTTGACGGCTGCTGTACACGGCGACGAACTAAACGGCATTGAGATGGTGCGCCGTATTTTCCACGACATCGATCCGACGAAACTGTCCGGCGCATTGATCGGCGTGCCCATCGTTAACGTACAGGGATTTCGTCGTGGCTCCCGATACTTACCTGACCGCCGTGATCTCAATCGATATTTTCCGGGAAACCCGAATGGCAGTGCTGCTGCACGCATCGCACATTCGCTGTTCAACGAAGTCATTTTCAAGTGTGATGCACTGATCGATTTGCACACAGGCTCTTTCGAACGCGCCAATCTTCCGCAAATTCGCGCAGATCTTCGCAATCCGGATGTTGTTACCCTCACCCACGGTTTTGGCGCAATGGTAGTGCTGCACAGCAAACCAACCATCGGCACACTCCGCTACGCAGCGACACTCGCGGGTATTCCTGCTGTTACCGTCGAAGCCGGCGGACCGTCACAGCTCGAACTTGCCGAGGTGAAGCATGGCGTGAAAGGCGTCCAGACTCTTTTGAATACGCTGGGCATGACGCGTCGCATGCGACTCTGGGGCGACCCGGAGCCCGTTTACTATCGGTCATCATGGGTACGCGCCGATAATGGTGGCATTCTGCTCTCCGATGTATCGTTGGGCAGCACCGTTCGAAAAGGGGACTTGCTGGGCACAATTACAGATCCAATGAGCAATGCCCGCACTGAAGTTCGCTCGCCTTATTCCGGCCGCATCATCGGCATGGCCCGGAATCAAGTTGTCATGCCTGGTTTCGCTGCATTCCATGTAGGTATAGAAACCGACGAGGTTTCCGCAAGTGAAGTCGAGGTCGACATCGCACAAAAAACCGCAGATGGTGGTTACGTGGACGGGATGTCCGAGTAACATACGGTCGCTATGACCGGAGAACGAAGACCCCTTTCCAGCTACTGGACTCCAAAATACTGGCCGACATGGGTCGGCATGGGGTTCTTACGACTCTTGTGTCTGTTACCACATCGAATCGCGCTTGCTGTGGGGCGTGTCATTGGGCGCCTGGCACACCGACTGGGTGGCTCGCGCCGCGCTATCGTCCGCCGCAATATTGAATTGTGCTTTCCTGAGCTCACAGCGGACAAGCGTGACGCACTCGCATTCGAGCATTTCATGGCGCTGGGTATGATGCTTATCGAGATGGGCCTTGGACGCTGGGCCAGCGACAAGCACCTGGCCTCGATAACCACAATCAAGGGCATCGAGCACCTGCATAACGCCGTCGAGAAAGGCCAGGGTGTGATACTGCTTGCGGCGCATTTTACGACGCTTGAAGTCAGTGGCCGGGTGCTCGCAATGAATAGCCCGCCGTTCGACGGCGTATATCGCAGGAATCGCAGCAAATTCATAACCGAGTTACAGCGCAGCGGACGTGAACGAACGGTTGCCAATACGATCGAAAAGAGAGACATCAAGAAAATGATCCGCAGCCTGCGTGCCGGGCGCCCCGTCTGGTACGCACCAGACCAAAGCTACAATCGAAAAGGTGCGGAGATTATAGAATTTTTTGGTGTTCCGGCCATGACCACAACAGCGACATCAACACTCGCACGCCTTGGTAAAGCCATCGCTATTCCGTTTTTTCCGCGCCGCCTCAAGGACGGAACTTATGAATTGACGTTGCTGCCGCCGTTCGAGAATTTTCCGAGTGATGACCCGGTGGCAGATACGCGCCTCTACAATGAAGTGCTCGAGGAGCACATTCGCACCTGCCCTGAGCAATACTTCTGGATCCACCGCAAGTTCAAAGACCTGCCAGACGACTACCCCAACTACTATTCAGACTTGGCGGCGTTGAAATAGCCCTCCAGTAACTGCTCCCAATTGGTGGCGCGAAAATGTAGTTTCGGATCCAGGTCCAATACCTTTTTCAATGAGCGATGCAGCCGGCTCAGCGTTTCCTGCTGCCACGGTCCTGGTGGAAGCAACGCGCCCTTGTCGAAATCGAGCATCCAGATATCACCGTCCTTGTCGACCTGCACGTTGTAGGCGTTCATATCTGCGTGATACACGCCGGCCTCATGGAATTTCCAGATCGCCGCACCAAGCGCTTGCCAAAACGCTTCAGCCCGATCTTCTGCGGCTATGTACTGCGACAAGGAAACCACGTCGGGAATTCGGACCGTGATGAGATCCGCGGTGTAGAAAGTGCCTCGACGGACGAATCGTGCAGCTGCCGGGCGCGGTACATTCATATTATTCGCGGCAAGCTTGTCGAGCAGGCGCCATTCCATGAACGATCGCGTGAGATCTTCGCCGGAAAACACGTAGGTATCGCGCACCAGCTTGCCGAGAAGGCCACCGCGCCGGTAATGTCGCAGCACGAACTGACGCGGTACATTGCCGACAAACATCGTGTTACCACGCCCCGCGGAGCGCAACGATCCCGTCAATACTTCCGCGTGCAACCAGCCTTCTGCCGTAAAGCGTTCGGCCGAAATCTGGTTGATAATCGCCTTATCGTATAGGATGGCGCCGTTCTTGGTTCTCTCGACGGTTTCGGTCAACGGGTCCGTCCTTCTCTCTTGTCAGATCTGATACTAAAAAAACAGCCAGAAAAAATATGTGTCATTCGCCTCTCCGCGATCGGTGACACATGTCACGCGCTTGCTGTGGTCCGGCGCATCCAGGACAACTGGCCGCAAGCCAAAATCACCTGGATTATCGGCAAGACCGAAGCTCGACTCCTGGCAGACATACCGGACATAGAGTTTATCATCTTCGACAAATCCAAAGGCCGTCACGCGTATAAAGAAGTACGCCACGCGCTGGGTGAAAAAACCTTCGATATCGCTCTTTGCATGCATGCTTCAATGCGCGTCAACCTTCTTTATCGCTCAATACAGGCCCCGATTCGACTCGGCTTCGACCGCAAGCGAGCGAAAGACTTTCAATGGCTTTTTACGAACCAGCGCATCCCGGCAGCACATGGCGAGCACGCACTCGAGGCAATGATGTCATTTGCATCGCATATCGGTGTTGCACCACAACCGATCCGCTGGGACATTCCACTGGATGAGGACGTGAAGGAATTCGCTGCAGACTATCGCAGCCCGAACAAGCCACTGGTCGTGATCAGCCCCTGCAGCAGTAATCGTAGCCGGAATTTTCGCAACTGGAGCATTGAAAATTACGCCGTGGCGATCAAGCACCTCGTTGACAGAGGCTGTCGAGTTGTGCTGACCGGCGGACCCAGTGAACTGGAAATTAAATACGGTGCAGCACTTGCCGCTAATGGGATCGCTGATGATCTGGTTGGGAAGACATCGCTCAAGCAGTTGGCGGCCCTGATCAATGCTGCGGACCTCGTTATCTGTCCGGACTCAGGCCCTGCGCATATGGCAACGGCATTCGGCACACCCGTACTTGGCTTGTACGCAACCTCCAACCCCGATCGAACAGGCCCGTTTGCCTCGCGCGAACTCACCGTCAATCGATATCCGGATGCGGCTATCAAATATTTGGGCAAGCCCGTTGAACAACTGCATTGGGGGCAGCGTGTTCGCCATCCCAACGCGATGGACCTGATAACCGTCGACGATGTTGTCGGCAAGGTAGACGGCTTTTTCGATCTCGATCCAAGCCCGGATCACGCGCAATGAGGTTATCGATTATTACCGTCAACTATAAGTCCTGGGGACACCTCCAGGCAGCCTTGTCTGCCCTGCAAGATGATTTTCCGGAAGACTGGGAAATAATTGTTGTCGATAACGAATCCGGCACCGCCGAGTTTGACGCTTTCGCCGCACGATTTCCGTGGGCAACATTTATCGCCAATCCGGACAACAGTGGTTTCGGTTGCGGCTGCAATATCGGAGTTGCGAAAGCGAGCGGCGAGCGGCTTCTGTTTATGAATCCGGATGTCATCGCAACACCGGCTGACATTCAGAAGCTCATGCAAATCAAAGAGCAGCACGACATTGGCATCGTCGCACCCAAGCAGGTATCCGCCGCGGGCAAAGCACAGAAGGTTTTTGATGATTTTCCGAACCTGTTGAATCAGAGCAAAACCTTGAAGGCGCTGCTGCGCTTCTTGATGCCCTGGAATTTTCGCGATCCGCGAGCGGATTACAGCGAACTGACGTATTGCGATTGGGTGACTGGCTCCGTACTACTTATAGATCACGAAGACTTCGATGCGATCGGTGGCTGGTCAGAAGACTACTGGATGTATGTTGAGGATGCGGATCTGTGTCGTAAAGCGCACGACTGTGGACTCAGCGTTGCTTACGCACCCGAGGTTCAGGTCATTCATGCACACGGTGGTTCGAGCCGCCTGAACATTGCCGTGAAGTCAATGACCAAACTTGAGGTGATTATTTCAAAACACGTCTACACCCAGCATCACACAAGGGGAATGACACGCATTGCGACACACAAATTAATCATCTTTTTGCGCGTGCCGATGCTGCTGGTCGCTGGCATTTTGGACTTGCTCACGCTACGGCAGATTCCGACACTGCGGGTTCGTAGTCGAATGCTGGCGGGATTGCTGCGTTATTACGGTGGCGTGATCCGGACAGGTTC
>Ga0164320_10000114_pt1 | contig 22180 bp, 19 predicted proteins | sample GuaBasSediGuay11_FD_113736 | JGI IMG/M metagenome (GOLD analysis project Ga0164320, IMG submission 113736) | Subseafloor sediment microbial communities from Guaymas Basin, Gulf of California, Mexico - Guay11, Core 4567-28, 0-3 cm | ecosystem: Environmental > Aquatic > Marine > Hydrothermal...
AATCGTTTTTCTAACTGCTAATACCGCCGACGCCAACACATTCGAAGTCACCCCTACTCTCTATTATTTCAATTACCAGGAATTTGATCAAAATAATGCGCTGCTGAACATTGAGGAAGGCGTGATACCCGGTATCAAGCTCTCCTACGGAGGCGGTGGAAAAAAAGACTATATCAAATTTAACGCCTCTTTTTATGGTGGTAGCGTCGACTACGATGGCCTAACCCAGCTTGGCATGCCCCACCAAACCGAAACCAACGAGCAGCTCGCCAGGATCGGAATATCGTATTTTCAGCACGAACAATCCTTCTACCCCGGACTGCTATTCGTAGGATTACATTACTGGTACTGGGATCGGGATATATTGACCCGCAACGGTGTTCAGGGATTACACAAGCAGTACAGCTGGTACGAGACCGAGGTAGGTCTAAAATTTAATACGCCAGAAGTTGAACAATCCCGATACTGGCTCGAAGTATCCGCGATGTACAATTTCAAGCCCGAGATGACGTTATTACTGCCCTCCAGCGAAGTGAATTTTTCCCTCGGCTCAGAACTGGGATACCGCCTCCGTGCCGGTAAGACCTGGACTCACAATCAGGGCATGTCTACCGCCATCAGTGTATTTACCGAATACTGGGAATTTGGGCGCAGTAATGAGGTTTTAATTACAGATTTTTACGGTTTTTCGGAAAATTATTACGAGCGGGATAGTCAGTCTTTTCATACCGGCATCGAATTCAGTTTTATTTTTAATCTTTAATAACTTATTGCGACCCGACATGTTTCTCATGGAATGATGGTTGCCACCGTCCTTTGTGGATAAAATGCCTGTAATGACAAGGATTTACAAAGTAATTTAATGCAGAAAATACTTGTTGACCGGCGGCCAATGATGTATATAATCCGCTCGGCTTGAAAGTAAGTCTTATATTTATGCACATTATTTCGACATCCCTTCGTTTGTTCCTTCTTTCGTTTGTACCTTGTCCTGTTTTTCATAAGTAATAGCAAAACTTCCAGCCCAATGGCCTCTATAGCAACAGGCTTTTTTTTAATTAAATAGGATATCTATATGTCTACAACAACCGGTACCGTTAAATGGTTCAACGAATCTAAAGGCTTTGGCTTTATCGAGCAAGAGTCTGGACCCGACGTTTTCGCACACTTCAGCGCAAGTGCTGGCTCGGGTTTTAAAACTCTGGCTGAAGGCCAGAAAGTTGAATGCACTGTCACACAAGGTCAAAAAGGCCCGCAGGCAGAGAACATCGTTGCTGTCTAGTTAGCAGATCGCGAATAAGGCTTGCAATGATTGAATGCTAAGCCACAACCAGCCTCGCAAGAGGAGGGTAATTGAAAGAGTGAGGCTCAGGTCTCGCTCTTTTTTTTGCCTTTAACAATCAACCCGGATCTTTTAGGTGCCTGCGTACATCTTCGGCTTCACGCAGATAGGCACTTTCCTCTAGTATCCACTGCCTGAATGCGCCTATTTTCGAACCACGCGATTTTTGCCGGGTAGTGATCAGGTGGAAACTGAGACGCACGGGTAATCGTGTTTCAAATGGTTGTACCAGGCGCCCCGATTCTAAGGCGCCTGCAACCATTACATTGGCGCACAAAGCGATTCCCTGCCCTTCAATCGCCGCCTCGATGACCATTTCTCCCTGACTGAAAAAAATCCCGCGGCTGGCATCTACATCATCAACACCGGCGGTGGCTAACCACATGGCCCAGTCCGGAAAACTAGGATCAAAGTCGGTGTCCTGGCTGTGCAGTAACGTGTGGTGACGTATATCCGAAAGATCATGCACGGATTTTCCTTCATGCTTTAAGTCCGGGCTACAGACCGGGATCAGGTCAAACGAAAATAGATAATTCGAATCGAGGCCTTCAATTTCACCGGTACCGAACCGAATGCCGACATCAATATCTTCGCGTACGAAATCGACCAATCGTGACGAAGCATCGATTCGCACATCGATTTCCGGGTGCAACGCCTGAAATTTACACAGCCGGGGGATTAACCACTTGGAAGTAAACGAAGGAGCAGCGGTAATCGTCAAGGGTTCATCTCCCTGAGACCTTCGCACCGAATCAACCGCCTCGGCAATGCGCGAGAAACCATCCGACAATAACGGCAGAAAAATCTGCCCGGAATCGGTGAGAACAATCGAGCGATTACGCCGTTTGAAAAGCTTGATTTCGAGGAAATCCTCCAGGCCCCGAACCTGCTGACTGATAGCGCCCGGCGTGACGTTGAGCTCACTGGCTGCCTTGCTGAAGCTTAAATGCCGCCCCACGGCTTCGAATGCGCGAAGCGAATTGAGTGGTGGTAATGATGCCATTATAGTTTAGTTTTTCTAAACACTTATATAGAATTTATCGTTTGTTAAAACACTATATTAGACATATATTCCCATTGTAGCAACAGATCATTGAAATTAATTACTAGAGGAAATCTAAAATGAAATTATTTAACTTTGCAATCGCATCGATCGTCGATGCTAACACCGGAAACGGCATCAGCCGACAATTTATCGATCAATCTGGATCGAAAGATTCAGGCCACCTGCAATATGGTCGCGAGATCCGTGCCAAATCCGTCCTTGGCGTATTGGCTAAAATTAAATCTGCTGCCAAGCAGTTTGTAGATGATTCCAGGGCAGCTGCCAGGGTCAGGCGCAATAATGAAGAAGTTTCACAACTGAGTGAGCATATATTGAAGGATATCGGATTGACGTTTGTCGATGTTCAGGACCTGAAGTCAGAACAAATCACGCTGGAAGAGTTGAACGCTCGCCGTGATCAGTATCGCGACAAGGCGGCCCGCAATAATCGACTGGTTCAGTCTACAAAACGGGTAAGTTCCCAGGTAGTTGATATCGATAGTGCCAATCAGGCGCACTACGAGGTAGCAGAATGTGCATAATGGTCAAAGGGGCGCCCAGTTTCATGGGCGCCTCGTTACATCGGCCATCCAGGTTTCAATCAAATATCGGGCGATCGAGTCTTTTCTCGGCAGACAATAGTCATCACCTGTATCGCCCCACTCACCAAAACTACCCAGCTGCTCAGCACTAAACCACCCGGCTTCCTCTATTTCAATTTTATCGATTCGAATCTCGGTAGTCAGCGCCAGTGCACGAAACCCGAGCATAATCGAGGAAGGAAAAGGCCAGGGTTGGGATGCCTGGTAGGTGACATTAGTCACCTGGATACCCGACTCCTCATATACCTCACGTATCACGGTTTCTTCGAGGCTTTCAGACGGATCTACAAATCCCGCCAGGGTCGACATCATCCGGGACGGAAATCGCGCATTACGCGCCAGTAGACAGCATGATGGCCCGGACTCGGGCCGGTGTTCCACTAACATGATTACGGCAGGATCGGTGCGAGGAAAGGTCATACGCGCGCACTGAGCGTTAGTGCACAACTTGAGATGACCTCCATGCTGAATTTCAGTGGCACTACCGCAGGTACTGCAAAATCCGCTGTGCCGGTTCCAGTAGAGTAGACCTCTTGCATAGGCCAGCAACGCTGCTTCCTGCGCACTAAGGAACCACCCTGCCTGGCGTAGGTCGATAAACTCGTTATCACCTATTATGCTGTCAAATACTGTATCTTTGTACGCTGCAACATCAGCCGCAAACAGCGGATTATCCTCATCAAGCCCCAAAAATACAACGGCGGATGGATCCAGCTCGAGGTTTTTAATTTCATCACGATTGTGACTAATAGATACCGGGGCCAGGCCAGCATCCCTTTGCCAGTGCATCAGATTTTGATCGTCTTTTAATAGAAGCACTTTGCAGTTGGATCGATTCCATTGCTGATCGATCCAGACCGAGTCCTTTCTTGACTCGCTGGCACGATCAAGGGTCAGGCCGCTGTAGTAAATTGCTTCGAAGTCAGGCAAGTATTACCCTTACGCTATATGAAAATCAGGCGCTACCCGTTTGCTGCCGAAATTGTTCGATAGATTCTTTTAAATCGGCATATTCACTCGAGGCAAGCAGGTTCAGGCTTTCGAGTAGCTCCAGTTGTTTTTGTGCTTTATCGAGCTGATTAGTTTCAACATACAGCTCGCCCAGATGCCGATTGGCACCCGGGTGCTCAGGTTCCACCTGTAACGCCGACTGGTAAAAGGCCAGGGCGTCGTCGAAATTTAATAACTTGCGATGACTTAAACCAATCAGAGACAGGATTTCCGGATTATCATGATCATTGTCCAGTTCGACATGGAGCTGGTCTATCGCACCACTATATTCACCTTCATCGATTAATCTTAGAATAGATTCAAGATCGGCATTTGTCGACAGGTTATTGTTAGAAAAGAATGCGTTACCAACCAATACCAGGAACAAAGCCAGGCTAGTGGAAAGTAACGGGCCAAGATTGAACAAATTATTCATTGCTGGTCTCTCGTATTGAGCGAATACATTATATTCCCTCAATATAGTTGAAACCATCGATGAACTATGAGTTATTTCACAACTCTTGCCAATAGTGAAATTTTTACCCGGCCGGCTGAAACCTGGCAATAACGCCATCTTGTGACAGGCCTTTCAGTTCATCGATCGATAGCCCGAGCAGGTCACCCAGAACCTCCTGATTATGACTACCAAGTTGCGGGCCCGGCCACCGGGTTCGTCCGGGTGTTTTATCCAGCTTAGGCATGATTGCAGGAATCTTCAGGGGCTTGCCGTTCACTTCAACATTTTCGAACAGGCCACGGGCACTAAAATGAGCGTCATTAACCATGTCTTCCACATTGTAAATCGGCCCTGCGGGTACCTTGTTCTGGTCGAGAATTTCCAGCAGTTGCGGCGAGTCATTTTGCAGGCACCAGTGCGACAGCACCCTGTCTATTTCAGCCTCGTGCTGCACCCGACCTGGATTAGTGGCTAAACGAGGGTCACTGGCCATTTCGGGCTGGTCGGCGGCAATCATCAGACGTTGAAAAATTGAGTCACCATTGCCGCCGATGACTATGAATTTACCGTCACGGCATCGATAGGTGTTTGTCGGCACAATACCGGTTACGGTACTACCCGAAGGCTCACGGATGACACCGGCACCATCATATTCAGGCACTACTGCTTCCATCAGATTGAACATGGACTCGTAAAGTGCCACATCGACAACCTGTCCCCGGCCACTTTGTTTTTGTTCAAGCAGCGCCAAACTGATTCCAAGTGCAGCATGAATACCGGATATAGTGTCGCCAATGCTTAGATTCGGACGTACCGGTGCCTCGCCAGGATGTCCGTTGATATAGCGGAACCCGCTCATACCTTCACAGACGGAAGCAAATCCGGCCTTTTTCGAGTAGGGTCCAGTTTGACCAAATCCCGAAATCCGGGCATAGACAAGTCCGGGATTACTTTGTTTAAACTCATCGGGGCCGAGGCCCCAACCTTCGACTACCCCCGGTCTGAAATTTTCAATAACCACATCGGCACCATTGATTAACTCCTTGACCAGACTAACGCCCTTTTTCGATTTGAGGTTGATCGTCACCGATTTTTTGTTCCTCGCCAACGAATACCACCAGAGAGATGTGTCGTTCTGAACCTCGCGCCATCGCCGTATTGGATCGCCGCCGTCGGGCGGCTCGATTTTTATCACCTCGGCACCGAAATATCCCAGCATACACCCGGCAAACGGGCCGGCCAGTAACTGCCCCAACTCGATCACTCGGTAGCCTGCCAGTGGTCCCGTGTTATTCATGTTTAACCCCAGTCGATTGTAAAAACAATTGCGTTTTAACAGTATGCAATTGTCAGGCAATCAACAAATCAAAACAATAGATAGTCATCTAATCCAGTCAATGCAGATCAATCAAGAACACCCGGATTTTACAGATCATTGCACACGCACGGCGAGGTTATACTGCCGAGACTGGTTAATTCAGTATTCAGTAGATGTGTGAACGCGAAGGCCAGACCTGACCTAAACTCCGGGTTGTCAGTAAACAGGAAAGACCCTCATTTCCCTATTGTTCAGACAGTGAGATTCCACTGGTATCCGGTGGTGGTGGATCAGGTTCTTTTTTGCCCGAACCGATATCGGCGCCGACAGGTGCAACATCCAGATCCGAAATATCTATGGCTGGAGCTGCAGCCTGTTTGATTTCATCCTGCATATCACTACCAACGGGAGCGACGGTAGCCGGCAGATTTTCAATTTGATCGCCGGTAATACCGAGCGGATCGGTATTGGGTGGTGGCGCATCTCCAGGGTCCGCGGAGGCGGCTGTCCTTACGGGTGTCGCCGAAGGAGCCCTTGATGCGGCTGGTGGAGGCGATTCTGGTTTTGGACTCGAGTTGGAAGCCGCCTTGCCACTTGAAGAAAGGGACCTCACTTCGCACTCGGCACCTGCCCGTTTTAGCGCAGTATGAAATTTAATCGCGGTCTGCTTATCGATATCTTTCTTGATAACGATGCGTTTTCCGGAAAATAATTGTGACAATTTGGATTCGTCCGCCTTAAACATCCGACCGACCCTGGCCTTTACTTCACCCAGGTCGGCGCCGTCGCTAATTTTTCCGGAAAATGCCACTTCGTATAATTCGTCACTCATGTCATGATACCTCTGTGCAATTCCTGCACTATACTTTTATCACCGAATTTCTTTAGTATCTTCCTAATTTTAGACCAATTTTGACCCTATGAGTAAAAACACGGAAATTACCCGCCTCACCCCGCACGGCCAAATGGAAATTCTTTCACAGCTGGAGGTGAACCAGCTCAAACAGGATAGCGAACATGATAGCAGTTACGATATTTATCGGCGCTGCTCCCTGGCGGTACTTAATGTCGGCAGCACAGTCGACGATAGCAAGCAGGTACTCGAGCAATACAAAAATTTCAATATTCGTGTGGTACCCCAGGAACGGGGTATTAAGCTCGAATTCGAGAATGCGCCGGAAAGCGCCTATGTCGATGGTCAGGTAATTACTGGCATTCAGGAACAGTTATTTTCAGTCTTGCGCGATATCGTCTATATCAAAAACCAGATCGAAACCAATCAAATTTTTGATCTGGCTAAGCAAGAGGGTATCACTAATGCAGTATTTCATATCCTACGAAATGCCAAGGTTCTGATTCCTGAAACCGAGCCAAACCTGGTGGTATGTTGGGGTGGTCATTCGATCGGTCGCGCCGAATACGACTATACCAAGAAAGTTGGATACGAACTTGGCCTGCGTGGCCTGAACATTTGTACCGGCTGTGGCACCGGGGCGATGAAAGGTCCGATGAAAGGGGCAACTATCGGTCATAGCAAACAACGTACCTATAGCGGGCGCTATATCGGAATGAGCGAACCCGGCATAATCGCCGCCGAATCACCAAACCCAATCGTCAACGAACTGGTTATCATGCCTGACATTGAAAAAAGACTGGAGGGTTTCGTGCGTAGCGGACATGGGATCATAGTATTTCCCGGTGGTGTTGGAACCGCCGAGGAAATTCTGTACATTCTCGGGGTATTACTCAATCCGGCAAATCGTGACCTGCCCTTCCCACTCATTTTCACCGGGCCTGAAAGCTCAAGGGGTTATTTCGAGATGATCGACCAGTTTGTGAAACTCACCCTCGGTCGCGAAGCCCAGCAACTTTATAAAATCATAATCAGCGACCCGGTAACAGTGGCCCGCGAAATTACCACCGGTATAAAATCAGTAAGAAACTTCAGGCGCGATAATAGCGATGCTTACTACTTTAACTGGATACTCGAAATTGATCAGGAGTTTCAAACACCATTTCACCCGACACATGAAAACGTTGCCCGGTTAAATCTCGATAGCGGCTTACCAAAACACCAACTGGCCGCATCATTGCGTCAGGCATTTTCAGCTATCGTCAGCGGCAATATCAAGGAAAATGGCATTCGTGCGATCGAACAATACGGCCCGTTTGAAATTCGCGGTGAACAAAAAATTATGCGATCGCTCGACGACCTGCTCAAATCTTTCATACAACAGGAACGAATGAAAGTCCCCAGCAGTCGCTATTCACCCTGCTATCAAATTGTTGACCAATAATTTCGACTATAATGCGTCGAAAAATTATCTCAATACCAGATGAGTATACTTAAATCCATTGCTATCAAGACGAAACCACGGGCTGCCATGCAGAAACGTGACCACGCCGGGTTCGATTCGGGTCGGAGATCAGGTCGAAATTGATTGAAGCCGCCGCCGTTCATCCCGGATACCGGCAATACAATAGGAACTCACACACAGCAGCACTATACCACTGCCGATGAAAGTCAACAGGCTTGGCTGTTCGCCAACACCATACCAGACCCAGATCGGGCCGAGTATTGACTCGGTCAGGGCAAACAAGGCTACCTCTGAAGCCATGATATAACGCGTGGCGATGGTAAAGCACAGGAATCCGATACCAAACTGTACCCATCCCATCAATAGAGATATCACCAGATCGTGATTCGATATTACTAAATTATCAGCGAATATGCCGCCAACGGCTGCCATTACCAACCCCCCCAGGCAGGTAGCAGGTAGCATATCGACCTGTCGACGGCCTCGTACTAGCAGTAGAAAAATCACAAACGAGGCGACGACGATTAACGCCGCAATATTACCCAGCCATCTACCCTCGATAAGCCCATCGGCAAACATCAGACCTATGCCCGTCAACGATATCAACATTGCAGTGATACCGAACCTCGAGGTTTTCTCACCCAGTACTAACCAACCGACGAGGGCGGTAGCGAGCGGCGATGCACCGATAATAAATAACGCGTTGGCCACGGTGGTCAGCAGTATCGCAAAAATATAGGCAACCGAGCCAAGTCCCAGTGCCAGCGCTGCCCACAACCCGGGTCTGCCGATCGCTCGAAATGCATCCAGGGTGCCCTTGCGATATTTCAGTAGCAATATCAGGAAAAGCATAAACGAGAACGCGAGTCCGCGATAAAACAGGATCTGCCATCCATTTGCCGACTCGATATTGCGTAGCATGATTCCAGACAGACTCAGGAACACACCACCTATAATGACCAGACCTGCACCGAGGGCGTATCTACGCTCCATTGATCATTTCAACGGCTGGACACAGGTCGGTTATCGACGAGGCCGCTGAATTCAAGAGGAAATGTATAGCTGCGTATCAATTCGGAATTTTGACAATTGCCCGGCCCCGGATCTTACCGGCGAGTATATCTTCGGCAGCCTGCGGTAGGTCAGCAAAATCGAGATCAAAGGACAATTCTTCGAGCAATTTCAGGTCCAGGTCCTGTGCCAGTCGATTCCAGGCCTGGCCACGTTTATCGAGAGAAACCATTACCGAGTCGATCCCGTACAGGGTGATACCGCGTAAAATAAACGGCGCCACCGAAGTCGGCAAATCGATGGACTCAGCCAGCCCGCAAGCGGCTACGGCACCACCATATTTAACCTGGCTTAACACATTTGCCAGGGTATTACCGCCAGCCACATCGATAGAACCGGCCCATAGTTCCTTGTACAGGGGCCTGGCCTTTTCGGCAAACACCGCACGCTCAAGAACGTCCGCCGCACCGAGCCTGGACAAATAATCTTTTTCCTCCATGCGCCCGGTAGTTGCCACTACCCGATAGCCCAGCTTATTCAATATCGCCACGGCGACACTACCGACGCCACCCGATGCGCCAGTAACCAGGACATCGCCATCGTCAGGCCGTATACCGTGATTTTCGAGGGCGATGACACACAGCATCGCCGTATATCCTGCGGTACCTATGGCCATTGCCTGTCGGGTATCGATTTCACCGGGCAGATGCACCAGCCAGTCGCCTTTGACCCGTGCTTTTTGTGCGTAGCCGCCCGAGTGCACTTCACCAACACCGAAACCATTCAGTACAACCCGGTCTCCGGCCTTGAAATTACCATGTTCAGAAATTAATACCGTCCCTGCAAAATCGACACCCGGTGTCAGCGGAAATTTGCGCACCACCCCGGATTTTCCGGTTAAGGCGAGGCCATCCTTGTAATTTAAGGTCGAATATTCAATCTTGACGGTAACATCACCATCCATCAGATCGGCATCGTCAAGCTGCTTCAGCTCGCAGGTTTGGCCAGTTTCAGTTTTATTGATTTGATAGGCTTGAAATTGATTAGGCATAACAGCTCCCGGGAAAAATTAAACGATAGTATTTGCAAGGCAAATACTTGTCAAAACAAATAGGATACAATCGCCACGATCGATCAGAAACCTAGTAATCTACGAGACTTAACAATGGTTAATTCAGGTAAAATTCAATTTCTATGAAGAATTACCTGATCAAACCCATAATCCTGATCCCATTATTGTTAATTGCCTGTTCGTCTGCAGATTTACAAAGATCTGTCGACCTTCTGGTTGAATTTCAACAAAAGCCGTTGAGCAGGAGCGAGGTCGCAGCTGGGCTCAAAAGCGCCCTGGTACAGGGTATTTCAAAAGGCTCGGCGCAGGCGTCAAAAATGGATGGCTATTATAAAAATCCGGCGCTTAAAATTCCCTTCCCACCCGAGCTACGAAAAGTCGAGAAGACTTTCAGGAGAATAGGTCTTGGATCAGAGGTCGATAAATTCGTACGTCAACTGAACCGGGGTGCTGAAAGAGCCGCCGTGCAAGCAAAACCTATCTTTATTAATGCGATTAATTCGCTGGCCATCGAGGACGTTTTTTCTATCCTGAACGGCGAACCGGATGCAGCCACCCAGTATTTAAGGAGGTCCACGTCTACTTCTTTAAGGTCAAGATTTTTACCGCTCATTGCCAGGTCGCTGGATGAAGTGAAAGCCACCCGCTACTACGATGACATAATCAACCGATACAATAAAATTCCGCTGGTGAACAGCTTAAACCCCGATCTCGATGCCTATGCGACCGACCGTGCAATCGATGGGCTGTTTTTACTGGTGGCAAGAGAAGAAGCTAATATCCGGGCAAACCCGGTAGCTCGCTCGACCGAGTTACTAAAAAGAGTATTTGGTAGCCTGGACGGTTAATCCCGGCAGGCTTCTGGTATATTTATCACAACCGAAGCGGAGAACGCATTGAAGTCGATCGTCACCCTCCTGTCGCTACTTGCAATCGGATACCTATTATTAGTCGCACTGGTTTATTTCCGGCAACGCAGCCTGCTTTTTTACCCTGTCCCCGCCAGGGAAGGAATCCTGCAGGAATCGATTAGCTTCAAAAACATGGATATTTCCCTGCATGGATGGATATTGAACAAGGGGCAGGCGAAGGCGATGATTTATTTTGGCGGAAACTCCGAGGATATCACCAATAATATTGATCTGTTCAAAGACCTGTTCAAAAATTATACGGTCTATCTGATCGATTATCGGGGTTATGGGAATAGTCAGGGGACGCCAACCGAGCAGGGATTATTTTCTGACTCTATCGCGATATACGATCAGATCCAGGCGCTGCACCCTTCTATTAGCCTGATGGGTAGAAGCCTCGGCAGCGGTGTCGCAGTGTATCTCGCCTCAAAACGAGATATCGAACAGCTATTTTTGCTGACACCATACGACAGTGTTGCCGAACTCGCACAGACACACTACCCCTATTTACCTGCTCGTTATCTGGCCAGGGATCGATTCGATTCGATCACCTATGCCATAAACATCAATGTACCTGTATTAATTATTGCGGCTGAGCTGGATCGAGTGGTCCCGTATAAACACGCCGAGAAGTTGCGAGACCAGTTTACCCGGGCCCAGGTCAGTTATCACTTGATTGCAGGCGCCAGACACAATGACGTGACATCATTTCCCCGCTATCGTGAAGTGATTGAGGCATTTATCGCGACTTCGCCATAGCAGGTATCTATCACTTCATACTTCCTACGGGCTGGCGTGCCAGTGGCTGATCGAGTTGGCATAGTACTTTAATAAATCGAGCGACTCTGGTTTTGCCCTCAGCAGGTTTTCTTCAATCTCGATGAATCCCCTGCCCTCCAGCATCACCAGTGCCGCGCTCAGTACACCTTCAAGCGCATTCGGCGCCATATCGATGGGCGCGCCTTTTTCCTCAAGCTGGGCAATGCGTATCGAAGCCGCTGCCTTCAGATCCAGTTCACTTAACCACTCCGACCGATGCTCAAGTACAATTTCACTCATCATCGCAACCGGTAAAACCGGTATTACATCCGCGATCTCCTGCATCAGTCGATGGCTTAGTCTCTGTACCTGTTCATAGCGCCTGGCTTGATCCATCTGACTCAAATCAATATTATTTTTCTCGCTATAGCGTCGCATCGAGATTGGGTTGCCGAAATTCACACTCGCATAACCGAATCGCAACCAGCGTTTATCACGGTTCATAAAAAGAGTTTTAACAAAAAATTGGCCGGTGGTTTTTAGCACGAACCAGGGGCTTCTTTTACCCGCTCCCGGATCAAGCTTGCGCACCAGGGTCATATCTTCTATGACCCGGTCATAGTTGATTCCTACCGGTACAAATACTACATCGCGGTCGATATCCGCATGATAGTCGCGCAACATGTAATCGAGAAACCCCTGTTTCGGTTCGCGCAGCCTTCCGTCACGGGTCAGGCCACCCTCGAGAAATACTGCCTGGCAAACACCGGCTCGTGTTGCCAGATTGACGTATCGTTCCAATACCCGTCGATACAGGGCATTACGTGAATTACGCCGCACAAAAAAGGCCCCCATTGATTTAACCAGTGTTTGTAGCGGCCAGATTCTGGCCCATTCACCGACTGCGTACGAAAGGGCTGTTTTTTCTGCAACCAGGAAAGACACAAGAATATAATCCAGGTTGCTACGATGATTCATCACAAATACTACGCTGGCATCCGGCGAAATCTTTTTCAGGCCCTCGTCGTCATAAAAACCAACACGTACCCGATACAACATTCTGCCAATTGATTTAGCCAGCCAGTAGCCAAAGCGAAAATAGACATAGGCATTGAACGATGGAGCTATCTCATTGGCGTAACGCAGCACCTTCGCCTGTACCACCTCCTTCGGCATCGCGTGTTCCCTGGCATATTCCTTGATTGATTCAGTGACCTTGTCATCGAACACCAGCTGGTCGATCAACGCCTGCCTGCGGGTAAGCTGAAATGGCCTGATTTCTATATCGAGCCGGGTATTAACTTCCTCGATAACACGATTGACACGACGACGCAGATACCAGCGAAACCCGGGGAGCAAAATACGATCCAGAATCAATAGCACGGCGGTTAAAACCAGCAGGGTGAATATCCAGGTCGGTAAGGTAATAGAGCTTTCCATCACTACTGCTGTTTCAAAGCGAAAATGATGGAATTGGCAAATCGCGAAGCGGTAGTCGCAACAAGCACTCCACGGGTAATCGCCAGTATTTGTCTAGATTCATCTGGGTGACCCTGGACCCGTTGTTGTCACACTGTAACGAAGATCCCCAGAGTAACAACATTAGGATTTTCTGACTACTCCTAATAGAGGTGATCGGACACCAGGTCAATCCGATCGACGCGAGTAGATCGCCCCCCAGTGAGAAAATCGGCGAACGCGGCAGTGACGTTATGAAAATTGCGGGCTAGGAAATTCGGTTTTTAAGGTGGGTCTTGATTCCGGCAAACACCGCATTTGCCAATTTTTGTTGATGTTTGCTACTGCGTAATTTTCTCTCTTCCTTAGGATTAGAGATGAATGCGGTTTCAATTAAAATTGACGTCATATCGGGCGCTTTGAGTACCGCAAAGCCAGCTTGTTGCACCTGTTTATTATTTAGCTTCGATACTTTACGTAGATTTTTCAATACATTAGAGCCGAATTGCAGACTATCCTGAATGGTTGCAGTTTGGGACAGGTCAAGTAATACCGAGGCAATCAAATCGTCTTTGTCGGCGAGGCTAATGCCACCGAGTAGATCAGAAGCATTTTCCTTCTCGGCTATTCGTCGTGCCGCCTCGGTACTGGCACCGTTAAGTGATAATGCATAGACCGAAGCACCTTCGGCTCTCGGGCTTTTAAATGAATCAGCATGGAGCGATATAAATAAATCAGCCCGATTATCGCGTGCCTTTTTTACACGATTTCGCAATACTACAAACTGATCTCGATCACGCGTCAGAATGGCCTTATATCCTGGTTCACGATTGATCAGAACTTTCATCTTTTTTGCGACTGCCAGGGTAACATCTTTTTCACGCGTACCTTTCCTGCCGATAGCACCGGGATCACGCCCGCCATGTCCCGGATCGATCGCGATAATAAATTCTTTTTTCTGCTTTTGCCTTTGCTGCTGACTGGTAACTATCGGCGTTGGACTCAGATTAGTCGCGTGTAAGTCGACCACCAGGCGATGCCCCGATTTGCCATCAGGCTTGAGAAAAAAACTACGCGGTCGCACACTATTTTTCAGGTCCAGCACCACTCTGAGCGTATCCGAACCCCGCTTAGCCGAACGTATACCGCGCATAAGACTGGTAATTTGTTTACTAACGATCAGGGCGCTACTTTCACGCGTGCGTTTCAGATCTATGACGATACGCCGGGGATTATCCAGGATGAACAAATTGTGCTCGGTACCAGTCGAAAGATCGAAAACCACGCGGGTATGGTTATCGGAGGTCTGTGATACACGAATGCCAGTTAACGCTGAGGAACTCTTTGCGAATGTAGTTTTATGGCCTGCCAGTAACACTAGCGCTGCGCCGTAACGAGCCACTCGTTTTAGAAAACTGCGCCTTGTGGTCGAAAAAGGATCCATAGGTCCGGGGTGTGAGTACTTTTCGCCAATAGGAAGACTCTATTTATAGTTAATCCGGGTCGAAAAATCAACCTTTTTCCTATATTTATTAACTAGATAGTGGGTTTATCTAGAATTTTACTAAAGAATTACATTAGCGACCAGACATCTTCCCCAGTCATCACTCGACTTAAATTCAAGCAGGCGTCCATCAACATCGTATTCGATGCCAATTTCGAGACCGATACCCGTTAGATAATCCTCGGCCCGCTCTGGCCACTCGATAAAGCATACCGTTGTCGAATTGAGATAATCTCGGTAGCCCAGATATTCAAGCTCCTCACCGTCCGCTAACCGATAAAGGTCCAGATGAGCAATGCAAAGCTGATCAAATTCGTAGTATTCAATCAGGGTATAGGTCGGGCTACGTACTCCGCCGATTACCCCTAACGATTCGAGTGCGCCGCGTACCAACGTCGTTTTTCCACTACCCAGGTTGCCGCGTAACGCAATAATGCCGCCCGAATCACAGGCTGTAATCAAGTCAGCACCCAATTGACGCATCTGCGCCTCATCCTTGATTAACATAAATTGCGTCGCGATTCCCGCAGCTGCTTCACTATACGGGGGATACGCTGCACAATATCACTGGCGATCAGTCCACTCTCGTCATAATGCTCGGTATAGTCCTCTGCACACAGCGCGTGAATTAAAACACCGGTTCGCGCGGCTTCAATAGCAGTCAGTTCCTGTCCCAGCAGCGCGGCGATTAAACCGGCAAGTACATCACCCATACCTGCTACAGCCATGCCCGGATTGCCCCTCACATTGATCTCTGCCATCGATCCTGCTTTCTGAATAATGCTTCCGCTACCCTTCAATACACTCACCACATCGAATTTATCGACCAGAAGCTGGCTCGCGCTTAATCGGTCAAGTTGAATCTCGGCCGAAGTCGTCGACAGCAATTTAGCCGCTTCACCCGGATGGGGCGTAATGACAACCTGCCCTGGTTTACACGCCAGAAGGAAATCGGACTCGAGCGCGCTGGCATCGACGACCATCGGTTGCTTGCATTTCAGTAGTTTTGCCAGGCACGTTTTTGCGGCGTCGCTTTGACCCAGGCCTGGACCAACCACAATCACGGTTGCCAGAGCCAACCTGGCATCAATATCGTCCCAACTCTGTACCATAAGCTCGGGTATAGCCGATAATTCATGAGTGCATTGCGGATGCACCAGTACACTGACCAGGCCCGCACCACCCCGTAAAGCCGCCTGTGCGGCGAGCGAAGCCGCACCTGTCATGCCCTGATCACCACCAATAATCAATACGTGACCGAATTTATTTTTGTGCGAGTTATGCTTGCGTTTAACTGGTAGCATGACATTGCATTGATCGAGCACAGACAGGGTCGGTGTTACGCTTTGACGGGTTTGTGAAGAAACGCCCAGATCATCAACTAGCAGTTCACCGCAATAATCGGGGCCATCAGCCAGATATTGCCCCACCTTGGCTGCGATAAAGCTAACCGTAAGGTCAGCTTCGACGGCGCAAGGCTGGGCAATGCCGGTATTCGCATTCAGGCCCGATGGAATATCAATCGCAACACGAACCGCATCGGCCCGGTTGATCTGTCGAATCAGTGCCTGCCAGTCCTGGTCCAGATCCCGGCTCAATCCGATACCTAACAGACCGTCGACGATGACCTCGCCAGAGATTTCCTGTGGAATCGAATCGATCATTTCTGTACTACTTTGCTGCCAGATCTTGCAAAAATGCGCGGATGGTTGTGACTGTCTAGCGAGATCTCCGTGGACAATGAGCTGAACCTTTTTGCCCTGCTGGTGCGCCAGGATGGCAACGACAAAGGCATCACCGCCATTATTACCCGCGCCGGCAAAAATCGTGATTCGAGTTAATTCGGGCCAACGATTTGAAATTTCATACCAGACTCGCTCCCCTGCACGCTGCATCAGGCTGATTTCTGACAAACCATCGCCTTCGACTGCGGCCCTGTCCAGTCGATAAACGGATTCTACATTGAACAATAACATGGGCATTTTATACATCAGTGATGGCGCTAATGAAAGCTCGGGGATACCGTTGAATAAGGTTTAATATTACAAGCGGACCAGTTTGATGACGCGAACACTAATACAAACATCGGTTTTCTGACAATAGCGACCAGGCTGTTTGATATACTCATAGGCTCAATTAATTGAGGTTTCCAATGGGTAAGCGTTCGACTAGGTTCCATGCGCGTTCAGATGAAAAACTGCGGTCACGTGTAAAACTGCTTGGCAAACTACTGGGAAACGTACTGCTCAAACACGAAAAACCCGAGGTTTTTCACGCGGTCGAAGCGTTGCGAACCGGTTTCATACAACTTCGCAAACGCAATAGTGAACCTAAGCGCCAGTCTCTGATTAAATTAATTGAGAATCTGCAACCCGACATTATCAATCAGGTAATTCGCGCCTTCGCGATATACTTTAATCTTGTCAATATCGCCGAGGAGGATTTCCTCCATCGCCAACGCAGAAACTCGGTGCAAAAAGAGGGTCATGCCACCTGGATCGGATCGTTTTACCACACCCTGGAGGAATTTCAGCAACAGGATATCAGCCTCGAAGAATTACAAATTCTGCTCGATAACCTGTCCTATACCCCGGTATTTACCGCCCATCCGACAGAATCCAAACGACGCACCATCATGCAATTACAACGCGCCGTATTCACCATCATCGATCAGTTGACCGACCCCCGTCTGGGTCAGTTCGAACGTGACGATCTGGTGGAGGCACTACAATCACAAATCGAAGTCCTCTGGCTCACCAATGAAGTACGAGGTAGGAAACCCAGTGTCGTGGATGAAATCAAACTGGGTTTGCATTATTTTCAACGCAGCCTGTTCGAAGCAGTCAAGATCGATTATCGGCACCTGGAAAGAGCTATTACCCAGACCTATGGCGAAGATGACACCGGTAATCCGGTTGTCAGGGTACCCAGCTTTATCCATTTCGGTTCCTGGATCGGCGGTGATCGCGATGGCAATCCATTTGTCACAGCGGACGTTACATGCCTGGCTTTGCGAATGCAGGCCGCAGAAATTTTGATTGAACATGTACGACTGATAGAGAAACTCACTCAGGTGTTGACGATGTCAACCCGATGGTGTACTCCCAGCGAAGCTTTCATGCAAAAGCTGCGAGACGACGAAACCCTGGGTGAGACAGCTTTTGACGAACGCCGCGACCAGTTTGAAGATGAGGTCTACCGGCGCAAGCTTTATCACATGCATTACCGGCTTAAAAAAAATCTGGCCGTGATCAGAAACAATCTACGCGGTATGAAAACACCTGACAGCCATCACGCCTATGCCGACGAATCCGAGTTTCTCGACGACCTCTATTCGATTCGTGATTCGCTCATCAGTCATGGGGAATACTCAACTGCCAACGGAGATTTAAAAGATGTAATTCGTATCGCTGAGACCTTTGGCTTTCATATGGTGAAGCTCGATATCCGACAGGAATCTGCTCGCCATACGCTCGCGATCGAGGAAATTACCGCACTCGCTAAACTCGGCAATTACACCGACATGGACGATCAACAACGCCTCGAATTTCTCGCCAAACAGATAGATTTGGGTCATCCCCCGGCGATCGACCCTGGCAAATTATCCGACGACAGCAGGCAAACGCTCGAAGTCTTCCAGACTATTTTCGAGATGCGCAAGGAAATTAGCGAACACTGCATCGGTAGTTATGTCATTTCGATGACTCATACTGCTAGCCATATCATGGAGGTAATGTACCTGGGTTATCTCGCAGGCCTGGTTGGCAAAACCGGTACTGAATACTATTGCAGCCTGGAAATCGCACCACTGTTTGAAACCATCAACGATCTCGACCACATCGATGTGGTACTCGACACACTGTTGCAAAACCCCGTATACCGCGAATTATTGTCGAACAGCGGCGGCGTACAGGAAGTGATGCTCGGATACTCCGATTCGTGCAAGGACGGCGGCATTATGTCGGCTGCCTGGGGACTTTATCAGGCCCAGCACAAGGTGATTAAAATCACTAAACGCCATCGCGTTAAATGTCGCATGTTTCATGGCCGCGGTGGCACGATTACGCGGGGTGGCGGTCCCACCCACGATGCGATCATGTCACAGCCACCGGGGACAGTGCTCGGCCAGATCAAGTTCACCGAACAGGGTGAAGTGCTATCGCACAAATACGGTAATACTGAAACCGCACACTACGAACTGGCGATGGGTATTACTGGACTGATGAAAGCCAGTATTGGCATTCTGGGTGAAAAAAGCGCCAACTACGATAACTTCCATGCCGAGATGCAGCAACTATCCGACCTGTCCGAGCAATGCTATCGCGACCTGACCGACCATACCCGGGGATTCTTCGAATACTTTTACGAGGCCACGCCGGTAAGTGAGATAGGCCTGATGAATATCGGTTCGCGACCTTCGCACAGGCGCAAGGGCGATATGACTAAATCCTCGGTACGCGCAATCCCCTGGGTATTTGGTTGGAGCCAGTCGCGTCATATGATGCCAGCCTGGTATGGCGTCGGATATGCGATTAGCCACTGGCTTGAAAAAAGTCCGGGATCGCTGAAAAAATTACGTGATATGTACAGGCAGTGGCCATTTTTCGCATCGATGATAAGCAACATGCAAATGTCGCTGTTCAAAAGCGATATGCGCATCGCACGCGAATACAGCAAGTTATGCCACGATAAGGAGCTTGGCAAGTCCATTTTCGGGGATATTCAAAAGGAAAATAAACGCACGATTGAACAGGTACTAGATATAGCCAAAATTAAAAAATTGCTGTCGACCGATCCTGTGCTCACCCTGTCACTCACGCGGCGCGATCCCTACCTCGATCCATTGGCTTATCTGCAAATTAATCTGTTGAAGAAATATCGTGACGAAACCGTTGTAGAAGAAAAACGACAGGAATGGCAAAGTGCCCTGCTAAGCTCGATCAATTCGATTGCTGCGGGCTTGCGAAATACTGGGTAATTCCAACAGGAATCGGCTGCTACGCTTAAATAAAATGCAAAACCAAATCACCGAAGATTTTTATATCGTAGCCAGGGAACCGGGCGCAGAACATCCCGCACTACCCACCTGGGCAAACGCGTCTGAAAACCCGGTAAACCTCGACGACAGGCTTCCCTGGAACAGTGAACGCATTGAGATCGACGAGGTGCCTGGTGCATTTCATTTACTCGGCATTTTATCCCTGGCCGAATGTGCGCGCATGATTGACCTGACCGAATCGCTGGGCTACCTGCAAGATGCAGCAGTCTCACTACCCCGCTCGGTGCGCCACAATCATAATGCCACCTGGGTAGTAGACGACCTGACAGGTGATATCATCTGGCAACGCTGTCGACGATTGATGAGTGACGATAAGGGAATTTTTTCAGGCAAAAAGGCGCTTGGTATCAATGCACGTTTCCGGTTCTACCGTTACCAGACAGGTGATTATTTTAAACCGCATACCGATGGCGCCTGGCCGGGTAGTAGGGTTGTCGATAGAAAGCTTTTAGCCAACGCTTATCCGGATCGATGGAGCCAGTTATCGTTTCTCCTGTTTTTAAGCGATGAATTTGAAGGTGGCCACACCCAGTTTTTTATCGAAGGAAATAACCCGTCCCAGCTTACCCAAAATCGCCACCAGTCCACGACCGTGAATATCAGAACAGCAGCGGGCACGGCGCTGTGCTTTCCTCACGGCATGCACCCACTACACTGTGTTCATGGTTCAGAAGAAATTGCTTCCGGTACGAAATATATCATCCGATCGGATGTTTTGTATGAAATTTAAATCCAGCCGGGAGATTGTTGGCTTTCAACATCAACCATGCGAGTAGATAGTTTCCATCCCCTGTTCCGGCTCCGAAGGCACCATTTGCGACAACACCAGTGACATTACAGCGATTAAGGCGCCAGTTATAAACACCATCGGCGGCGAAACGATCCATACCAGACCGAGTGCGAATGGCAATAAAACAGCGGCGATGTGGTTGATCGAAAATGATACACCGGCAGTCGCAGCTATATCGGCTGGATCAGCTATCTTTTTGAGGTAACTTTTGAGTGCGATCGCCATGGCAAAGAAGAAGTGATCGAGTATATAAAGCATGGACGCGAATAGCGCACTTTCTGCAATTGCGTAACAACTGAATATGATAATCAATCCGCAGTACTCGAGTGTAAGAGTTCGCTTTTCGCCCCAGTAACTCACCAGCTGACCAATTTTTGGGGCGAGAAAAATTGTCAGTACACCATTGATCAAGAACAACAATGACATTTCACCGACTGTGAAATGAAATTTTTCCACCATTAAAAAGCCGGCGAATACGACGAAGATCTGGCGACGAGCACCCGAAAGAAACGTCAGCAGGTAATACAACCAGTAACGCCTTCTCAATATTAATTTCTTATGCTGTTCGGATTCACCTTTGAAATGCGGAAACTTAAAATACATCATGGCGGCGATCAGCACCGTTAATGAACCACCTATCAAATAAACCAGTTCGTAACCCAAATCGAGAATGTCGACCAGGCAGTAAAGCGCGGCGAAAACGCACAAACCGGTAAATGATCCGACCGCCAACTGTTTGCCCATGATGACCGGCAACCGCTCCTTGCTAATTAACTGAAGCGTGAGTGACTGGTTTATGGTTTCGGCATAATGATATCCGAGTGACATTAATACCGTGGTGAAGTACAGACCCATTATCGACGGCAGGTACCCGGTTATAGCGGTGCCGATACCCAATGCCAGCAATGCCAGAAATGCTACAGTTTGCTCGCGCATAATCAATAGCAGAAATATAACGCCGAAGGCGATAAATCCGGGTATTTCCCGCAGACTCTGCAATATTCCAATCTCGATACCGGTAAAACCAGCCTGCTCGATCGAGAAGTTGTTGATCAGCGCCTGCCAGGTCGCAAATGACAACGGCACGGCTGCAGAAAACAGGTAAAGAAAAATTTCCGGGCGCTGAAAATGCTGTTTAAACATGGGATCCTGCTATTAGAATTACCTGACCAGAGCCCGGGAAAGGTAATCCATTCCCTGAGGCTGCGAATACTCGTTATCGGCATCAATAATATCATGATCCGGAAAAAGCTACTGCCATGGATTTGAGAATTTTCTTTTATTGTAGATTGCGATTCGCAAAAAGATAAAATAGCCGCATGAATACTTTCATCTACGGCTTTTCAATCGGATTTTCTTTGATCCTCGCGATTGGCGCGCAAAACGCATTTGTACTGAAGCAGGGCTTGAAAGGTGAGCATGTATTTATGGTTTGCCTGATCTGCGCTCTATCCGATGCAATATTAATCCTGATCGGGGTGAGCGGGTTCCATCTACTGATCTCGAATTTTCCCGGGCTAGTCACTATCGCCCGTTACGGCGGC
>Ga0164320_10000115_pt1 | contig 22179 bp, 17 predicted proteins | sample GuaBasSediGuay11_FD_113736 | JGI IMG/M metagenome (GOLD analysis project Ga0164320, IMG submission 113736) | Subseafloor sediment microbial communities from Guaymas Basin, Gulf of California, Mexico - Guay11, Core 4567-28, 0-3 cm | ecosystem: Environmental > Aquatic > Marine > Hydrothermal...
TCTGACGGGTTTGGTAATCGATCGACTCGACCCAGAGGTTGCCGATCTGAATCCCTCCGTGAACGACCGAGGGGTCGGGAGTCTCGATGATCAGCGCCTCACCTTCGTCGAGCGCATACCGCCCTGCACTGCTCACCGCGCTTGGCACTCCTGCGCCGGGGATACCAAATGCGCCCGGGTCCGGCTCATTCACGTCGTTGAGCGGCCAGCCGTCGCGCGCGTCCTGCATCGTTGCTGGAATTGTCGAAAGCCGGAGGGAAAGCGCTGTCATGTCCGACACGAATTCGGTCGGCGTGAGGTGCGGCACAGGTCCGCTCATCGGACCTGCGACGACCTCGACGCTCACGCTGGCTTCAACCTCGTTGTTCCAATCGTAAAAGCCGTTGCGAAGGATGAATCGTTGGGCGCCGGGCCTGAGCTCCATCCAGTTTCCCTCGTGCCGCGTCGCACTCAGGATGATCTCGTAGCGACCATCAGGATCCACGATCAAATCTTCCGACGTCATGAAGGCCTCGCCTCCGAACGGGTTGTCGAAAACCTGCATGCTCACGTACGGCACCGTCCCCCGCTTGCCGTAGATCCGATACGTGTATTCTTCGCTGATCGGCGCGACGTTGATGTACGTAAAGTCGGGATTGTCGAAGCCCACCTTGCAGACGACGCTCGGACAACGCGAGACATGCGGATTCGCCACGTTGTGGTCGTCGGTCGCCGGCGCGTTCTGCATTTCGATCAGACGAATGATATGGCGGAGCCCTTCCGCCCGGTCGGTGCCGTCCTCCGAGGTCCGGCTGAGCACGAGCTCGCGCGAAGTCTGAAGCGCGTCGAGAAACCCTTGGAACGCGGCGTCGCTGTCCTGGGCGCGGACGCCGGGGGAAGCGAGTAGGCAGCCCAAAGCGGCCAAGGACAGGAAGGAAGCGAAGCGATTCATCAGGACCTCCAGGGGAGAGTTCTAGCAAGGAGGCCCACCCAAACGCCAGCACGGACACGGGCACTGACACGGGCACTGACACTGACACTGGCACTGACACTGACACTGACACTGGGGCCCCGCCCCGTGGGCCCTGCGCAGCAGCGACTCTATGGGGTGGACAGCCCGCCTCCTCGGCGGTACCCGTACGTGGAGGAGGGATCGACATGTCTGAGCCCGCACGCGAAATCAGCCAAAACGCGTCGCCTTCACAAGCGATCACGTCTCTCGATCTCCGCATGATGCCGCGCGATGAGGTGGTGGCTCTTTACCATCGGCTCGAAGCACCACCCTTCGAAGAGATGCACGGCGAGTTTGCCGCTTCGTTGCTCGATCAAGGCACTGCGCGTGGCTTCCTGCTCAGCGCGTTTGCGGTAAACATGACGGGCCGCTGGCTTTGCAAGGCGTTCGAACCGACCGGTCCGACCGATGGGCACGGGTACAACAGCTTCATGACACCACGCGGGGTGCGACGCGGGACGAGGATGCGAACCCACCTGGGGCCCTCCAAGTTGCCCAACGACACGGGAGACGCGTTCCATCTGGAGTATTCCCATTTCAACGACCTCAAACGGGGCGGCCCCGCAGGCGCGTATCTACGCACGATGTTCGACGAGGTCCGCAAAGCCGGCCCGGGTCTGTACCTGGGCATCGGCCGCGTGGGATTCACGGAAAAGGCGAGAAGCGACCTACACCCCTTCATCCTCGAGGGCCCAGTCGCCCCATTCGTCAGCCCGGGAGGCTAGCCGCCAGAGCAGAAGTGCTCGTAGTCGATGTAGTCGGTGATGGTCGGATGATCGCCGCAGACAGGGCAGTCCTTGTTACGACGGAGCTTGAAGGTGCGGAACTGCATTTGTAGCGAGTCATATTGTAGGAGTCGTCCGACCAGTGGGTCGCCACGCTCGAGGATAATCTTGACCGCCTCGGTCGCCTGAAGGGTACCGATGGCGCCCGGGAGAACACCGAGAACGCCTGCCTCGGCGCACGAGGGCGCGAGATGAGGCGGTGGCGGCTCCGGGTACAAGCAGCGGTAGCACGGACCCTGGCGCGGCCAGAACGTGGTGACTTGGCCATCGAAGCGGAAGATCGAGCCGTGGACCACCGGTATGTCCTTCCACACGCTCGCGTCGTTGACGAGATAACGGGTGGCGAAGTTGTCGAGTCCATCGACGATGACGTCCCAGTCCTGATCAAAAATACGATCCACGTTTTGGCGCGTGAGGCGCTCGTTGAATGGAATGACATTGACGTCGGGGTTGAGGTTTTCGATCGTGCGCTTGCCGCTTTCGACCTTGGACACGCCCACGCGGTCGAGGCCATGCAACACCTGACGCTGCAGGTTCGACTCGTCTACGGTATCCCCATCGACGAGACCGATCGTGCCGACGCCCGCGGCCGCAAGGTAGAGGGCTGCCGGTGAGCCGAGCCCGCCTGCGCCGAGCAACAGCACGCGCCCCTGCAACAACTTGGCTTGACCCTGCTCACCCACCTCGGGCAGCAACAGATGCCGCGAGTATCGGGTCAGCTGTGCGTCGGTGAATGCAAAGGGCTGCGTCGTTGGGAAGCCCTGGTCCTTCCACTCATTGAACCCGGGGTTCGCCGACTCGACGTTGGTGTACCCGAGGTCGAGGAGAACCTTCGCCGCAAACGCGGAACGAATACCCCCAGCACAGATCGTGACGATCTTCGCGTCCCTGTCGGGCAGCCGCGAACCCGCCTGCATCTCGAGAAAGCCTCGCGGGATGTGAAGCGCGCCCGGCACGTGACCTTGTCGCCACTCATCCTTTTCGCGCACATCGACCAGGATCAGATCATCGCTCGCTTCGAGGCGCTCCTTCAGGTCCTCGAGGGAGACCTGCCGAATGGCGGCCTTCACCTCCTGGAGCAGGTCAGCATATGTCTTTGCCATGCCCGCCAATATGTAACTTCTGGCTGTTTCGTCAAGGCTAACGGGGCTTTAGCTCCTATACAGCAGTTTTCGCATCGGTTTTGTCGGGTATTTCTGCCGCGGGCTGCTGCCCTAGGCCGCGCGGCGGAGGACGCCCTGGTCGAGCGCATACCCCCGCAGGGCACTTCGAAGCCGTTTCCGGCCTCGGTGAAGACGGGACATCACCGTCCCCACGGGGCAGGCCAGCTGGTCTGCGGCGTCCTGATACGAGAGATCGCGGAGGTCCACGAGCTCCACGGCTTCACGAAACTCGGGTCGCAGGGCGCGCAGGGCGGCGGCTACTTCGTCGCCAAACCCGTCGTGGACGGCGCGGTGGCTGGTCCGGCTCGCGCTACGCAGCTCGTCGAGCGCCTCCTGCTCGCGCTTCTTTTTGCGATAGTGGTTGATGTAGGTGTTGAACAGAATGCGTCGCGTCCACGCGCGAGCGTTGGTCCCCGGGCGAAAGCTCGCACGCGCTTGCCAGGCGCGTGCCAGCGTTTCTTGGACTAGGTCGTCGGCAAGGGCGGTGCCTCGAGCCAGCCGAAGGGCAGTTCGGCAAAGCTCGGGCACGCAGGGCAGAATTTCGTCGTTGTAGTGTTCTTGGCTCTGCATCGGGGTGGTCTCCACCTCGACGTCATTGCAACGGCGGTGCCATCCCAGAAACCCAAGTGATTTAGGCCGAACGTGGGTGCGCGGGCGTCAGCTTGTCCCCCGAGTGACACGGTGTCGTGTCACTCTGTCGCCGGGTCGTCCGCCCAGTGGCCCTGTTGGCGAGCCAACACCAGAGGCACCGCATCCGCAACTTCGGACGCGATGAGACCCCGGTCCCCGACCGAGGCCTCCACTCCCGCAAGCGCGTGCAAGAGCGCACCCGCAATCGCCGCGTCGATGGGCGAGAGGGTCATTGCGAGCGCACCGACCACGCCGCTCAGGACGTCGCCCGTCCCGGCAACCCCAAGCGCCGGTGTTCCCTCCGCGCACACGCGCAGCTCATCCGCACCGGCGACAATGCTGCGCGCACCTTTCAAGATCACGACCTGGCCTGAGATATTCGCGAGCGCCTCGGCAGCCGCAAAGCGATTCGCTTGAATGTCGGGAGTCGATTGGCCCAGCAAGCGGGCCGCCCCGCCGGGATGCGGCGTGAGAATCCGGGGCGCCCGGGCGCCCTTCAGCGCAGCGAGACCGTCCTCGGCAACATGGGTCAGTCCGTCGGCGTCGATGACGGCAGTGACTGGAGCATGCAGCGCGAAGGCGTGCGCCCACGAACGTCCGAGCTCGTCCAGCCCAAGTCCCGGACCGACCACGACCGCACGCTTCCCTTCGCAGAGCGACTCGACGCCGGCTTGGTCTGCGTCCGGCGGAAGAGCAGTCGTCATCAGCTCGATCACTTTCTCTTCGAGCGCAGCACGTGCATCGGCCCGCGCCCCGATCGTCACCAGCCCCGCCCCTGCGCGAAACGCCGCCCGCCCTGCGAGCACTGCCGCGCCGGTCTTGCCCGGCGCCCCACCGATCACGAGCAGGTGGCCGTTGGTCCCCTTGTGCGCATCCCCCGCACGCGGCGCGATGAGCGTGCCGAGGTCGCCCCTCGCCCAGAGGCTCGCGCCGGACGAGCCCCCTACGGGGACGCCGATGTCGGCCACGTGCACGTCGCCCGCATGCTCCACACCTGGAAACTGATGAAGGCCACGCTTGTGGCCGGCAAACGTCACGGTCAACGCCGCATGCGGCGCGATACCGAACACCGCTCCGGTGTCGGCATCGAGCCCACTCGGGAGGTCCAGCGACACGAGTGGTGCAGACGCTTCATCCATCGCCGCAATTGCAACCGCGTAACCGCCGGCCACCGCCCGGTCGAGGCCCGTGCCGAAGAGGCCGTCGACGACGAGGGTCGCGCTTCGGAGGTGCTCCCCGATCGCCTCTGCGTGCTCCGGGGAAACCTCGATCGTCTCGACGCCAAGCTTGCCAAGAAGCGCCCAGTTGCTCTGCGCATCACCACGCAGCCGAGACCCGTCCCCGATCAGAACCGCAAGGGGCCGGTGTCCCTGAAGCGCCAGACGTCGCGCCATCACCCAGGCATCTCCGCCGTTTTGCCCCGGTCCTCCGAGGAGCACGACACGCCCGAGGCAATCGCCGAAGACCTCGCACACGGCCTGGGTTGCGCCACGCCCGGCGTTTTCCATCAGCACCAGACCAGGGACGCCAAGCTCCTCCATGGCCGCGCGATCCACATCGCGCGACTCGTCGCGTGTAAGAAGCGGTTGCACCATTGGATTATGCCCTAGGCGGCCCGCGTCACAAAGCGACGACGTCCGTCGCCGAATCGGTGGCCGCGAGGGACCGAACCCTTGAAACTCCTCGAATTGTTCGTTGGCACGGACCCTGCTTTGTCCTCGTCGCACGTGGAGGACGCCCCATGACCGCCAGCGAGGAACACGGGCCCCTAGCTTGGATGGCCAAGAACAGAATTGCGTCGAACGTGCTCATGCTGATCTTCGTCGTTGGTGGAGTCGTCGCGCTTGGAACGAGCATCAAGCAAGAGGTCTTCCCCGAGGTGGAGCTCGAGCAAGTCGTCGTGGTCGTGCCCTACCCGGGGGCCAGCCCGGCGGAAGTCGAAGACGCGATCGTGCTAGCCGTGGAAGAGGCCGTGCAAGGTGTCGACGGCGTCAAGGACGTGCGCTCCGTCGCGAGCGAGGGCTCCGCGATGGTGACGATCCAGCTGCTGCTCGGTACCGACAGGCGGCAGGCGCTGAGCGACGTCAAGAGCGTCTTGGGTCGAATCTCGTCGTTCCCGGCCGATGCCGAGCGACCGAACATCAAGCTGCTATCCACCCGGCGACAGGTGATCTCCCTCGTTCTCTACGGAGACGTAGAGGAAACCACCCTTCGTACAGTCGCGAACCGCGCTCGCCGCGACCTACTCGGCGACAAGCGCATCACCAGCGTCGAGCTGTCCGGAGTGCGCCCTCTCGAGATCAGCATCGAGGTGCCTCAAGCGAACCTGCGCAAACACGGCCTGACCCTGTTCGGCATCGCGCAACGCATCCGAAGCGCGTCGGTCGAACTGCCCGGCGGCTCGGTGCAGACGGACGCCGGCGAGGTCCTGCTCCGCACCGCCGAGAGGCGCGACGACGGGCACGAGTTTGCTGACATCGTGGTTTTGAGCCGGCCCGACGGCTCACAGGTACGGGTCGGGGATATTGGCCGCGTCAAAGACGGGTTTCGCGAGAACCATCAGAAGGCCACCTTCGACGGCAAGCCCGCTGTGATGATCAACGTCTTCAGAGTCGGCGACCAAACGCCCCTAGAGGTAGCCGCGGCGGTCAAGGAGCAAGTGGCCGGTCTGAAGCAACAGTTGCCCAAAGGCCTCGAGGTTGCGACATGGGTCGACCGCTCTGAGATGTACGAGACCCGAATCGACCTTCTCCTCCACAACGGCCTGGTGGGTCTGCTGCTGGTCTTGTTGACGCTCGGACTCTTCCTCCAGGCGCGCCTAGCGTTCTGGGTGACACTCGGCATCCCCGCATCGTTCGCGGGCTCGCTCCTGCTCTTTCCCATCGCCGACGTGTCGATCAACATGCTGTCGCTGTTCGGCTTCATCTTAGCCCTCGGCATGGTGGTCGATGACGCGATCGTCGTCGGCGAGGCGATCTACAAACAGCGGGCCGAAGGAAAACCTCGTCTGCGGGCAGCCATCGATGGGGCCCGAGAGGTGGCGAAGCCCGTCGTCTTTTCGGTCCTCACGACCTGCGTAGCGTTCATGCCGATGCTGTTCGTGCCGGGCGTCGCCGGAAAATTCTTCCGAGTCGTCCCCGTGGTAGTCATCGCGGTCCTCTTGATGTCGCTCGTGGAGTCGCTCTTCGTGCTGCCCGCGCACCTGTCCCACACGATGCCCTGGTGGCTGCGGGTCATCCTGCTTCCGTACCTGTGGCTAATGGAACGACTCGCAAAGCTGGACATGCCGCGCCGGCTCGAGCGACACGTCCGTCACTTCTACGCGCCGTTTCTAGCGAAGGTGCTGCAATGGAGATACTTCACGGTCTCGGCGGGTCTGGCGCTTTTCATCCTGACGGCGGGGTTCGCAATCGGCCGTCTGCCGATCACCTTCATCCCGAAACTCGAGGGGGACCTGGTCACGGTGCAAGTCCGCATGCCGTCCGGCACCCCGGCGTGGGAAACCGAACGCGCCGCGAATCACATCGCGACGGCGGCACGTCTGATCATGGACGTCGAACGCGTGAACAGCAAAGACATGAAGGGCGTGTCGCGTGGGCTGTTTACGCAAGTGGGCGCCAAAGTCTCGGTAGGGGCTGACTCCAACGGGCCGGCGAGCAACGAGGGCAGTCACCTTGCCACGGTCATGGCGTATTTGGTGGACGCCGATGATCGCGACATCCAGACTGACGAATTCGTTCGACGGTGGCGCATGGCGGTCGGCGAAATCGCGGGCATCGAGTCGATGGTGTTCTCCTTCGGCGACGGAATTCGGGCAGGGCGACCGATCCACATCGAGCTCCTGCACGACGATGTCGAAACTCTGGAGACGGCAGCGCGTCGGCTCGCCTATGACATCAGCGCCTACAGCGGTCTGGGTGACATCGAGAGCGGGGTCACGCGGGGCAAAGAGCAGCTCGATTTCCAGTTGACGGACCTCGGGTTGGCTCAAGGACTCACCGAGCTCGACCTTGCTCGCCAGGTCCGCGGAGCCTTCTTTGGCGCCGAAGCGGTTCGCCAACAGCGTGGCCGGGACGAAGTTCGTGCGTACGTACGGCTGCCGCTCGACGAGCGACGCTCCCTCTACAACGTCCAACAGCTCGTCATCCGGACACCTCGGGGCGGAGAGATGCCGGTCGCGCAGGCGGCGCGGGTGTCCCGGGGAAGGGCATACACGGCCATCCACCGCATCAACGGCCGACGGAGCATCGCCGTCACGGCTGGCCTCGCGCATCGAGGAGCCAATGCCGGCTCGATTGCGGACAGCATTCTCGAAAGCGAGCTCGCTCAGCTCCTCGGGGGCGTCCCGGGACTCGACTACCGCCTGGGTGGGGAGCTCGAGCGCCAAGCGGATGCAATGGGTTCGCTATTGATCGGGTTTCTCGTGGCGCACATCGTCATGCTGTCGATTCTCGCGGTGGCTTTCCGAAGCTACCTGCAGCCGCTCCTAGTGATGTCAGCCATTCCCTTTGGCATGATCGGCGCCGTGTGGGGGCATGCCTTGATGGGGGTCGACATCAGCCTCGTGAGCATGATGGGGCTCGTCGCGCTGTCGGGCGTCGTTTGCAACGACTCGCTCATTCTGATCGATGCGGTCAACCAGAATCGGGATGCAGGAATGACGCCGACGGACGCTCTGATCAAAGGTTGCACGCGCCGCTTTCGTCCGATTGTCTTGACCTCCCTCACCACGTTCTTGGGCCTGGCGCCCATCATCGTGGAGACCTCGGCGCAGGCGAGCTTCCTGGTCCCGATGGCGGTGTCGCTCGGCTTCGGCATCCTCGCGGCGACCTTCATCATGCTGCTGATCGTGCCTTCGTGTTACCTGATTCTGGAGGACCTGATCGCAACCACCGAGAACTTCTTCGACCGCCTGCGCGAACGGCCGACGCTGATCCCCCCGCAGATCCATGACCTCACACGAGAGCCCGCCGAGTAGGCAAGTGGTCGGCCCATCACAAGGGAGAAGACCCATGTTCAGGATCCAGCAAGTAACGGTGGCGCTGGTCGTGGTGTTAGTGGTCTTTCACGGCGCCGAGGGTCCAAACGCCCTATGCTCCGCCCATGGACCCAAAGACCCCCTCCGACTCGTTTACCGAGATGACTGAGCTCGTCCTGCCGCAGCACACCAACGCGATCGGGACCGCCTTTGGTGGCGTGATCATGAGCTGGATCGACATCTGTTGCTCGATCGCCGCCATGCGGCACTGCGGACGTGTGTCTGTCACAGCGCGCGTCGACGCGCTCGAGTTCAGGGCGCCAATCAAGGTCGGCGACGTGGTCCGGTTGACCGCCCGCCTCAACGCCGCGTTCACGAGCTCAATGGAAATCGGAGTGCTCGTGGAGCGAGAGGATGCTCGAACCGGCGAACGAACCCTGTGCGCCAATGCCCGCGCCACCTTCGTCAACATCGGAGAAGACGGTAGGCCCTGCCCCGTCCCGCCCCTCCTTGCTGAAACCGAGGAAGACCAGCGCTTGGCGGCGGAGGCTACCGAGCGCCGAAGCGAGCGTCGTTCGGCTTAGGCAACACTCCGGCGCAGCCACGGCTCGCCACGCCGAAGTGACGTCTGTCGTCGACTTCTGATGACGACCGTCGTCATTTTCGCTGAACCGCTTCCGTGGCGCACGCAATTACAGCGTTTTTTCGCTGGCACGTGCCCTGCAGGGGAAGCGCACATGGATGCTGCGAGAAAGATGTCGCCAGCCTATCTCCGCCCCGCGCCGGTGGCCCCCCTCGGCGAAGTTGGGCAAAGCGAGCGACGCGGGTCGCTCCGCCAGGCGGCCGTGAGACTCGACCGTTTAGCCCGGGCGGTCGGCGAGAGCGAGACCGCACGTGCGTTCCTGGTTTGGCAGGGCTTGGTCCGTGGACGGCTGACCTTGGTCGATTGGTTCGACGTCGACGGTCGGCGGTTCATCCTCGTCAAACCCAACACGGTCCGATCAGGCTGTGCGTGTGGGCTCACCACGCGCGAACAGGAGGTGGCGATGAGCGCGGCGTTAGGCGAGAGCAGCAAGCTCACCGGGTACCGCTTGGGGATCAGCCCGTCACGCGTGTCCACCCTTCTCAGAGCGGCGATGCGAAAACTCGGCGTCCGAACGAAGGCTCAGCTCGTGGTGATGGTCAGAGTGCTGGTTTTTCCACCTCAAGCGGCGCACTCACACAGTGGGTAGTCGCAGCAGTCTCGACCGGGTACTCTCGGAGCGCCTGATGTCAGCAACGGAGAACCCAGACCCGTGGCCGCGTATGCGCGCAATCGTGGCAGCGGTCGTGACCGGGCTCCACGGCGGACGCTTCATCGAGGAGACGTTGGAGGCGCTATGCGTCCAGCTCGGAGCAACCTCCGCCTGGAGCACCTTGGAGACGAAAGGCGGTGCGGGGCCCATGCATCGCTCGCGGACAGCCGGTTTCCGGGGCGTGCCGCCCGCCGTGCTCGCACAGCACGTGACGGAGATGTTGAGCCGGGTGCAGACGGAGCTCAAGACCGTCGCGGGCCCAGTGCCGTACACGCCGACCGGGTCGTTCGTTGCCACACCGCTTTGGTCCCGACCGACCGCATCACGACGGAGCCGCAGCCTCATCGGAGTGATGTACTTGGAGTTTCCGGGGCAAGAAGGCGAGCAAGCGTCCGTTCTCGAGTTCGTCGAATGCGTCGGCGCCTTGCTGGGTGGGATGATCGCGCAGCAGACCTTGATCGAGGCGACGAAAGAAGACCTCCGCGTCGAGCGCGCCAAGGACCACAACGAGCACCACCTCAGCCTCGACGAGCTTCTGTCGTGCGAGAGCATGACGGCGATTCGCGATGAGCTACGAGCCGCCATCGAGGGAAAGGCATCCATCATGATCTTGGGCGAGTCAGGAACCGGCAAGACTCAGCTCGCCACCGCGTTTGCGCGGGCCAGCAACAGGGAGCCCATCGTGCGGGCGACGCTCGGTCTAGCGGACGACTTGAACACGATCACCTCGGAGCTTTTCGGACACGAGCGAGGGGCGTTCTCGGGGGCAATTTCCAAACGGATGGGCCTGGTCGAGTACGCCAACAAGGGGACGCTGATCCTCGACGAGGTGCTCAACCTTCCCCGCCACGCTCAGCAGCTGCTCCTCGATTTCACACAGTTCGGGTCGTATCGGCCACTCGGCTACCAAGGGCGCGAGCCGAAGCACGCCGATCTACGTTTGATCTCGGTCACCAACGGCGACATCGCACAGGCCATCTCGGACAAGCGCTTTCGCCAGGATCTCTACTACCGGCTCGGCACGGTCCCAATCGTCCTGCCACCACTGCGCGACCGGCGCGAAGACATCCCCAAGATCGCCATTCGCTACTTGAACCGGACTGACGGCACGACCGACTGGGAGTTGGACAAGGGCGCCCACGACCTGCTGACGGCACCACACCTGCACTGGGGTGGAAACATTCGCGAGCTCGAGGCTGTCCTGGAGCGCGCCAGAAACCGCCTCCGTGCAGGCGAGACAACGGACCCTGTGATCGAGATCCGTCACCTAGACGTCGGGGGTGAACACCCGGTCGGCGGAGCTCCCGCGACACCGGCCGCGCCGTCGACGAGCGGATCGCCTGGCAGCGAGATCGAAGGCCGTTGGAAGCAGCTCGCCGAGCAAAAAGAGGGGCTCGACGTCCTCGAGAAGGGGATCATCGAGGACGCGCTCGGGGCGTGCGAGGGCATCGTTGCGCGCACCGCTCGAATACTTGGCGTTCCGCGCACCGGGCTCATCAGCCGGATGGCGACGCTCGAGATCGACCCCGAGAAGTTCAAGCATCCGGGACGATAGAGCCGGCCTGATGGCCGTCGCCCAGCTGTGGAGATGACGTTCGCCGTCGCGTTCTCGACGACGAGCGTCGTCACGGAGGAGGCGAGCAGACGACCGTCTTGCGAAACCATTGTGTTTTCCGGTTGGCATGATCGCTGCACCAAGAGTCCGCGACGCGGCGCTGATGGGAGCTGCGAATTCAATCAGAAGGACGTCGCCATGCAAAACACACTCACAAAGAGATCCTGCAGAGCCGCCGCGCTCATTGTGGGCAGCGCCCTTGGGCTTCTTGCAGGATGCGGTTTTTCGCTCGATCCCGGTCAAATCGATCCTAGCTCGATCGTCGATCCCGGGTGCCTCGAAGGCGCGCAGATCGAGCTCGTCCGGTACTCCACCCGCTGCGAGCAGAAGGGCGCGAAGTCCGTGCGTGCGGAGGTCGGCGACGGAATGGAGTTCTCCCCCGAGCAGGTCAGGTCGCTCGAGTCGCCCTGCGCCGAGGGCCCGAATCCTGGAATAGAGATCCATCTCGATCACGGACTCGGAAGCCTCATCTTCGACTTTTCCAATGTGACCCAGGCCGACCGTTTCCCGAACGCAGACTTTGAGGGATACGTGATCGACATCGTGCTCCGGGATCACAACGCGCTCCTCGTCGGCGCGCGCGTCGATACCGAGCAGACCAACGTCGAGGTCGAAGACATCGATATCTCGTTCGAGCCAACGCGGATCGATGTGAATTTCGAAGGCGTTTCCTACGACGACCGCGGATTCGTCAAGATCGACCTCCACTTCGCAGGCGCCCGCCCGAGACCGGACGCAGGCAACTGAGCAAAGCCGCACCAACCCCAACCTACGCCCGGGAGAAATCATGAAATGCTCGCCTCTGTTGGTCCTCGTCACTTCACTCGCACTCGCTCACGTGCCAGGCGCTTCCGCCGAGGTCGGTGATTGGGCGGTCGTCCCGGCGACGAACGGCGAGATGCCGGCGTTCATGGAGCGTGTGGTGGCGGACGTCACTCGCGAGCTCGAGCGATATGGTCGGCACGTCTGGCATTCCCACGCGGCGGCGGTGCGGTTCCAGGAGCAAGGCTCCTCTGCGGCCGTCGGCATCGCGAAGGATGCGCTCGAGAAATGGGACCAACATTCGCGTGCAGCCATTCGAGCACTGACCAGGGGCGACCATGCAACGGCTTTCAGTCGCCTCGATCAGGCGGAGCGATTGTCTCGAAGCGCGACCGAAGACATCAACCGGAGCCCCGAGCGGGCGCTGCGGGTTCTTGATACGTGCCTCTACAAGGTGCGCGCTCTGCTGGAAACAGACGAGGCGGCGAGCGCCGCGGCTCATGCCTCCGAATGTGTGGTCTTGGTGCCGAACGTAGAGCCCGCGACGCTCATGCATCCCCCGCGGGTGCTGGCGCTCTACCAGCGGGCGCGCGAGCAGGGGCGCGCTCGGGCGGCGACCCTGGTCGTCGAGAGTGCTCCCCCCGGTTGCATCGTGCGCGTCAATGGAGTGCGCTTCGGCGAGACGCCACTCAAAATCACGACACTTTCGGTCGGTGAGTACGGTGTGCAGGTCGAATGCGACGGTACCGGGCGCGGGCGAATTCATTCGACGAAGGTTGGCCCGGGAACGACGAAGCAAGTCGTGGACGACCGCTTCGATCGCACCGTTCGGACCGAGCCGATCTTGCGCCTCGAATATCCAAGGGAGCGCCGCAACGGCTGGCGGGCCAACGACGCGAGAGACATCGCCGAGCTGCTCCCCGCCCACACGATTGTCATCGTCTCCGCGCTCACGGCGGATACGGTCGCGGTCGGGCTCGTCACCCAAACCGGCAGTCGGCAAGGATGTAGCCTCATCCCCGCAACGGCGGAAGGCCCAAGCCGCGAGGCGTTGGCCGTCGCGATTCGCAGGCTCATCGAGGGAAAGTGCGGCGACGTTTCGGTATCCAGGCGCGATACAGCCGCGCTGTTCAATCCTGGAATTTAGCACTATCATTGTCGGGCACGTGTTGTGACTTGGTGGTCAGCAGCATACTGCGTTGACCATGTCGAAAGTGCGCTCCCAGACTTCCCTGAGCGACGTCATCGGTGAGGATTTCGGTCCATATCGCTTGGTCCGGCGTTTGGGCGTGGGGGGCATGGCGGAAACCTTCGAGGCCATCCGCCGCGGGCCGAGCGGGTTCGCACAGCACGTGTGCCTCAAGCTGGTGCTCCCCTTCTTCCGGGACAACGAAGACTTCGTGAGGCTGTTCGAGCGGGAAGCACGGCTCGCGGCCAAGTTGCGGCACAGCAACATCGTCGGCGTGATCGACTTCGGCGAGATCGACGGGACACCCTACATGGCCCTCGAGCTCGTAGACGGGGCAGACCTGCGAGTGCTACTCGACGCACAGGACGGTACACGCCTGCCGCACGAGCTAGTCGCGCTCTTCGGACATGACCTCGCCGCGGCCCTCGAACACGCCCACGCTCCAGGTGCCGGAAGAGATGCCGACGGATCCGAAATCGACGCGATCGTACATCGAGACATCTCGCCAGGGAACGTGCTCGTCAGCCGCCGAGGCGAGGTCTTGCTCTCCGACTTTGGGGTCGCGAAGGCGATCTCGGGTACCTCGCGCAAACAAAGCGCGGTGAAGGGGAAGATCCCCTATATGTCGCCGGAGCAGCTTCGGGCGGAACCGCTCGACGGGCGCGCTGACTTGTTCGCACTCGGCGTGGTGCTGTTCGAGGCGCTCGGAGGACAGCGTCCCTACGACGGAGCCCACGACCCTGCGACCATCATGTTGACCCTGTCCGGCGACCATCCGTCGCTGCATGGACTCGCGCCGGATGCGCCCCCTGAGCTGTGCGACGTGATCGAGAGTTTGCTCCGGCCCGACCGCGACGAGCGACCCGAGAGCGCCTCCGTATTGATCGATCTCCTCGACGAGTTCGTCCCGTCCCAGCGCGCGCGTCGAAAGGTCGGGAAGCTCGTCGCCGACTGCCGCGCCGCGGAAGACCGTCTCAGCAAGAAAGAGGCACTGGCCCTGGCAGCCCCTACCAAGGTGACCGACCCTCGCCCGAGACAAGGCGGCACCGGAGCTGAGCCGACCGGCGGCGCCCCCTCGATGGCGGGCGCCACCCCACTCGGTGCGCAGGATCCTGGGTCCGGGGCCCGGACGAAGCGCGGCTTCGGTCGAGCGCTGGCGGGCGTGCTGCTCATGGCGGGCGTTGTCGCCGGAGGGGCGGTGGCGCTTTGGCCGGCAGAACCGACCACCGTCCAAGTGGACGCCGAAAGGGAATCGAGCGCGAACGACGTGCTCGGCAATACAGAGGGCGAGGCCGAGAGCCAAACCGAGGACAAAACCGAGGACAAAACCGAGAAGGCCACGGACGACGCCGAGACGGCGGGAGCGGCGCCCTCGGTCGACGCTACTGGCCCCGCAAAGCCGATAGCCATCCCGCCCCGCCCCGCGCGCCTCACCGTCGTGGTCTTCCCTTGGGGACAGGTCTGGGTGAACGGCAAGCCGTACGGCCCTGCGCCACTGAAGAACGAACCTCTCAAGGCCGGCCGATACAAGATCAGCGCCGGTCAGCAAAGCCCTTTCAAAACACAGACCGTTCGCCTCCGCGCGGGCCAACGCAAGACCGTGGAGTTCGATCTGACCAAGTGATGCCGTGCCGCTTCGGTCAGTCGCGATACCGGGCGTCGACCAGCGCCCCCAGGGCGACCTTCGCGCTCGAGCGTTCGTAACCGTAGACTCCGATCAGAACTTGAAGGGCTTGTTGGGCCGCCTCGCGCTCTTCCTGGTCGAGCGTATCCTCGTCTTTCAGGAGCGCGACGATGGCCTGCCCGATCTCGCCCACCTGCCCGTGGCGGTCGTCGAAGTACGCCTGTCGCAGCTGCTCGATGTAGCGCGGAAAGAGCGCCTCGTAGTCGACGTCTTGCTCCGGATGGTCGATGGCCCACGCGGCGACCCCGCTCAGCAACTCGTGGCGGAACGCCTTATCGTCGTCCGCGCCCAGTTTCTCTTCGACGCTTTTCATCAGATCGACGTCCGCGTCTTCGTCCTTGCCGGTGACCGGGTTGAAGATTCGCTCCTTTTTCACCCAGTGCGAGACGTGGGTCATGTAGCGATCAAAGAGTCCGAGATGGCTATGCTCGTCGATCAAGCCGCTGGCAGCACGGAGCTCGCCCTCCACGATGTCGAGCCACCGCTCGTGCACGACCTCGACGAAAGCGCCGTGGTCGCGATAGGCACCGTCGGGCTGCTCTTTCAGGAACTCGTAGTCGTCGCGATCACAAAACTCGGCAAGACGGGTCAGGAACGTCACAGGCGAGACGCATGGCTCCTCGAAATCAGCGGCAGCGTCGAGGAGGAGCATTCGAATCTCACGCGGCGAGGCGCCGTTGATGCCTTCGTAGTCCGACGAAGCACCTCCCTGCAGCTCGACCTCCTCGATGCCGCCGGCGAGGATCTTCCCCTGATCGGCTTCGAAACGTGCCGGCACGAGCCCGTCCGCCAAAAGGTCCGCCTTTTCCAACGGCGTCAGTGATGCCGCGATGGTTCCAAGATCGCTATCCGTGAACTGCGAAGCATCGGGTTTCCGGAGCCTCGTGAGCACCGACCAGAGTGCGGCCACATACGTCGTATGGGGCGCGACGTGCTTGGGGATCTGGGGAACGAGCTGACCGTCGTAGATTTCGCGTTCGCGATGCACATCGAGCAGATACGCCATGCGAATGCGAACGATGCGGCCGCGGAACGAGTTGTGCTCTGGATGCTGGCGAAATGCGCTCATGTGAAGCTCGTTCGAGCTTGCGACCATCACGGCGTTGATCGGCAGATTCGACATCGGCAGTGATACCTCGCCGTTCTCGATGGCCAGGAGCAAATACTTCCATGCTTCGAGAGGCCGCTTGAGCAAATCGCTGAACTCCACGATGCCGCCTGACGCGTCCACCAACTCGCCCATGGGCTCGAACAGCGTCAACGCGCTCAGCGACGCTGGCAACGACTCGATCGACCGGTCCGCGGTGATTTGGCGCTCCGACGCATCGACCGACATCTGCGGACCGATGGTCACCGCACCCACGCGGTAGCGCCGCGAGATGTAAAAGCGCTCGACCTGAATGTGCGCAAGAACTCGCTCGAGATCGCCTCGGTACGCGGTGAGGAGTGCCTGGAAAATCTGCTGGTTCTTCCGGCTGAGTTGGCCGGTCCACACCCAATCGGGCGCTGCTTCGGGAAGGCCGGCTTCCTCGTACACGTTCGCGATCAACGGCTGCCGCACGTCGCGTGGCAGCAACAACAGCGGATGCTCTCGAACCGAGCTCTCCAGCTTGGCGATGATCCGATCGTCGGGAAGATGCGCGAAGGAGTCACCCTTGCCGAACTCGTCCGACGAGGTACCGAAGCCAATCCCGCCCCCCTCGTGCGTCCGAGGAAAGATCCATGAGAACCGATAGAGAGAACCGGCGTCCGTGTCGGAATAGGCCTCGAGCCCGCGCATCAAGCAGGCGGTAAAGGTCGATTTCGCACTGCCGTTCGGCCCGTGAAGGAGCACCAAGCGGTTGGCGCGACCTTCCCGCTCGAACCCGTCGAGAATCCGATAGAACGCCTCCTGCGCCGCCTCGTTCCCCGCCAGGCGATCGCGGAGCCTAAGCTCGGCCTGATGCCCGCTATCTTCGAGGCCGAACTCGAGGTCGAAGAGCTTCCAGCGCTTGAGGCTCCCGGCAGGCCGCTCGACTTCGTACGAGCCGAAGAAGTCCATGCAGTCCTTGAGATATCTCGCCGCGTCGCGGGTGTGCCCACGTGGGTCGTCCTGCACGAGGTCCAAGTACTCCCCGAACGAGAGCACTCGCTTCTGGGTCTCGAACTGCGCCTTGACCTCCTCACGGATCGTCTCGAACGCAGTTTTGAGTCCCCCCTCGCCCATCTCATTCCACCTTGAGTTGCATCGCCACCGTTCGCGTCTCGAGGATACAGTTTTCTTCGGTGCACATGGCAAAGGAAACGTCGCAGGTCACTTCGTGTTCGCCCGCAGCGGACGGCTCCACAGCCGCGAGGAAGCGTACTTTGTCCTCGCTGAACTCTTTCGCGTCGTCTTTGCCGAGCTCGTTCTTCTCCAGCGCGACACCCGGAGCCGCCCTCAGTTCGACCCGGATCGGGTACTCCTGGTTGACATGCCACTCGCCCCGGCCCTCGAGCGCGATCTCCACCTGACCCGCTTTGCCGATGGCATACCCGGACTGGCCCGAAGCGGATGAAACTGGAGCGACTGAAAGCAGGAACGAACCGGTTTCGATGCTTGGGCCCACAGGCGCGTCGGCGGCCTTCTCTGCGGTCGCGGCTTTGGCCGCCACGTGATCGTGCTGGTGCTGAGAGTGGTCGTGCTCGCTCGCCTTGGGCGCTGGGGCGCCCCGCTCGCATCCGGCCAGCCCTGCCAAGGAAGAGGTGAGGGACAAAATCAAAACTAGAGGCCAAATACGCATCTGCATCACTCCGTGCTTAGTCTACGATGGGGACGGAGGTTACGTCGAACTCCAAGCTAGGGCTCGATTACCTCGACTTCGGTGTGGGAATCCCTCACCGGCTGGCGAAGGAAAAATTCGACTTTGTCCCGGACGGCCCCGGAATCGGGCGACAGGTGCCAGTGCGCGATGAGGTCGGGCGACCCCGCGACGGCCTCCCATTTGATGAACGCCACGAACGAGTTGTGAAGAAGCCGGTCCTCGTTGGCCCGGACACTCTGGTACCCGGCCTCGTCGTCCCGGACGCGCAGCACGAGCTCGGTCGAGGAGGTCCCCTTGAGCCGATCCCGGATCCTGACGGTAAGCCGATAGGCCGATCGTCGTTTGACGAGGTCGGAGCTCAACGAGTCGACGGCGACCACCGCAATGAGGTCTGCCCGCGCCACCCGCAGCTCGAACGCGCCACTCCACTGTCCCTCGACGATGACGGGCGCGTCCACGAGATCCACAGCGTTGTCGAACAGTGAGACATCGGAGGGCTGAAAATCGGTTGTGGGCGCGTTGGATGATGCACCGGCACACCCGACCCCCCAGCAAGCGATGGCTGCGATCAGCACACGCACAACGTCGAGCCTAGCACGCCCAGACGGCTGCAAAGGCCGCCGCGTCGAGGGCCCCGCCCCAGAGATCGACGAGATCCTTCGCGAGGGGCGCCCTCAGCGTCATCGGCTCGTGCTTGGTGGGATGCATGAACTCGAGCTCGTAGGCGTGGAGGGCCTGACGATCGTGCCCCAGCCGTTGCAGGAGCTCGTCGGTCATGCCGGTCTCGATGTAGTCGAGAAACGGTTGAGAGCCCTCGGGCCCGTAGAGCTTGTCGCCCATGATCGGGAAGCCGACCGCGCTCAGGTGCACGCGTAGCTGATGCTGCCTGCCACTTTCCGGCGCGAGCGACACCAACGTAGCGTCGTCCCGTCGCGCGACGACCCGGTAGCGCGTGACCGATGGATACCCCTCCCCCTCCGGCGTCACCTCCATCAAGATGTGCAGGCCCTCTTTGGCCTGGTCCATCGGGAGCTCGATTCGGCCTTCGTCATTCGGCATGACACCGCGGACGATCGCTAGATAGCGTTTGCTCACGCGACGATTTTCAAAGCCGATCTTGAGGTCGCGCTCGGCCTCACGGGTGCGGCCGCAAAGCAGCAGGCCGCTGGTCTCGCGGTCGAGCCGGTGAGCGATCTGTGGCGCGTTCTGGCCGAAGCGCTGCCGGAGGAGATAGGTCAGCGTGTTCTTGTGATAGGTCGCAGACGGATGGACCGGAAGCCCAGAGGGCTTATCGACCGCCAGGATCGCGTCATCCTCGTAAAGAACGTCGAAGTGAAGGGGCACGTTGGGCTCCTCGAAGGCAGGACGGACCAGCACCACGTGCTCGCCAGCCCGAACGCGCTCACTCGGGCGGCGGCGCGTACCGTCGGCTCGATAGGCGCAAGAGCGCACGATCTGCTGTGCGCGCGTTCTCGAGAGCCTCGGAATCCGGTGCTGAATGAACCGATCCAGGCGCTGGCCCGCATGCTCGGGCGCGACAGGGAACGTCAGAATGATCGAAGCCGGATCGCAGCCCGGGGGGAGCGGTGCCTGTGGGCGTCTAGGCGGCCTTGACAACCTTACCCGAACGAATGCAGCGCGTGCAGGCAGAGACGCGTTGGATCTGGCCATTGATGACCGCCCGAATCGACTGCAGGTTGGGCTGCTGCCACTTCCTGGTCTTGTGGTTCGAGTGGCTCACCTTGTGAGCTTTATGGCGGTTCTTGCCGCAGAAATCACATGTCTGTGCCATGGCCGGTTTCCGAGTTCTGAAGGAGCCGCGATGTAGCATCGCTCCGGGGGTGTCGCAACAATGCGGCCTCGCCCCCGGCAGCGATCAACGATAAAACCAAGCTGGATGCGAGTGGCGGGCGCAATCACTGGGCGTTTGGTGCTCGGGACTTTTGTAATTCCAGGCACCTACGCCTCGAAAACAGATCCTGCCTCAGGAGTGCGGGGCCCAGTTGGGACCCTATCAGCTCTCTCGGGGGAGCCCGACGCGGGGTCCGCGACATTGGACGGCCGGATCTACGATGAGGGGGGGCGGCCGCTCGAAGGTGCGATCGTTTCTCTTGCTGGGAGCGGGTTCTGGCCTGCGCGCACTGTCCGGAGCCAGGCCGACGGACGCTTCCATTGGCCGGATATCCCTGCGGGGATCTACGAGCTCCGTGCCTCGAGTGGAGACCTGGTCGCTCCGCCGGTAGAGGGGCTGATCCTGGACGCCGGGGCGCGTCGCGCTTTCGGGATACGGCTCGCGAAGGGGTGGACGCTGGTCGGTCAGGTCGTCGATGCGCACACCGAACGGGCGATCCCCGACGCGGAGGTGACCGTCGCCACCGGTGTGCTTGGACTTCACAGCCGCCGTACTCGGAGCGACGACGACGGCCGGTTCGAGCTCGCCGGAATCGTCGGCGATGAACACAGCTTGTACGTCGGTGCGGACGGCTACGTCGCAGCTGGGCCTCTGCGTCACAGCGCCGAAGAGCCGTCGATGACGGTTCGGCTCGAGCGGGCTTCTCGAATCGAAGGACGTGTCGTCGACGAGCGAGGATGGGGAATCGAGGGGGCGCTCGTCCGCGCGTTTGGTGAAGGACACCTACGTGCCGCGGCGCCTAGCTCGGGCGACTCGCTCGGGGTGACTTCGGGACCTATCCCCCCGATCTCGGCCTCGGGAGGTGGGGCGCTCGCGTTCGTCCAGCAGGTCAGGACGAGCGGTGATGGCACGTTCGTCTTACCGGGTTTGCGCCCTGGGCCGTACACGCTCGCGGCAAGCCACGACGATTTTGCACCGGCAGAGTCCGAGCGCCTCCAAGTCGGGCCCGGCGCCACGCGCACGGACGTCGCCATTGCCATGCGTTCCGGCGCGGAGCTTGCGGGCCATGTGGTCGATGAACGGGGACGCGGTCTCGAGGGAATCCCGGTCGAGCTTCGAGCGCCAACCGACCGGCTCCCACGGATGACCGTGACCGCATCCGATGGTTCGTTTTCGTTTCGGGGGGTGCGCGGCGAGGTGAGCGTGACCGCCCTGCCGTACGACCTTCCGCCCGTTCGCGAGTCGCTCGTGATCGAGGACCGAGCGCGCGTCACCGTCGAACTGGCGTTGTCGAGCGCGCTCTACACGCTCCGGGGGCGCGTCGTGGACGAGCGTGGGTTCGGAGTGAGCGGCGCATTGCTCGCCGTCTCCTCGAAGAGCCCACAAACACCGACCCAACGGACCGCGAAATCCGACTCCGACGGAACCTTCTCGGTTCCTGCCCTTCCCGCGCCTCCCTTTGAGCTCACCGCAGAGCATCCCGCGTTCAGCCCAGCCCAGATTGCCGAGATCGAAACCTTGGACGGCGTACGCGTCGTGATGTCAGCCGGCGTCACATTCCTCGGTGAAGTGCTCGATGACTGGACGGGCGACGCTCTTCGAGGCGTGGCGATTCGCCTCGACGGTCCGATCGCGCGAGACACCAGGACTCGAAGCGACGGAACGTTTGTGTTTCGCCGTGCGCCGACCGGAACGTACGACATCTCTTTTGCCCACCGAGACTACGAGTCGCAGAGCCGACGCGTCGTGCTCGAGCCACCACACTACGTCGACCGTCCCCAGGAGCTCGGTACCGTCCGGCTGCGGCCGGGGGGCGTCGTCGAGGGGGAGGTGTTGGACACGCGAAGCGAGCCTGTCTCAAACGCCGAGGTCACATGGGGCGACCCTCCGCGATGGGAGCGCGCAACGCGGACGGACGGGCGAGGTCAGTTCCGATTGCGCGGCGTCCCTGCGGGCTCTGCTTGGATCACCGCGCGACATCCGGTGGCCGGCGAGGATTGGACCGCAGACCCCGTCACCGTGAGGCCACTCGAAACATCACCTGGGGCCATTGTACGCCTGCCAAATTCGGTCACGGAGTGACGAAACCTGCGTTGCGCCGTACGGTGATGTGAGATGGCCGACTCCTGGTTCCGACACCTTCGCGACGCCAGCGACATACTGAGACGCGCACGCAATCCGGCGGAGCTCGCCAAGGCGCTGGTGCCCAAGCAGTGGCTCTCGCGCAAGGTCCTCAATGACGAGGTGTCCGCCGCCGCGGGCGATTCGCCGACCGAGGCGGCCGAAGCACTCCGAAAGCTTCGAAACGAGCTGAAACAGGAAGCACTCGATGAGAGCGGCCACGTCGACTACTCGAAGCTGCGCGACTCACCCACCTTCGAAGAGATGAAACAGGCGACCGGCCTGCTCCGTGCGATCGACCCCACCGAGATGACCGACGACGCCACGCGCA
>Ga0164320_10000116_pt1 | contig 22004 bp, 25 predicted proteins | sample GuaBasSediGuay11_FD_113736 | JGI IMG/M metagenome (GOLD analysis project Ga0164320, IMG submission 113736) | Subseafloor sediment microbial communities from Guaymas Basin, Gulf of California, Mexico - Guay11, Core 4567-28, 0-3 cm | ecosystem: Environmental > Aquatic > Marine > Hydrothermal...
CGTGATCTGTACACCTATGGTGCAGCGCGCGACGGGTGGCTCCGCCGAGACCGAGGAGGCCTTCAAGGCACTCGAGCCCGTTGGTCGCTTCGGGACTCCAGAGGAGATCGCCAGGATGGCGCTTTTCCTCGCGTGCGACGACTCGACCTTCTGTACGGGCGCGCCGTTCATCGTTGACGGTGGTTTCGTCGCCGGATAGCAACCAGATGAGACACAAGGCACTCGTCCCTTCCCACATACAGCGAGCCGGCTACGATGACAGCGAAACAGGCGAGGCCAAGGGGCTCAGCGAAGGCATCTCCGCATTCCCGCGTGAAGTGGCGCGATGTGCTGCAACGTGTCGACGAGTGGCACTGGCTCCTACCGCAGGACTACAGACCGTGGATGCGCGTGCCCGGTCTCGTCCTCGGGTCCGATAGACTGATCGCAGAAATGGCAGACGATCAGGCGTTGGAGCAGATCGCCAACGTCGCGTCACTCCCCGGCATCGTGAACTACTCGATGGCGATGCCAGATGTCCATTGTGGCTACGGATTCCCAATCGGGGGCGTCGCTGCCATGCGCCCAGAGGACGGAGTCATCTCGCCCGGCGGTATTGGCTTCGACATCAACTGCGGCACGCGCGTCCTCACCACTCATCTGCAGCTTGGTGACGTACAGCCGAGGTTGCAGAACCTGATCGACCAGCTATTCCGTGACATCCCGGCCGGGATGGGAGAACGGGGCCAGGTACTTGTGCCTCTGGAGAAGATGGATGACGTGCTTGCTGACGGGGCTGCATGGGCGATCCACAACGGCTATGGCCGGGCCGAGGACGAGACATTGATAGAGAGCGGGGGGCGTCTTGGCGGCGGCGACCCGACGCTGGTCTCGCGGAGGGCCAAACAGCGAGGAGCCTCTCAGCTTGGAACGCTCGGATCCGGTAACCATTTCTTGGAAGTGCAGGTGGTTGATGAAATCTACGACTCGCGCCAGGTTGGGGCGATGGGCATCAGCGGTCTCGGTCAGGTGGTTGTGTTCATCCACACCGGCTCTCGCGGGCTCGGGCATCAGACGTGCCAGGACCACCTGGATGTGATGGAGGAGGCTGTAGAGCGCTACGGGATCCGTCTTCCGGACAAGCAACTCGCCTGTGCGCCCATCCAGTCTGATGAGGGTCGGCGCTACATCGCGGCGATGTCCGCCGCAGGCAACTTCGCCTTCTGCAACCGTCAGGTCATCAGCCATTTCGTCAGGCAGACGTTCGCCCGGGTCTTCGAGTCGACTCCGGAAGAGCTGGGCCTCAATTTGCTGTACGACGTTTCGCACAACACGGCGAAGCTCGAGGAGCACGACATCGATGGCTCCAGCGAAACTGTGCTCGTGCGTCGGCAGGGCGCGCCGCGCGCTTTCGGTCCTGGGCATCGCGGTGTCCCTGAGCGCTATCGGTCCATTGGGCAGCCGGTGCTCGTGCCGGGCGACATGGGGCGTTATTCGTACCTCTGCGTTGGCACGAACAAGGCGATGGCCGAGACCTGGGGTTCGACCTGCCACGGCGCCGGTCGTCTCCACAGTCGCCGCGAAGCGAAGCGGATGCTCAGAGGCGTCAACGTGCGCCAGCGGATGCTCGAACGCGGGATATACGTCAGGTCGCAGCGGCCTGGCTTGCTCGCTGAAGAGGCGAGCGAGGCTTACAAGGACGTGTCGCTGGTCATCGATGCCCTGGACGGAGCGGGAATCGCCACTAAAGTCTGCCGGATGCGCCCACTCGGCGTCGTCAAAGGTTGACACTACAAACGCCGACAAGCGGCGGGCGAAGTTTCTCGCATCCTCGCCGAGATGCAGGCGACACGCACTGACCGCGACAATGCACGCTTTCTGCATATCAGCAGCCTCCATCTGCACGTCGACTGCACGCAGCTCCCTCTAGTCTGTCTTCTTGAAGGAGTCGGCTCCTCTTGCTCCCACTTTTAGAGCAGGTTGGCTCCTTTGCCTCGGCGCCGGCGCAGCGGTTATAAATGAGCGTCTCTCTGGATCTGAAGGCCGGTGCCGGGGCTCGAAGTGAGAGTAATGCAGATGAAGAAGCAGACAGACACAGCCACACAGTGGTACAGCGAGCAGACGGGTACCTGTGCCGAGGCCGAGGAGGCTCTCAGTGCACTCGAGCCCGTTGGTCATTTCGGGCCCCGGGGGGAGATCGCCAGGATGGCGTTATTCCTCGCGTCCGAAGCTTCGGCCTTCTGTACGGGCGCCCCGTTCATCGTTGCCGGTAGTTCGTCGCCGGATAGCTACCAGACGGGAGACAAAACATGAAGACGCTGACGGGAAAGGAGAGGCTGGAGGCGTTCCTCCGAGAGGCCGGAGCCCAATTCGAGACCCACACCCACACCCCGGCGTATACGGCGCAGGAGGTAGCAAGAGTCGAGCACGTACCCAGCGTAACCGTTGCCAAAGTCGTGATGGTTATGGCCGACGGTGAGCTTGCCATGATGGTTCTCCCTGCTCCATACCGGCTGGACACGAAGAAGGCGGCGGTAGAGGTAGGCTCGAAGGACGTGCGGTTGGCCACAGAAGATGAATTCAGCCCTGCGTTCCCTGGATTCGATGTGGGGGCGATGCCTCCCTTCGGCGACTTCTGCAACGTGCCGACATACGTCGATGAGTCGTTGGCAGAGGACGACTATATCGTCTTCCAGGCTGCGACACACACCGACGCGATCCGCATGAAGTACGCGGACTACGCGAGGGTCGCTCAACCCATCGTTGCGGACATCGCCTTCCGCGGATGAACCCTGCGAGGAAATGAAAGAAACATGACCGGCCAGCGGCAACGAAAGGAGCTCTCTTATGAGCACAGATTTCAGACCTAGATCCCTTCCCTTATTCACACTCCTAGCACTCTTCGTCGTCGCTCTTTCGTTCGCCGCGTGCGGTGACGACGACGACGGGGCAACAGCCACACCCGGCGATGGAACGCCCACCGACGGGCCGACCGCCACACAACCCGCGGACATTGGAGCCGTTTCAGTGCTCGGTCAGTGGGGCGGTGCAGAGCTTGAGACGTTTGAATCCGTGGTCGCGCCCTGGCAGACGGAGACCGGCGGCGACATGAAGTTCACGGGCACCCGCGACATCATTTCGTTGCTTACCCTGAACGTGGAGGGCGGAAGCCCGCCGGACATCGCGATCCCATCGGAAATCGGACTGCTCCGGAAGTTCGCCCGCGCTGGCGATCTGGTTCCGCTTTCCGCCTGCGGCCTCGAGGAAGAGGTCCGGGCTAACTTCCCGCAGGCGTTTATCGATCTCGGAACGGTCGACGGCGAGCTGTACGGGTTCTTCTTCAAGGCCGATGGCAAGGCGACTATCTGGTACAACCCCGGATTCTTCGCCGACCAGAGCTACGAACCGCTGACCGCCGATGCCACGTTTGACGACCTGCTCGCTCTTTCCCAGGAGATCGAAGACGACGGCGTCGTTGCACCGTGGTCCATCGGAGTCGAAAGCGGAGGCGCCAGCGGCTGGCCGGGGACGGACTGGCTCCAGGCGATCCTGATGAACAACGTTGACGGCGGCCTCGTGGCCAACGATGGATTGGTCGACGGCAGCGTCCCCTGGACCGACCCCGCAGTGAAAGAGGCGTGGGAGAAGCTCGGCGAGATCGCCCTCGAAGATGGTTGGGCCTCGCAGGGTAGCGGCGATGGCATAGTGGCCACGAACTTCTTGGACGCTATCTTCCCGTTGTTTGAAGACCCGCCGGAGGCGGCGCTGCACCACCAGGCCGGGTTTGCCGCCGGGGCGATTGTGGAACAGTTCCCCAACGCGGTCGCTGGCACAGACTTCGACTTCTTCCCGTGGCCCGGCGGCGCCGTGATCGGTAGCGCCGACATCGTCTACGCGTTCAACGACGACGAGGCGACTTGTTCAATGATGAAGTACCTGGCCACCGCCGCCGCCCAGCAGATTTGGGTGGAGGCCGGCGGCGCCATCTCACCGAACACAGGCGTGGAGCTGAGCGCTTACCCGGATGCTGTCATAGCCAATGCGGCCGAGAGACTGACAGAGGCCGAGACGTTCCGTTTCGATCTGGACGACTCAATCGGCGGGGCAACGCAGCAGGCGATCTGGGCCGGGGTCCTTGAGTACGTGACCAAGCCTGGTGACCTGGATAGCATCCTGTCGGGTATCGAAGACGCAGCGGTAGCGCAACGAGCAGCCGCGGAGGAAGAGTAACCAACGCTAGTTGAATACGGAGGTTAGTAAGGAGGGGTGGGTCTCTCCAGGATCCACCCCTCCTCCATTAGACTGAGAACCGAATGATCGGACGACGATGGTGGGTTCCCTGGCTCTGGCTGGCGCCGACGCTCGTGTTGCTGGGGGTCTTCCTCGTCTATCCGTCCATAGACACAATCCGCCGCAGCTTTCTGGACACTGGGTCCGATAGCTGGGTCGGGCTCGACAACTACCAGTTCATAGTCGAGAATCCGCAGCCGCTGGTTGCTGATACGCACTCAGCGCTGATGAACAACGTCCTCTGGATGACGATGTTCACACTGTTCACTGTGGCGATCGGTCTCGGGATAGCCGTCCTGGCCGGACGTGTGCGCTACGAGGCTGTGGCGAAGGCGACGATCTTCATTCCGATGGCCATCTCGTTCGTGGCGTTGTCCGTTATTTGGCGCTTCATGTACGAGTTCAACTCGGACATCGGAACAGTAAACGCTGTGACCACCGGGGCCGGTGGTCTGTTGCGAGACATTGGCATGGATTCGAACCTGTCGGAGCCAACGGCCTGGCTCCAGAACGATGGTTCGCCCCAAACGGTATTTACGGACGCCGGGCCTGACGACCTGCCTGGACCGTTCCAGATCAACAACATGGCGCTGATCACTGTAGGGATCTGGAACTGGACGGGCTTCACGATGATCATTCTCTCTGCCGGCCTCAAGAGCATCTCTACCGAAGTTCTGGAGGCTGCCCGCGTGGACGGAGCCAACGAGTGGCAGATCTTCCGTCGCATCACCGTTCCGATCCTTTCGCCCACCATCGTTGTCGTCTCCACAACGCTCATAATCCAGACGTTGAAGACGTTCGATCTGGTATGGGTGATGACGGGAGGCCGGTTCGACACTGACGTGGTGGCTACGCTCTTCTTCAGACAAGCGTTCGTGATCGGTGACTTCGGTGTGGGTGCCGCCCTGGCAGTGGTGCTCATGCTCTTCGTCGTGCCGATCATGGTGCTCACGATCCGGCGCTTCCAGTTTCAGGAAGAGATACGCTAGTGGCCTCACTGCCCAAGACGTCCGATAGGCCGCCGACTGTTCTTGTTACCTGGCTAAAGTGGCTGGGCTCCCGAGGTATGGTGCACGTTGCGCTGATCAGCCTGATGATCCTCTGGAGCATCCCGACTCTTGTAATGCTCATCAGCTCCTTTCGTGATCCTTCCGACATCGCTTCATCCGGCTGGTGGAACGTGTTCGCGAATCCGTTCGACTTCACGATTGAGAACTATAGGAACGTGCTTGACGCCCGGGGGATGTGGCAGTCGTTCCTGAACAGCCTCGTGATCACAATTCCCGCCACGCTGCTGCCAATCCTGGTCGCTTCATTCGCCGCATACGCCTTCGCCTGGATGCGGTTTCCCGGCCGCAACGCCCTGTTCCTCCTCGTCGTGGCGCTCCTGGTCGTGCCGCTCCAGATGACGCTCATCCCGGTGCTGCGACTCTACGTCGACCTGACGCCGGGTGCGGAGCTGCCGTCTTTCGATCTGCCGGTGCTGGGCGGGACGATCGGTGGTGGGAAGCTGTTCGGCGTGAACAGTTTCGTCGGTCTCTGGGTAGCGCACACGGCATACGGATTGCCGTTCGCCGTATTCCTGCTTCGTAACTTCTTTGGAGCACTTCCCAGGGATCTGTTCGAGTCCGCATACTTGGACGGTGCCTCCGACCTGACCATATTCTTCCGGATCGTTCTACCACTCTCGGGTCCGGTGATCGCGGCCCTGGTGATATTCCAGTTCCTCTGGGTCTGGCAGGATCTGCTGGTGGCGCTTGTCCTCCTGGGCGACCCCGACCTCTCACCGATGATGCTGACGATCACGAATCTCGTGGGATCTCATGGGACCCAGTACCAGCTGCTGACGGCGGCTTCATTCATCTCGATGATCGTCCCGCTGGGGATCTTCTTCGCGCTGCAGCGATACTTCGTCCAGGGGATCCTCGCCGGATCGGTGAAAGGATAAGGTAATGCGGGCGACGTTCGGGCGAATGCTGCCAACTCCGCCGAAACGTGTGAACATACCGAGGGCGATGTCTAACGATGGCTGAAGTCACATACGAACATGTCACCAAGCGCTTCGCGCAGGATGCCCCGCTCGCCGTGGACGACTTCGATCTTAAGATCCCGGACAAGGAGTTCCTTGTACTTGTAGGGCCTTCGGGCTGCGGCAAGTCGACGACGCTGCGCCTGCTCGCTGGCCTAGAGGAGATTACCGAGGGCAAGATCTACATCGGCGACCGGCTAATCAACGACATCCCGGCCAAGGATCGGGACATAGCCATGGTCTTCCAGTCCTATGCCCTCTACCCGCACATGAACGTCTACGACAACATGGCGTTCGGCCTCAGCCTCCGCAAGATACCAAAGGACGAGATCAGGGAACGAGTCAACGACGCTGCGCAGATCCTGGGAATCGAAGAGCTACTCAAGCGCAAGCCGCGCGCGCTCTCCGGTGGCCAGCGACAACGTGTGGCGCTGGGGCGCGCCATCGTCCGGAAGCCCTCCGTCTTCCTGTTCGACGAACCGCTATCGAACCTCGACGCGAAGCTGCGTGTCCAGACCAGGGCCGAGATCACAAAGCTTCACGAGCGTCTCGGAACGACTTTCATCTACGTCACCCACGACCAGACGGAAGCGATGACCATGGCGACGCGAATCGTCGTCCAGCACCGGGGCGCTATCCGGCAGGTCGGATCGCCGCAAGAGTTATATGACCGCCCCCGCAACCTTTTCGTCGCCGGCTTCATCGGTAGCCCGGCGATGAACCTATTCGACACCGTGGTCGAGGGTGAAGGCGACTCGATGCGCCTGCACGCCACGGAGGACTTCACGCTTCCCGTCCCACCGGAGAAACGCCCGGAACTCGAACCATACAGAGGCAAGAAGGTCATCATGGGGATCAGGCCCGAGAACATCCACGACGCCGGGTTCCAGCCACCGGATATCAGGACTGCGACTTGTGGCTGTGAGGTGGACGTAACCGAGATGATGGGGAACGAGGTCAACGTCTACCTCAAGGTGAAGGACCACTCCTTCCTCGCGCGGGTTGACCCACGCACCTCTGCGCGGCCCGGGCAGCCTCTTCAGGTCGTGTTCGACATCGATCGTCTGCACGCCTTCGATCCTGAAACAGAGGAGGCGATTGGGCTCCCTGCCGCCGAGGTGAAGGCGGACCGCAATGGAGGGCTGGCTGTGTCCGGGGAGACCGCCGCGTAGCCGTCGGCCCTGTTGGACGCGCTCTTGCGCCGCGGCGCGCGCTTCGGTATGTCTTCACGCGCTAACCCGCGCGATCTGACCTATCGGTGTTGCTTTGGCTCAGCGTTAGCTGACTCAGAACTGCGCAGATGCCCGATTGCCACGCGGCGACGAAGCCCCGGCGGCGATGAAGCCCCGGCGGCGATGAACCTTTGGCTCAGCCAGTACTTGGTGCCGACTCGGCTCCGACTCGCTCCAGAAGAACAGACCAGGGGAACTCTGTGCAGTGCATTAGTTTGGTCGCGGTCTGTTCAACCTGTCGCCCCAAATGTCAGCGACGCGGAACTCACTAGGAAATGGCGCGCTTGCGACAGAGATAACGAACTGCGGCGATCTCATTGTCGCCGCAGTGAGGACATGATCCTTTCGGAGTTGCTACCGCCTCCTGGGGTTGCTCGCCTCGTCTTTCAGAGGTCATCGAAGCCTGGTGCCTCAGATCATATCCTCCACTATTATTATACTCCCGGCGCGCCGATCAGGGCAGTCGTGAGATCCGGCACCCTGCATAGATACGGGGCCGCATCTCACTCCGAATCAATGCGCGCTACGACCTGCGCCGAATCGCGGTTGGCCCGGCGCTGACATGCCCATGAACCTCGTTCTGGCGATCGGTGTGATGGTTGTCCTGGGCTGGCTGGGTGGCATGATCGTGCGCAGGGCAGGCCTCCCGGCCATCACCGGATATCTCATCGCGGGCCTCATCCTCGGCCCCTCGGCCTTCGGCCTCATCTCGCAGGAGACCCTCGATGACCTCTCGCCGGTGGTGCCGCCGCTTGCCCTCGGCATCATCGCCTATCTGATCGGCGGCCGCTTGCCCGTCTCGTCCCTGCGAGGGCTCGTCGGCGAGATCCTCACCATAACTGCTGTGCAAGCGATCGCGGCCCTCGTCGTGGTCATCACGCTGATTACATTGCTTGGACCCCTGCTCACGCCCCTCGACCTCGACGCGAAGTCCTTTCTGGCGATGGGCCTCCTCGCCGGCGCGATCTCGCTAGCCACCGCGCCCGCTGCCACGCTGGCGATCGTGGACGAGAAGAGGTCGAAGGGGCCGCTCACGACGAGCCTCCTTGGGCTGGTGGCGCTCGATGACGCCCTCGCCGTCGTCGCTTTCACGCTCGCGCTCGGCGCGGCGATCCTGCTTCTTGGTGGGGGAGAGGAGGTCTCGCCGTGGCTCCTCTTCCTCGAGGAGCTGGGGCGGCTCGGGCTCTCTGTCATCCTGGGGGCGCTCCTGGCACTGCCTGTGCTGCTAATCGGTCGCGTGGCGGCGGGGCGCCGGCAGCGGCAGGTTGCGACGCTCGCCATAGTGGTGTTGTCCGCGGGGCTGGCAGAGTGGCTGGGTCTGTTCCCGCTCATCGCCAACCTCGTCCTGGGCTTCGTCGTCGTGAACCGGCGGCCGGAGGGCGACCTCGTAGGCGTCATCCGCGAGCTGGAGGGGGTGGTGTTCGTCATCTTCTTCACGCTGGCCGGAGCGTATTTTGACGTGGGGGCGATACGCTCCGCTGGGACGCTCGCTGGACTTATCATCGCCGGCCGGACGGTAGGGAAGGTGGGCGGAGCCTGGCTCGGAGCGACACTGTCAGGGGCGCCGGCCGTCGTGCGTCGATGGCTGGGGATCGCTCTCTTGCCCAAGGCCGGCGTGAGCGTGGGGCTCGCGCTCCTCTTGCTGGAGGTGCCAGAGCTTGAGGAGATCGGCACCGTGCTTGTCAGCGCCATCCTCGCCAGCACGTTGATCAACGAGCTAATCGCCCCACCACTCGTCGCGTTTGCGCTCAGCCGATCCGGCGAGGCCGGGCGCGCGTGAGCGCGAAGGCCGTCATCGTCCTGGCCGGGCCGCTGCTTGCGCTCTCCGCCAAAGAGATCTCGGAGCAGACGGGAATCGAGGTGTCGTTCATCGGCGCACTCTTCCTGTCGGTTTACCTGGTCAGCTCCAGGCATGGCACGCTTCATCCTGACCGAACGAGGCATAGGCTACCGGATGCCCCTGGCCGCCTGACGTCCGTCTGCACAATTTCCGCATATCAGATGCCTCTGTCTGCACGTGGATTGCACGCTGTAACCGTAGTGTTTCTGTTGAACGGCGACTGCTCCCTTTCCCCCGCGCCGCGCCGGCACTGCGGCCAGGAAGGAGCGGATCTCCTGGTCTGATGCCCGGAGCCGACGCGCAAGTTGGCCCCGCCTGAAACACCCGGAAGGAGCGCTCAATAATGATCTGGTGCAAGAACTGCCCCCGCTGCAACGGAGACCTCTTGAGCCAGTCGGACGTCTACGGCGAGTTCATCTCGTGCCTGCAGTGCGGTTGCATCCTGAACGAGCAACAAGGACGCGCTATAAAGCTTGAGGCGAAGCCTCCGCATTACCGAGAGGTTATCTCGGAGCTCAGGCCCCCTCAGCGGCAGCTCACCGCCGCAGGGCAGACGAGGCGCGCAGCCTGATGGCAAGAGCATTGATGCGGCCTCCACCAGGCAATCTGGCCGTGATCGCCAACGAGGAAGCCATGTCAACCGCCGCCCACCCAGCATCCATGACGCGGAGCGCGCAGCAGAACTCCGGCCCGTCGCTAATGCGGCGGCCCCGCGAAGTCGCTCAGGCAGGGACAGCCCACCTCGAGCCGCGCCAACGAGTGCTCGTCACGCACCTCGCGGTCGTCACCCTGATGTCGGTTGCCGCTCTCATTAGCGTGTTGGCGCGATGATCGGAGCAAGAGAATGCAATCCCCGCGAAGTAAGGTAGGCCCGCTTCCCAACTGCTCCTGGTGCTGCGGTGATCTCCGCCTGGTGGGTTTGCGGACCGGCCCTCGAGTCATGTGTATCCACTGCGGCCGAGCGCCGCCGGAGGCGCGATCGGAGTCACAGCGGCAGATGCGAGCCCTAAGCTTGGCAACGACTATGCAGATTCCCGGTCATGCGCGGGAAGACCGCCAAGCCTCCCGCGGAACCGTAGTCAGAGAAGGACAATGAAAGGAGGTTCCAGAATGTCCGTTGCTCGAGTCACCGAAATCTCAGCCACTTCGCCGCAGAGTTTCGAAGATGCAATCAAGTCCGGGCTTCAGCGAGCCAGCAAGACTCTGCGCGACGTCAAGTCAGCGTGGGTCAAGGAACAGCACGTGACAGTCGGCGACGGTGGCTCGGTCCAAGAGTTCAGAGTGAACATGCTGGTCACTTTCGTCCTCGACGACTGAGGCTCCCACACCAGCTCACAACAGAGTTGAGAAGCCATAGGAGGTTCCAAGATGACTACCGCGCTCGAGAACAAACCAGCCGAAGTAGAACGAAAGCCCTGGTGGGCTTGGCCCGAGGAGATGCAGGCGATGCTTGATCGTCGGATGCCGCGGTTCGGACTTCGCCCGTTTCGCGCTTGGCTGCGGGAGAGAGAGATGTGGCTGCCGGACATCGACATGTTTCACAAGGACGACACCCTGGTGATCCGCGCCGACGTTCCCGGTATCAAGCCCGAGGATCTCACGGTCACGGTCGAGGATGACCTCCTCACGATCAGAGGCCATCGGGAGGAGCAGAAGGAGGTCAAGGAAGAGGACTACTACTGCGCCGAACGCGCCACGGGCGAGTTCGTGCGAACGGTGCGGCTTCCTGAAGGCGTTACGGCCGACCAGGTCGAAGCGCATCGCGAGAATGGTGTGCTGGAGGTGACGATACCGGCGCCGAAGGCGGCCGAGTCGAAGGCTGTCAAGATCCCGGTCAAGTAGATGGGCTCTACGATGACGGAGCTGGAGGCTTTGACGTGCCACCTTCGTCGGCATGCCGGATGAGGTGAACGGAGATGAAAATCGCCCAGGTCGCCCCGCTTGCCGAGGCAGTGCCGCCGGCGCTCTACGGTGGCACCGAGCGTGTCGTGTCTGTGCTCACAGAGGAGCTCGTGCGGCGCGGACACGAGGTCACGCTGTTCGCGAGCGGTGATTCGCAGACGTCAGCTGAACTCGTACCCTGTGCCCCACGAGGGCTGCGGCTGGACCCCACCGTCACGGACACAGTCGCCCCAACCCTGATCGAGCTCGGTGAGGTGTACGGGCGTGCGGACGAATTCGACGTGATTCACAACCATGTCGACTACTTTGCATTTCCGTTCGCGCGGCTCTCATCCACACCCACGATCACTACCACGCACGGCCGCCTTGACCTGGCGGAGGTTCGGCGAGTCTACGATCAATTCCGCGAGCAAAGGCTGGTGTCGATCAGCAACGATCAGGCGTCTCACCTGCCTCGCGCCAACTGGATCGCCAACGTCCACAATGCAACCGACCTCTCGAACTTCCATTTTCGCAGCGAACCCGGCGACTATCTCGTCTTCCTCGGGCGGATCAGCCCCGAGAAACGGCCGGACCGCGCGATAGAGATAGCCCGAGACGTTGGCATGAGAATCGTCATCGCTGCCAAAGTGGCCGACGTTGACCGCGACTACTATGTGACGGCTATCAAACCTCTGGTAGACGCGTCGCCGCTGGTCGAATTCGTAGGCGAGGTGGATGAGGCGGGCAAAGACGAACTTCTCAGCGGCGCCTACGCTTGCCTTTTCCCCATCGATTGGCCGGAGCCCTTCGGCCTCACGATGATCGAATCGATGGCCACCGGCACTCCGGTCATCGCTTCGAGGAACGGGGCGGTGCCCGAGGTGATCGTTGACGGAGTGACCGGTTTCATCTGCGATTCGTTCAAGGGCATGATTGAAGCCGTCGAAAGAGTTGGTGAGCTAGACCGCGCAAGGTGCAGGGACCACGTCGAGCAGAAGTTCTCACCTGCGACTATGGCATCAGGTTATGAAGCGGTGTATCAGTCTGTCGTCGAATCTAAGAAGCTTCATGCGCCGATTCAGTTGACTCCTACCCTATCTCGACGCACCGAGGAGAGCTTCCGCGTGCCGGCGAGGCGGATAGGATGATTAGAGGGAGGCATGATAATGACCGTCGCAGGATTCGAAGAACACGCTCATCCTGCCATCGTTCACGGCCAAGAGCATGATCATCGCTCTCGGGTGGCTCCGTCGTGACGGGACAGAATCCTCTATATCCATGCAACACCAGCGCGCAAGCTTGATCAAGAGGTTGGCAGATGTACAGACGAGTGCTCGTGGCTCTTGATGAGTCCGAATGGTCTGAGAGCGTGCTGCCTGATGTCGAGCGGTTCCCAGGTTGCCCTGACAATCGTCCTAATGACGGTCGCGGCAGTTCCTGCACCCACACTTCAGACTGGCCCCGAAGCTCGAGAGGTCCCCGCTGCAATGCTTGGTGGTGGACCTCCCACAGCGATGGAGCCGAGGCTGGTCGAATCAACAGGTCAGGCGCTGATCCGGATTGAAGATGAACTCAAGGCTAACCTTGAGGAGAAGGCTTGACCACTACGCAACACCGGCCTTACGGTCGAGACGGTAGTTCGGTTCGGTGACCCCGCCCACGAGATCGTCGACTACGCGAAGACGCACGGCATCGACATGATAGTCATGGCGACGCATGGACGAACCGGGCTCAGTCACGCGCTCTTCGGGAGTGTAGCCGGACGCGTTCTCGCCAGCGGTGTAAAGCCCGTGTTGATGTTGCAGCCTCCGGCAGATGTAGGTCAGCAGACATGAGCCTTCACGCTCATCCTCACGGGTTAGTACGGGAGCAACTGATCGCGTTGGCGTCCGTCGCGGTTGCGATTCGCCACGAAGGTGCAAGCTACACCAAGTGTTCTTCGTCGGTGCGAAGGATACGATGTCCGAACTCAAGGACGTTGACCGCCGCATAGTCCAGCTGACGTTTGCAGTTGACCGCCCAGGGCTGCGTTGACGAGAGCTTCTACCGCACAGCTGCACGGCATTGCCTGCTTGCCAAGAAGGGCCCTCCGCGAGCGTGTCAGCGAGCATCGCGCATCCGGACTTCCGGCCCGAACTCGGTCGCGAAGCCGCGAAGCAGGATCTGCTCTAGCCGCCGGCCAGGCGTGCCAGCAGCTCGCCGTACTGCAGCAGGTGCCGCGTCGCCAGGAAATTCTCGCGCACCTTCTCGCGCGCGTTGTCCCCCAGCTTCGTGCGCAGGCCCTCGTCCTTGAGTAGCCTCTCAAGCGCCGACGCGAACTCGTCGGCGTCCCTCGGATCGCCGAGGAGCAGTCCGCTGACGCCGTCCTCGATCTGGTCCCGGATCCCGCCGACTGCGCTCGCCACCACCGGCCGCGCCTTCCACATCGCTTCCGTTACTGTCAGCCCGAAGCCCTCCTTCAGGCTCTTCTGGACGACGATCGTTGCGTGGCGCTGTAGAGCGTTCACGATCGCCCCATTCTCCTCATCGTCGGTCATCGGCAGGCACGCCAGGTGCACGCGGTCTCGGTAGCCATGCGGCAGCTCTCGCCACGCCGCTTCCACATTGTCCAGCGTCCCCTTGCCCTCGGGGTCATCCGAGACGGCGGAGACGTTCGGCCCGGCCAGCACCAGCTCAGCGTTCGTGTCGAACGGTCGCTCCAACAGCCGCACGAAGCCCTTCATCACGCCCACCGGGTCCTTCAACGGGTCCCAGCGCGAGACCTGCACGATCAGCGGCGCGTCCCACGCCGGTGCGCGCCCGGACCGCAGCACTATGTCCGCCTGTCGGCCCACGCGGCCCGGAGATCCATCCTGCCGCGTAAACACCGGCTGTGCTCCGTTCGGCGCCTCGATTATCCCCGTGTTAACGAGGATCGATCGCGCTGTCTCCTCGCTCATCTCCTGGTTCTTCGGACTGAACGGGTCGATCGATGGCGGCACGATCAAGCTCCGGCCGTGGTCACAGCATTCCGGTATGTACTGCTCGCGGGTGAAGATGTTCACCGGCACCTTCTCGAGGTATGGCGCCAGAAAGTCCCAACCCAGCTTGACGTCGGGGGTCGGTTCATCGCTCCCCACGTGACAGCGCCAGATCACGATCGCTCCGTGTGCCATCAGGTGCGGCGCCAGGCCCGCCGTCTGCGGGTCGTGCAAGACTACGACGTCCCCCGGCTCCACCACTTCGCTCAGCTTCGCCGCGTTCTCTTGAGACACGGCCTCGTACACGGCGCGCTGAGAATCGCCCAGATCGCTACCGTCTCCGCGCGAGCCGTGAAGGGCGTGGTGCAGGCGCTTCGTAATTCGGAAAATCTCCTGGTTGCCTTCGATTCCCGCCCAGCGTGTGTCGATGCCCAGGCCGCGCACGTACGGCATCAGGCTGTGCAGCATCTCCGCCACACCGCCGCCGTGTGCTGTCGAGTTCACGTTCCAGAACTCGCGGCCCCGTAGCTGGCTCTTCGCCGCCTCGGCCTTCGCCTTCAGCAGCGCCACCGGCTCCTCGCCCACAAGCGGGACTAGCCGGTCAATCGACTGGCTGGCTATCGGTACTTCGTGTAGTCCCGCCACACCTTCAATCATAATCACTCGTCCCGTGTTGGGTTCGCAACCAAGCGTATTCTCCACTTCTTACGATAGGGGACGCTGCGTGTAGTCGACGTGCAGACGGAGGCGGTAGATATGCAGAAAGCGCGCACAACCAAGCCGAAGGTCACCTGACAAGGGGCCAGAAGCATCATGTCTTGGCCGACTCCCTGTGGTATTAGCGTTGCTGCGGGAGGAAGTTATGCAGAATTATCGCCCCACTAATACTGATGGCCCCTCAGTCCGAATGTTGAAACCCTCGTCACAGCGCGCGCTCACTCCTGAGTTCGAGCTTCTTGCCAAAATAGGCATTCGCATCGCCCGATCCTTAGATCTCCCGGCGGTCCTTCAGGACATCGTGGGCGCGGCTTGCCAGATCACGGACGCGCAAGGCGGCGCGCTCGCCGCGTTCGATGACTCGGGCGATGTAGAGCAGTTCATCAGTCACGGCCTCTCCGAAGAAGAGCGTGAGCGCATTAAGGACCTGCCATGCGGACCCGGCATACTTGACCAGCCCCAAGAGTGCGACTGTCGACGTTCCGTTCCTGACATATCGCAACACCCAACCTCTGTTGGATTGCGGGTCGGGCATCCGCCGACGCAGGTCTTCCTTTGTGCGCCGATATCGCGAGGCGATGAGGCGTTCGGCAACCTGTATCTCACGGAGAAACGGGGCGGCGCTCCTTTTACGCACGATGATGAGCGTTTGCTCGCCCTCTTGACATCGCTGGCGGCAATCGCGATTGGTAACGCCCGCCTTCACCAGGAAAGTGAAACTCAGAGGCAGCGCCTGGAGACGCTTGTGGAGACGGCACCTACCGGCATTTTCGTGACCAACAGGCAGGGAGACGTCCTGATCGCGAACGATGAGATGCAGCGCATTGTGGGGTTAGTTCACGAGCCGAGTCTGCGACTGAATGACTATGAGCGGGCGGCGACCTATCGCCGCCCGGACGGTACGATCTACGACGACGAGGATCTCCCGATCGAGCGGGCTCTGCATCGAGGAGAGACGGTTCGAGCCGAGGAGGTGATCTTCGATTTCGGAAAGGGCCGCAAAATCACTACCCTCGTGGATGCCGCCCCATCCTTATTGTCCGACGGCCGGGCTGCCGGCGCGGTGGCTATCGTTCAGGACATCTCGCCACTTGAGGAAGTCGAAAGGGTCCGCAACCAGTTCCTGGGGCTGGTCACGCATGAACTGAAGACGCCCCTTGCTGCGATAAAGGGTGCGGTGTCGATGGCGCTTGATTCCTTTGAAGACTTGAGTGAAGAGGAGACGAAAGACCTCCTTCGAGTTGCTGACGAACAGAGCGGGCGTCTGCGTGCGCTGATCGACAACGTTGTTGACATGAGCCGGATCCGATCTGGAGCGCTTCACGTCGAGCCCAGACCAACGGATCTCCGCGAGACGATCGACGGATTCATTTCGGCGCTTGGTTCTGCAATCGGCCATGAAATTCGTATTGAGATAGAGGATGGCGCGCCGCCGGTGATTGCTGACCGTCCTCGTCTTGAGCAGGTACTCGGTAACCTGATCGACAACGCAGCCAAGTACTCGCCGGCGAATGAGCCCATAACGATATCAGCAGGACGCAACGGGCATCACATGATAGTGACTGTCCAGGACAGAGGCCGCGGCATTTCCGCGCAGGATATGCGGTTGATCTTCAGGAGGTTCTCTAGCGTGGCCCCCGTGCCAGGGATACCAGGCAGCGGACTGGGGCTGGCCGTCTGCAAGGGTATCGTTGAGGCTCACGGAGGTCGACTCTGGGCCGAGAGCGAAGGCGAAGGAAAAGGGGCGGCGTTCTCATTCTCGCTACCCATCACCACACAAGAGGCTTTCGATGATCCGAAGTCCGCGGATTTGCCACCCGCGGTTGAAGGGCTCAGGGTGCTGGCGCTTGATGATGATCCGCACGTGCTACGGTTGATCAAGCGCCAACTCGACGCCGCAGGACACCAGACCGTGATCGCCAGCGATCCAGAGCGACTCGATGAACTGATGGTCGACACTGACCCCGACCTCGTGTTGCTCGATCTGATCTTTCCCGCTGCCAGCGGGTTCGACGTCCTCCGCTCGATCAAGTCGCGCTATGACGTCCCTGTGATCATTCTCACCGCCGGTGCCAGGGAAGAGGACGCCGTTCGCACTCTTGAAATGGGTGCCGACGACTACATCGCCAAGCCATTCTCTCCACCGGAACTGCTGGCGCGCATCGGTGTGGTGGGCAGGCGCCGCATAGCTGGAGGTGAACGCCGGACCCTTCGTCCATTCGTGCTGGCCGACCTGCGGATCGACTACGCCAACCGCCAGGTGTCCGTCGCCGGGCGACTCGTGGAACTGACTGCAACGCAGAACAAGCTGCTAATGGAGCTGGCAACTAATGCGGGTCGAGTGCTGACGCACAACCAGCTTCTCCAGCGCGTCTGGGGAGATCATTACGAAGGAGAAGCCGCTCTCGTAAGGTCCTTCGTCCGCGACCTGCGCCGCAAGCTCGGTGACGATTCCCAGGCGCCACGCTTCATCTTCACGGTGCAAGGCGTAGGCTACCGGATGCCGCCGGCCGACGCCTGACGCCTGTCTGCACGTCTTCTGCACATCAGACCCTCTGACTGCACGTCGATTGCACGCAGCTCCCCTAATCTGTTCCTGGAGCGAGTCGGCTCCCCCGTTTGGGAGCCGGAAGGAGGTAGATGATCATGACCGCGCAGGCCAAGGGACACCGGTTCCCGATCCTTATTACAGAGTTCTCTCAGCTCCTCATGATCCCCTTCGGGGTCACACGCCGGCGCGCCTTCGCTCAGGTGCAGGACGGGGAGTTGCGCATTCGCTTCGGCCCAATATTCGATGAGCGGATATCGCTTCGCAACATTAAGGCTGCCGAAATCTCGAGATGGCCGCGATGGGCTGGAGTGGGACCGAGGACGAACTTCCGCGGTGCCGTTGCGCTGGTTGGTTCCTACAGCAACGTAATCCGGCTGACTTTCAAGAAGCCGGTAGATGTTCACCTCTATTTCCTGCCTACTAGCTGCCGTCGCTTGTACCTGACTCTCGAGCACCCGGACCGCTTCCTGGAAGCGATTGGCAAGGCGCCGAAGGAGCACGTCGCGGCAAAGCGGGCCGCCTAGCAAGCGTGTTGTCATGAAGCCGCAGCATCTTACTATCGTCGCCGCCCTGGCAGCGCTAGCGATTCCGCTGTTTGCCGCCTGCGGAGGCGACGGTGAAAACGGTGGACCGGGCGAAATCAGGACGGAAAGCGGTCTCGGTGGCGCCCGCGTCGTCGCGAACACCGATCTCGCGCGCAGCACGGACGAAAGTGACCAGGGCGGGGCCATTGCGCCTGGTGGACCTGTTTCGCCGGCTGACGGCTACGGCGCCGAACGGGCGCCATTACTGCAACAGACGTCGAACGGCATCACAGTCTCCGGCTACGGCACGGCGGCGGTGGATGCTGACATCGCGGTTGTTGAGTTCAGCTTCGGCAGGTACGGCGACGCTATACGCCCGGATGACCAGGCAGAGCCCGGGTCATCCGGGAGCGGCAGCGCCGATAGAGCGGCGTCCATCAGCGCCGCCGTCATCATGGAAGAAGACCTGCAACCGGTCATCAATGCGCTAGTTGACGCAGGAGTCGACCGCGACGACATCGAGTGCCTGGGCGCCACCTACTACTACGACGCCTACTGGTACAGCGCGACGCTTCGCGTGACGGTCCGTGCCCTCGACATCTTGGGCGATGCCGGTGGCGCGGCGACAGACGCCTCGCTTGATTTGAGCGGCATCAGCCTGCAGGGTACCTATATCTCCTACGTAGTCGAGGACTGCGCGCCGCTGGAAGAGGCAGCGCTCTCGGCGGCTGTTGAGGACGCCGAGGCGCGCGCCGACGTCTTCGCCTCCGCGCTTGGTGTCACGAGAGGGGCGCTGATCGGCGCCCAGACGTATGCGTACTCGCCGTTTGGGGGTTCTCCCTGCGGCGTTAGCAATGTCGGTCCCTATCCCGTCGCTGAGGCCTTTTATAGCGAGAACCGCCCCAACGATGTGACGCTCTACGCGGATGTCACCCTGACCTACGGTATCGAGTAACTGGCGATGAAGAACCTCTTGATAGCCCTTGACGGATCGAAGCAGTCGGAAGCAGTACTGCCGATCGCCCTGACTCTGGCCCGTAGGTGTGAATACCGCCCTGTCCTCCTGTCAGTCTGGGAAACGGGGCGGGAGGAACAACTGCAGGGAGAGACCCCGGAGTTGATGGAGCTGACCGCGCGCGGGACGAAAGATATGGAGGCTTACCTCCACAGCCTCGCCCCACGTCTGGACGAGGCTGGCCTGAGCGCGACAGTGGATGCCCGCGCAGGACACCCGGCAGTGGAGATTTTCGGCGCAGCGCAGGATCACAGCGCTGACATGATCGCCATGTGCACACACGGGCGTCGTGCCGTCCCGGGCGGGCGGAGAGGGAGTGTCGCCGACAAGGTGCTTCGCGGTTCGCAGGTACCCGTCCTCGCCGTCGGGCCGCAGGCGGCCGTGCCGGAGGTCCGTATGAAGCGAATTCTCGTTCCGCTGGACGGCAGTACTGATGCGGAGGAGGCGATACCCTACGCCATCGATCTCGCACACGGACTCGGCTCAAAGATCGATCTCCTGAGAGTGGTGACGCCGGCCCTGGGCGCCTATTCCGGCGCGCTCCCGGTTCACCGCGAGCACGAACTCGACCGGCACAGGGAGAGCGTGGCGGCGAAGTACTTGGACGCTGTCCGTGACGCCCACAGAGAGGAGCGTCCCAGGACTCACGTGGAGACAGGTTTCCCGGCCGCGGTGATCGCCGACTACGTTGAGCGGGCGAACGTCGACCTCGTCGTGATGACGTCGCACAGCCGCTACGCCGCCGGACTCTGGACGCTCGGCGGCGTGGCAGACTCCCTGATCGATGGATCGGCGCCGGTGGTCCTGGTCAGGCCGTCCTCCGCTTCGTCTGTGCATACGTGAAGCATGGGGGCAGCCCAGGAACATGTGGGAGACACGGCCATCCCCAGGTGGGATCACGTCGCGGAGGAATGCAGTATGAGTGATATTCCGGCCTTTGAGACGACGCTGGAGAGGACGAACCTCTGGATCCAAGACGTGATGACGGAGCTTCGATCGGAGGACCCGCACGACGTGTATATCGCTCTGAGGGGCGTGTTCCATGCCCTGCGTGACAGGCTGCAGACTGACGAAGCTGTGCGTAGTCTTCTTTTGCGGAGACCTCTCGCTCTTCAGTGTCCCGCCGCGGGCGCTGATCTTACCGCACATGCGACATCGCCATACGCGGCGTTAGCCTGAGAGAGAATCGGGAGGAAGTGATCGAGATGAGTTCGACCTCGCCAACAACGATCGAGAGACAGGGCGCAACGGTCAAACGTGACGCCGTCAACTTGAAGTGCCGCCTCTCGGTGCCCAATGCTGGTGGTCCGGTGCCCTCCGTCGTGTTCGTTCACGGGCTCGGGAGCAGCAAGGACTCGCCGCGGAACATTGTCGTCTCCGAGAGCCTGCTCAGCGCCGGAATCGCCACGGTTCTATTCGACCTGAGCGGACACGGTGAGTCTTCGTCTGACCCGCGCAACGGCCTGGAGGGGTTCGTAGACGACCTCGAAGCGGTGTGTCAGTGGGTGCAGACGCGGCCTGAGTTAGACTCCAGCCGAACGGGCATCGCCGGCTCAAGCCTTGGCGCTGTCGTGGCGCTCGATGCTGTGCAGAAGCAGTGCGTCTCGCCAGCCACGCTCGTCCTGCGCGCGCCGCCGATTGAAAGCGATCAGCTAGCCGGCGTTGAGATCCCAACGCTGATCATCGTGGGAACGCGGGACCCGCTTCTCGATGACGTTCGCCGCGCGGCGAACGGGCGGGAGAAAGTCACGGTCGAGACCGTGGAGGGCGCCAGCCACCTCTTCGAGGAGCCCGGTACGCTGGAAGAAGCGGTTACGAAGACGACTCGGTGGTTCAAGGAGAGACTCAACGCTTGAGGAGGTAAGGATCGTGACGAACGACTTGAGGAGATTGACCTTTCGACACGGCGCGCTCTTCGTCGACCGGAAAGACGCGGGCAAGATGCTCGCGGCGAGTCTGACGGAGTATCGAGGCCAGAATGCGCTCGTACTCGGCATCCCTCGCGGCGGCGTCCCCCTTGCTGCCGAGGTAGCAGAGGCGATCGAGGGCGAGCTCGACGTCATCGTCGCAAGAAAGCTAGGAGCGCCGGGCTCGCCGGAGCTGGCGATCGGCGCCGTGACCTCGAACGGCGGACGCTACCTGAACGACAGGCTCATTGAGGAGATCGGTGTGTCGAATGACTACCTGCAGCGGATCGCCGCCGCGGAGATGGACGAGGCGCACCGTCGCGAGACGAAGTTTCGCGAGGACCGTCCGGCGCCGAAGATCGAGGGTCGCACCGTCATCGTCGTGGACGACGGACTGGCCACCGGCGCCACGATGCGCGCGTCAGTGAGGTCCGTCCTCAAGTCGGCGCCGGCGAAGCTGATCGTCGCCGTGCCAGTGGGTTCGCGCGCTGCCTGCGAATCTCTGGAGGCCGAGGCTGACGAAGTGGTCTGCCTAAACCGGCCCGAGGCCTTCTTCGGAATCGGTGAGTTCTACGAGTACTTCGATCCCACTGAGGACGAAGAGGTTCAGCGAATATTGTCGGAGTTCCGGGCCCGCAAGCGGGCAGAGCGATCCGCACAACACTGAAAGCAGAAATATGTCCAACGCGATCAACCTCGCCCTCGCCGGCGACGTGATGTTGGGCCGGCTGGTGAATGAGGCGATTCGGCAGCGTGCACTCATGAGGACAGCCGGCGCCAATTCAGATACGAATTGATCCTAATCTGGCTCAGACGAATCTTCCGGGGACATAGCAGGGGGAACTCCGAAACCGTAGGTCGCGGGCCTACGCTCCGCCGGAGGCAGGCCTAGTTCTGCGATAATGGCTAACGAGATGGAGCCTCGACCGATCGATGGTGGCAACGTGAAGCAAGTCATGATCGAGTACATCGGCCCGAATACGGGGACAAGAAACCTTCGAGGCCGCAGTGGACGCAGGTATCGCTTCGGCAACACTGAGAGGAAGCGCCGCAATTACGTACTCTCCGACGATGCC